>Ga0315331_10002970_pt1 | contig 12753 bp, 9 predicted proteins | sample M160m34915metaG_FD_203456 | JGI IMG/M metagenome (GOLD analysis project Ga0315331, IMG submission 203456) | Ammonia-oxidizing marine archaeal communities from Monterey Bay, California, United States - M1 60m 34915 | ecosystem: Environmental > Aquatic > Marine > Intertidal zone | place: USA...
CGCCGGTATGGGGACAAACACATACTCATTCCAGCATCAAGTTTCGGGACCTAAAGGCATCGACCAAGTTCCTGTAAAGATAACTGGTACCGTTCAGCGCGACATGCGTATCGTACCCAAGTAACGGCGCTGGCCCTTTGTGCCGCATGCTGCTCATCTTAGAACCGCGATCGGGGTTGAGAATCGTGTACGTGTTCTTCGGCGGAAGGCGCACGGTGTGTGTTCGGGCCGGCAGTGTAAGACCATCGCATTGATTCGAGAGTCCTAAAAAGACCTTTTGACCGGGGTTGGCTTCACCGCTCACGTGCATGCACACGTCAATAAGCTCACGGGTGGGTTCCTCAACGGAGTCAGCCTCGAATATCTTGCGCTGCTCGTACATTTCGTCCAGTATCTCGAGTTTGATCTCAAGCTCGCATGGTCGAGCAAACGGCATCTTGTACGCAAGAAACCCGTCGGATTGCCCGGAGTGGTTGCGTTTGCGGTAATCGAACATGCCCCCTGACTTGCACGGGACAAACCCGTGCTGGGGTGCATCGACAAGAGCGAGACACTCCGGAAAATGAGACGGGTCCTGTGGCCCGGTCGGGTTGCGATGATTCTTCACAAACCCTTTTTGAGTCCAAAAGTAAATGCCTTGAACGTACGTGTCCTTAAGTCCGGAAAACCGCTCGGCATACGGCCCGCTCTGCCCCTCGGTGAACTGTAGCACGCAGGGGCGGCTTAAAAGCAAACTGTTCTCGTCAAATGAAATCCAGCTGTACTTGGGCTCGGGTAGTTCGCCGGGTTCGGCGCAAAACTCTTCGTCGCGGATGACCCTCAAAAGGCTCTGAAGTGCAATCTCGGCCGCCGACACAATCCCTGGCGCGTCAACCACCGAGCACAGAATATGGAGCTTGCCATCCCGGGCTTCTTGGAGAACACGCTCGCCCGTTACCCGGTCCTTTTCCTGCAAAAATCGATCAATGTACGTTTGAATCAACCCTTCACCCGCCGCGGGGATTATCTCTCGCAGTGTCTCGTGAATGTTTTTTTTGTCGGCCCGGAGGATGTAGTACTGCTTGTTCGGGGATTGCCGCGGATGATTATCAAGTTCAAAATCAATCAGGCTCTTCAGTCCGCCAAGAACCTGAGCCCGGGGCTTCCGACCGTCTTCGGTTTTCAAAATGTTGAGGTACGCCGACAGAATGTCTTCCATGCTAATCACGTAACCGCCGTCCCGCATCGCGTATAGGCAGTCAGTGATGGGGACATCCCACGGTGCGTCCGACCGGCGGTACACTTTCGTCAACAGCCGCTCAATCATAATGCCCGTCGCAACCGTCACAACGTGCCGCATGTTTCTCGGTTTGATCACCTTTTTTCCGTGCGACCGGACCATAACCAGGTCGTAGAGCGCAAAGAAAACGGTAACCATGCCTTCGTCCACCCCCGTGACGCCGCCGTTCGCTTCCAGGACGTGCGGAATGACGCTTAAAGCAGACCACAGTTTGAGGCACAAAAGCGTGGCGGGTCGTTTGGAGCGATCGGCATTGACACGTTCGCCGAGTTGCCGCGACGTCCCGCCTCCGTCGTCGCCGGCCCACGCCACATTGATGCACCGGGTTTCCACAGCGGTAGCCGCTCGAAAATTACCACAAAAGTACGTGACCTGACGCTTGTCGGACAAGATTTTTTTGAGCCTGTCTTTGGGTTGCTTGCTTTTTGTACGCCGTTTGCTCTTTTTGTGCGCAGGGGCAACAAGATCGTACTGTTCGTACATGTGCACCCCCTTCTGCAGCGTCGTTTGCAGCAGCAGCGTCTCAGGACTGCGGTCGTTTGCTTGCTGGGTCCGCTCGTCGATGACGCGCAGCGCAATGTCGCCCGTGAGATATACAGACTTGGCGCTCTGTCCGTCGCACGTCGAGGCCAGACTGTCGGCCACCGATGCAAGCGCCGCCACACCGGCCTCGCTCTTGCCCTTTTGGGTCGGCCCCGTAGACGAAACCGCGAGCTGGAGCTGGTTCCACCGCAACCGAAGTAAAGCCATTGTGCCGTCGTACAGAACCTTCCACACCATGATCTGCGGCTGGGCTAAATCAAGGCCGTCTGCGCTAGCGGCCATCTCAACCTTTTGAGTGGTAATCAGTGCGTGTTCGGTAAGGGCGCTGTCGCGGCTGGCAAACGCGTATTCCATGTGAAACAATTCCCACGCGGCGTCGTTCGTGTCCTTGCTTCGCCTCATACTCGGAAAGAGCTTGTTCACCAACTCATTGTAGACTTTGGAAAAACTGAGCGGCACGCCGTCGCACGGGCTCTGCATCTGGATTTCGCAGGCATGCGCGATACGTTCGTTCACAATGTCAACCTCGGCCACAATACCTCTGACGTGATCGCCAAAATCCGCGGCGTCGTCAACGTCGAGTATAAGTTGCTCAATCGTGGCCTTGCGCGCCACATGGTCACTTTTCATCATCATCACCGTCGGATACAGCTCTTCCATAATGGTTGTGTCCGTGTTGTACTCCTGGCTACTGCACATTGGTCGGTACTCAATCGGCGAAAAATTGACGGGGTCAATCAGCTCGGCGTCCGCAGACAAGTCGTCCCCGTCAGTTGAAAACATACCCCAGAACTCGGAATCGCTGAGGTTATGAAACGGGCCGACACTGTTGCCAGACGCCCGGGCGTTCTCGCGCATCTTATCCTCGACCTTTATTCGCTTCGGGGTAATGTGGGGCATCGCCATAACCCGGATGGCATCGATCCCGTTTTTGGATCGGTCGTCCATCCACGGAACGCCCGGTATTAGCTGCCGCATAACTCCCGGGCGTTGGCGGGCAATGTCTGGCATAATAAATTGGCCGTCGTCCGTCACGTAGTTTTCATAGCGCGTCTGCCATCCCGCAACGCGTTCGCGCCGCCACCGGTTCTGGTAGAGCGAATCCGCAAACATGGCCTCCGCCGACCATACACGCATGGGCGAAAGCGGACTAAACGGCGTATCGTCAGCCGGAACATCCAGGTCGAGGTCTGATACCGACTTGGACCGCAGGCCCATAAAGTTGTGCATCATAGCCTTTATCAGCGCAAACTTACTTGAAATCAGCCGATGCGAAATCTCAATCTCGTCGTCGTCTTCGTAAACGGCCTGCTGCGGCGCTTTGCGCTTTCGACCGTCTTGGGGTTCGGGCTGGGCGGCGGCGGTTAACGAAATACTGGCCTGTTGCAAAAACTGGCAGAGCCGCATTTGGTCGTCGATCGGAATCCACAATCGTACAAACCGAGGATCAAGCTGCCCGGTACACGCGTGCCACTTCTCGTCGCACACAGACTCGAGATAAAAGGAAATATCGCTCATGCGGCACAGCTCCATTAGCCAGAGCAGCAAAGACACTTGGTAAACGCTGTGATCCACCGGGAAACACTCGCCCCAGGTGCACGAACTGGCCGGCCAAACGCCGTAAAACGACAACTCGACGAGCATGAGCGTTCTCCGACAACTGGCCGGAGTCGGCGAGTACCAGATCGGCATGTGAGTCGGCACACCCTCCATACCTCGGCGTAACGGTAAAGTGTGACCTGTGTCCGAGCTGGGTTATAAATATCCCGCCTGTTTGTACACCAACCCAAAAAAATAATTTAAAATGTCATATAATATTGTGCGGATATACTATTTCGCGTGACGATTAGCCGCAACTATCAATATACTGTGGGCCAGCGTTTGCATTTTAAAGGGCGGCTGATATGAGTGAGGCAGTCAGATTCGCCTCCGCGCGGTAAGCCCCCCACCCACGTCTGTCTGAGCTGTCATCCATGTTATCTTCACGCGCCGCAACCGGTAAGGTGCCCGGATCTCCAACTGCGCACGATAGCAACAGCGACTCTGACTTTGCCGATATGTTTGAGGACCTTGGCGAAGTCCCGGGGTTGTCCGACGTAGAAACGGACCGCGAGTCGGATCCTGCTGATTCCGATGCGGCGCAAAACAATCTAGACGACAACACGGCATTGTTTCAAGGGGCGCACGACAAAACTTTAATCAAGGACTACACACACTTTAAAGTTGTGTTCGCAGGCACTTCGTGGGAATCTCTTTCCAACGCTACGCGGGAGTACACCGGCGACGGAGCAGAGTCGGTATCAGTGTTAACCGCCAAGCACAAGGACGGGACCCCCGCAATTCTACGGGCTTTTCATGTCGTAGCCCCCAAAGGCAGTACATACTACGTCGTAACAAACCCACCAGACGCCGAGAAGATGACGAGGGTTCTGCACCCGAAAGGGTTTCTCACGAGGACACTGGCGGAGAAAATCGCGGCTGGTACGTTTGAAGGCGTCGACGTGAAAAATCCTCGAATGTGCTCGGCGACGGCAATCAAGATTTTGTCAAAGCCCGCAAAGGCCAGTTCAAAGTCGCGAGCGAAAAAGGCGGATGCGGGTGCACCGCCGTCAGTTCAATCCGACGAACACGCATCGGCGCTTCCTGTAAAGCAGAAGCACAACCCCGTCGACACGAATGCACCGCCGTCACCCAAACGAGCCGCAAGCAGTGCGTCTTTGGGAACGTCGTCAAGGTTGAAGCGGAAGGCTGTTATTGAGGTCCCCCCTCCATCGCCCTTACGCCGACACGGATCAGGATCAAAACCCATCAAGCCGTCTTCAAAGCGCACAAAGGCGATGCATCCAATCAAAGAAGTGCTGGAACCCCCGCAACCACCTACGCGCGCCGCCGGTTTGTCCGCCCCCTCCCAAAAAGGCAACCCCGAGGTGCTTGCATCCCCGGCCCTTACGCTCACGGTGTCGGCTGCAAGTGTTGCAGAGCTTAAGCAACTTGTTACACAGTTTCTGTAGATTACACCAAGTGTATTTCATTTCAAATACAAGATGCAGACAAATTACTCGCCGTGTGTCTTAAAGCGCGCAGTGTAGCCCGTGGTAGTCGGTTGCCCGACTGAAAACCGCCGCGCGATGCTCTCGATTGATTTGTCGGCCACTACGAGCATGTTGGCAAACAGCGTAAATCCAATGGACCCCAGATAATTTTGCCATTGCAGCACATCAAACAGCACCCGTACAAGCGGCACAAACACGGCTTCTAGAAACACAAGGGCGATAAATATAGGTAAAAGCACCTCGAGAATAATGTAGCCCGTCCCGACCGCCGCACACACCCACGAGAAATCGAGAGGGTCCTCGGCACAGTTGTTCTCTCCGTCAAATCCGGCGGGAGTTGGGTCGGGGGACGCCCACCCGAGCAGGGCGTGCGCCGCATCGTAAAGCCACCGGACAGGATAAATGTAGCGTAACACGGGACAAATATACGAACCCATAAATACGCGAATCGATCGCCCCATCACAGAGGCAACCGAATCATAATTGCTGCACGTCGTGGAAAACGTGTTCAGCGCGGTCTTTACTTCGCGCGGCGAGAACGTGTAAAACTTAAGATTGGGCGAGGCACCCAGCACCGGAATATCAGATCGCCCGGCCGTTACAACTTTTACGACGTCCGAGATAATGTGCCATGCTTCCGAAACTACAAAGCTCTCAATAGAGAAATATGACAATAAGAGGTCCATGCTGACCGTTACCGGAATAACCTGCTCTATTAGCTGTGGTATCAACCAGAAAATGCCCTTGCGCGCGTAGAGCAGTAAGGCCCCGAGCACAAACACAAAAAATAACAGCGCAGCGTGCCGGCAGTATAACCCCAGCAGCTTGGTCGAGCTGGCCTGCGCAAGCGTCTCCGCGTGCTTGAGTGTGCCCTTTGCAAGTCGCTCGAAATGGGACGTCGGCAGCGGCTCTTCTTGGGTCTTTGGTGCCTTCATGGCGCGCCTTACTGCGGCTTTGTAATGGTCGTGCGTTGCTTATATATCTGCCCGCCCGCGGTGCCCCACACCTTGTTGCAGTGCTCGAGTGAATCGATCTCGCCGAGGTGGCCCGCGTTTGAGGTCAGGATTGCGCCTCCACCAGCATCCCCCGCGCTAAAGCCTCGGTAGATTCGGGCGTGAATGTCGTCGGTTGGTGTGAAGATGAATTTGTTATTTTCAACTTTAAGAGCTTTTTGAAATTCATCTGGCAGGTCTCCGTTATCGGGAGCGCCGACTGCTGTTGTCTTAACACAGGCTATATTGTCGTTCAACCAGTCTTTAACTTCATACATGTCCACAACCGGTTTTGAAAGTAATCCCATAAAGGCAGCTTGTGCAAGAGACCGAGTATTGAAAGAGCCATCTTTTGCAATAAATGTTTTGATGTTAGCAGTTGTAATCTTCACAAAGTTCTCCTCTTTTACACACGCGTCGTCGTGGTCGAGGCCCTCAAAGGCAATGTTTGGCAGGATCAGCACGTTTTCCGGGCGGTACACGCCGGCGCCGAGGTAGCAGCGGAGCTTCACGACCATTTGTTCCGTGCTCTGGCTGGTGCTCACTGCGCTAAACGGGTACCCAATCAAAAGCTCGCCGGTCTCGCTTCCCGGGTTGGCGACGAGAATTCCGCTGCTCATCACGAAACGCATCGGCTTGCGAAACACAAAAGTATCCTTTTCATTCCCAGCACTTTCCAGTGTTTGGGTGTTAAAGTTGATGACGTGTATGTCTGCTTCAGGTGTGCCCGCCCCGCTATTTGGGTTGTAGTGCATTTGAATGTACACTTCGTCGGTAAGGCCGCCAACAGACGCCCGTGGGTTTGCTGCGCCGAGGTCCATGTTCGCGCGCGGCACGTGTGTCACAATCTTGACGTTTGTGGTCGGGTCCTTGTACACGGATTGGAGCGGGATGGTCACCGGGTCGATGCTGTTCTTGTTGATTCCGGTGATTGAGTATTCCATTTCGGTCGGCTTGGTGTACTTCATCAACTCCGGGCACCCGTGCGGCAGCAGCAACACCGATCCGTTGTCCCCTGTGGTGCTGTACACAGAGGCGTACTTGGCCGACGCCATCAGGTTCGTGATCGGATACTCTTGTTTCGCCATCGCCCCAAAGAGCTGGTGAACCATGATGCGGTCTGCTGCCTCGACTGCGTTCGAACGTTTTCCTGCGGATCCTGGTGCCGAGGTGGCGTTGAGGTACGCCGGGTTGCTGCGGATGATGGCGTCCGGGAGCCGAGTGCCTTCCTTCATCAGCGTTTCGTACCCAATGTCGACAAGGGCTCCCTCGAGCGCGCGCTTCTGGGCGTCCAGTTTCATCTTGAGCTCTTTCTGGGCGTCGCCTGGCCGGAGGAACAAGTTCAGATTCATCTCCAAGTCGGCACCGTACCGCGTGAGCATAATCGAGCGCACGTCTTCGCGGACCGACACGGTTCTTGCTGGCGCGCGTTCCGGAACGATGGACGCGGCTCCGCCGACCACGTAGCGGCGCCTGATGAGGATTTTTTGCTCTTGGTGGACCCCTACTCCTAGTAGTGCTTTGATGGGGTCTTGGAACGAGGCGAGCGCATCGGCAACATCAATCTGGATCTGACTGGCCGTGCCGTGGATCTGCATTGGAATCCCGGTAGTTGAGTGCGGGTACCCTTGCCTCAAATCGATCGAGCCCGGCATGACCCCGCCCATCTGCACCTTGCTGCCAATGAGCTTACTCACCGTGTCCTTAAACGTTGCATCGTTGCTAACACGGGTGCCTTGCGGTTCAACCAACGCCGAGGGGCCCACACCGGTGAGCGCTCGGTTAAAGTTGGGGTCTACATTGGTTACAACGCCCGACATGGTGATGCAGCTGTGCTGAAGACAAACGCCAGGCCTTTATATCGTTGGGCTACGCGACAGCGCTTTTTTTGACAAACGCCACTTCCCAAACCCCAGACGGCGACGGCGCTAAAACGACAACAACAACGTGTGTCTCGTCGGCGAGAGTCTGTCGGGATTTGCTTAATACGCCAGCGAGATGAGCTGCAATCGTCGCCTGCCCGTGGCGCGGCACGGATCTCCACGGCTTGCCAATGCACGTAGCCACGGCGGCTGATCCAGACGTGCCGCGCGGCGGCCGGAGCACAACGCATTCAGGGTGCCTTGGACCCAGCGCGGCGGTATCAATCCGGGTGTACCCCACAGCTCGAAGGGCGGGCCACACCGCTGTCATGTCGGGAGGCCACACGGTCAAGATTGCCGGATGCAATGCGCGCGCGGACGCTTTGATTGGACGCTGGACATGCGATTTGCCGCCAGCACCGTTCCGGAACGTCATCGCGTTTGTAAAGGCCGGTCCGGGCGCGTAAAACCGGGTGCCGTCGGTGCACGAAACAATCACGCACGGCTTGACGGCCCACTGTTCCAGGGCGGCGCCGTAAGTGCGCCGGAGCGCGTGTGCGCCGAACCCGGCCTGCAAAAAGTGGTGATTGCGCTGCGTGTCCCGCATGCCGTTGGTCATTTGCGCCCGACCCTTGCTCGCCGGTTCGTTGTACAGGTGCTCGTGCACCGCGGTGGAATCGGTTGTGCACTTTAGCTCGATGACCCAGACCGTGCGTTTGCGGTCGACGCCCACGGCATCAATGTACGAACAAATCCCGATCTGGCGGTCGACTGCGAGCACCTGCGCCGCCACCGCTTTGATGCCCCGGGCCGACAGCGCGCTCATGACGCCGGCCGCCCTGCGCTGCATGGCCTGCGTGCTTTTGCCTTTTGCTGGTGCCCCGGACCCCGACACAATCCACTCGCGCACGAGCTGGTCCACCCGCCGGCCGACGTGCTGCCCCTTGGCGCACGCGCTTCGCTGCTGCCGAAAAGTTTTTTTGCCCGCCGTTGTATTTGGCCGCGTAAAGGCCCGGCCGGCCCGGAGCGTGGCAGAAATAAAAGTCGTCACTCCGACGGCCCCCTGGAGCTTCGAAGGTCGGTTTTGTGAAATCATGGCTGCGAGCGCGACGCCTTGTTGCACAAACGGCGGCGACGAAGAACTCGACGACAAAGACATTGCCGACTACGTGGCAATAATGTTTGTGCTACACTACCTCGCAATCTCCGACGACCTTCTGCGCACGGCCTCGAAGCACGCCGCCGCCACCAACAACAGCGCCTTTGAATTAATGGCGAGTCAAAGCCTTATAAGTTACAGCCGCGTTGAAAACAAATTCGCCGCAGTATCCGCGTCGCTGGCCGCCAAGTTGCCCAGCGGCGTTTGCACGTGCATTAAGACGGCAACCCAATGGCGCTACACCGACAAATCTACACACGTCGTAACTGGCCCAAACAAAAAACAGCGGCTGAAGCATACCGTCAAGTCAAAGGCGCTCAAAACCATGGCGCGGGCTTGGATACTCGAACACCGGCACGCCATATGCAGCACAATCCTCAAGCCGTGCCGCGCCGCTGCCAAGCACGCGTCCCTGGCGCCCGACACATATTACCGCGTCACCCGCGAGCTCGCACTGACCCGGTACCGCGACGTCTTCACGCGCGCTATTAAAGAGGCGCTGACAGGCCGCGGTGACATGGCGCTTGCTTCGTGTGTGTCATTATAAAGAAGCAGGTCACATGTTTTCAAACGAGCGCGCGAGTGCGTCGCGGAGGGACATTTTGGCGTCTGGAGCGGTCGGCTCGATAATTGCAGCAGTTGCGGTGGCGGGCGCATCTACAGGAACATCATCCACCCGAGCCCGCTTGCGCCCGCTTGCCTGGTCCCGCACAGCGCCAGCCGCGATCTGGTCTTGAAGCATCATCACCGCCTTTGAGGCGCACGTAACCAGCGCATTCATCCCGTTCATCTGCTGGTGCGACATCCCGGTCAGGCACTTCTCCGCGAGCTCCTTGCAGCTGACAATCTTCGCGAGCTCTGGCCGGCCTTCGAGAACCGCGCCGAGCGTCTCCTGGAATCCGCGCAGTTCTGATGCCAAGATGGTCGAGTCAACACCGGCTTGCTGAATCTTCTTTTTGGCCTCTTCAAGTCGCGCGTCCGCTTCTTCTTGCTTTTTCTTTGAGGCGACAATCGTATTGTTCAGCTGGTCGTTAATGCCATTGAATGCGGCGAGCAAGAGGCGCTGATCATCTTCCGGGAGCCCGTTGATAATGCCGAGCGCTTTGTCTGCGGTGGGAGCTGGAGTGGTGGTGGTGGCGGCCATTGTGGACGGTATTGCTCCTCGCAACGTCAACCCTTTATATCGTTGAAAGTTAAGCGGTGAACGCGCAATGTGCCTCACGGAGCACTGCGGTCGTGCCGGGGTTTTACAGAGCGATAGTTCGAGAGGCGCAATGGGGTGCCGGTTGAAATGGGTCAAGCTGACCCCGCGAAGGAGCCCTGCTATGATCATCTGCCCAACACCGGACGCCTCACCGGAAGCCAGGCTAAAAGAGCACCACTGCGCTCCGTCGGGCCCGGCCCATGCGTCCTCCACCTGACCTAGCACCGACTCTTCTGGGCGCGTACTTTTCTCAAATTGGGCGCGGATTGTCGACGCCTTGATCTGCTCCTGACTAACCGTGGCCCGCCACAACGCCCCCGCGACTCCGACGTGGTTGTAGGTCACCGCGACCCCGCGCATCTGGACGCGCAGTTCATCTAGGTCGTCTTCGGAAAGGACGTATGGCGGACGGAGAACGCTCCGCGGCGGACCCTGGGCGGGATAGTACACGGCCACAAATATCGCGCCCATCGTCGGCGCCCACGGGCCAGATTCTTGATCCCGACTATGCAAACGACCAAATAAGTATCATCGCTTTTGGGCTCTCGATGATGTACAAAAATATCGAAATGTTGGCCGCTAGCAACAAACCGCATTGGACCAAAGGGCGGTTCGCCCGGCTCGACTACGTTGCAAACGTGGCCCATCTCAACGACAAAAAAGTGGCACCGCCCCCGATTCGGCGCCGGGTGCTCAAAGCGCTTCGGTTCGAGACCGAAACCGTCAATTAAAATTGATTACAGAGTCAGTGTTCGTACACATGCTTCCAACCGGCTCGCTTCATCCGCTCCCTGGCCCACGACGGGTATTGCGCGCCCCACGTTGTCGACGCAACTTCATGGGTAGTGACGTCGGTCAGTTCGTGGTGGCTCATGACGTGGGACACGCACCCTTTTGTTACCTCGGTAAACATGTTTGGGCCGCATGAATTGTGTATAAGATGAGGATCTTTCTTAAAGTCCATATGGATCACGCCCAGATTCTGGCAGCACTGTGTAATCACGCGCTTGAGGCACGTGCTGTTGGCTTGCGCCATCATAAAATAATTAGAAAATGTGCGCGTGTTATCGTATTCGTACCCTACACACAGCCCTGGACACGCGCGTGCATTAAGTGGCTTGTTCAGCACAACGTCAAGATCTGCGTACACCCCCCCAAACTCGTGCAGCGCCATGTACCGGCACGCATCGGCGCGCATAATGTTCATAATGTCGGCACGAAAGTACCCGGTGCACCGGTTCCGTTTTGCCAGCGCGCCGCACATGGTATCGGTTACAACAAACGGGGTTCCCGGCCAAGAGCGTACGGCCCGCTTCGATTGGAACGGGAGGTCGTGTGACTTCCAGACCGCAATCCGTCGTGGCGGGTCTGCAGCGTCGAAATAGCCGTTTTTTAACAACAGCGTGCATGCTACTACTACAAACAGGGTCGGGCCCTTCCATAGCAAACCGGTGCGCATGGCACGTGTATATTCCACCGCCGTTTGCAAGCTTATATTTCGGTGGAGGGATTAGCGCTAAAACGCAAACCGCTGCGACGCAAAGGGGCTGGTGCGGTGCTGTACAGTCGCGCGCAGAAGTTGCGCAAGCTCGACGTGGTCAGGGGGCACCCTGTTTTCAGCGCAGCACGTTCGCCGGGCGTCCTCAATTTGCTTGTAGACGGCTTTGGGCAACTCAACCACGATGCTCCGGAGCGCGTGCTTTTCGGATTCGGGGATTTGCGGGCCCATAAATATCGAGGCTTGCGCCGCGCGGCGGTTGTATTGGCTCGGCTGGTCCGGATCAAGCTTGGACGCAATTTCAAACCGTGCCTCGCCGAGCGCGCCGTCGCTGGCGTACTCAAACGCTTTGGCGCTAAAGGTCGCGCACTGCGCCGCGTGGTGCGCTTCGCTCAGGTTCGAAGCCAACGCCATCCCGGCAATCCGCACCAGCTGCGCGTGCACCTTGGCGGCGTCGAGCGGTGCCTGGAGCACCTTGAGAATGATGAGGATGCACTTGAGGTGCACCTGGAGGTGCGTGCGCGGCGGGCACAGCCTGGCAATCTCCTCGAACTCCGTCTCGAGCCGCGGCAGAAACTCGGGCGTCAACCGGGCCGCCGGATCGTTGGGCCACCCGGCCGACACGGCGCACTGCATGGCGGCGCTCGCTGCGGTCGACCACCCGTTTGTACTCTCCGAAGGCGACAGCACAAACGGAAACGCCGGGCCGCGGCTCTGCATCGCAGGCGCCTCGTACAGCGCCAGAAACCCGTTGAGGCTGTTGTCGAGCACCGACGCGGTCTGCACCAGCGCAAGCTGCTCGGCGTGCGTATCGGCGTCGAAAAAATCGGTCCAGGCACACTGCGGCACAAACCGCGGCTCGGGCTTGGCGCACAGTGCCCGGGCAACCGCCGTAATGCGCGCTACCACCGGATCGGTCATGTCGGCGCTCGCCATGTCGAATCGGGGTGACGCGGGTTTTGCGTCGCTAATATATACACGCGCCCAAAGCGACCTGCGTACGGGGACTGGCATGGTCTGCGCAAATGCAGCACTGGCGCCTCTGGCACATTCGCCGACCGAATGTTTTGCGACGTGCCGTGCGGTGCACTCGTGCGCAGGATCCAGTTTCACTCCAGATAACCGTTGTCTGCTGTGCGGCCACCACTCGGACTGGGGTGCGC
>Ga0315331_10002971_pt1 | contig 12752 bp, 6 predicted proteins | sample M160m34915metaG_FD_203456 | JGI IMG/M metagenome (GOLD analysis project Ga0315331, IMG submission 203456) | Ammonia-oxidizing marine archaeal communities from Monterey Bay, California, United States - M1 60m 34915 | ecosystem: Environmental > Aquatic > Marine > Intertidal zone | place: USA...
GGTTTGAAATACAAATTCTGCACCGTTGTTGGTGCCGTCGTTCTCGCGCACAATTCCTGCGCCTCTTCTGGTTCCATCATTCGTCGGTGGAAACAGGCTTACTACAACTCCTTCTTTTGGCAGGTACTTGGCATTGGTAGCATTGGTTATTGCTGCTTTGGTGGTTTGATCGCCATCCACGCTTTGCTTTGAGCTGGCCGATAAAAGAGCGAACATGGAAACGGCCATAACGCTTAATAGAATTTGTTTTTTCATGATTTACTGTTTTTGTATTATTGATTTTGTAACAATTGATTTACAGTGCTAACTTACGTTCACTTTGATTTTTTCTCTGCAGAAATTGCTCATTTGAGATGAATGACCTGAATTTTTGAGACGAAAAAAAGAGAGAAAATTTAAATGCTTAAAAAAATAAGACCAATGAATTACATGTTTAATCTCGAAAATTGTGTGCTTAGATTTTTTAACTTTTTTTGATAGGTAACTCCTATAGGTATTGTCTTGTCATTGATCATTAACGCATCTTTTTTAATAGAATCAATTTTATCTATGTTAACAATATAGGATCGGTGGACTCTTATGCAGTTAGAATTTTTAAGTTTTTTTTCTAACTCCTTCATGGTAGAACGGTAGAGGAATACTTTTTTAAGGGTATGTATTTCAACGTAATCTTTGAAAGCTTGCATGAATAAAATACCATTTAGCTCTATTCTAATTTTAGTTTTATCTGCTTCTATTGTTAAATAAGATTTTTTACCTAGAGCTTTGAGTATATTATCTGTTATTTTTTGCTGAATATGCCTATTGTAGGCAATAATATTTACTTTAAAGGCAATGTAGATTAACCCAATAATTACGACAATTAAAGCAGTTATAAACCACCATTTTTTATAAAATGGTGGGTGCAGAATTAATTTTAGCACTATTGGAATAGACCATTTTCCTAATGGTAATTTTCTGGCAGAAATTTCAAGGTCTATTTCACCGTTTTCGGGGAGTGTGTGTAGAGAAATTAAATGATTGTTAGTGTGTTCCCATTTATTGGATATTCCTTTTAGCCTGTATTTGTATTGTATGTTGCCTAATGATTTGTAATTGATTCCTACATAAGAAACATCTAGTTTTTTATTTCCCGGATAAAGATCAATGGATTGGTCGTTGTTTATTTTTGATCCATTAAGCTTAATATTTTCTATCCTTAAATTAATTGCTGATGAATCTGTTTTATAGGTATTTAGATTAAATAAGTAAAGTCCTTTTTTTGTGGCAATGTATAGCTGCTCTTTTATGCTTTTAATATCGTTTATTTCATTAGATATTAAGCCGTTATTGATAGAGAAATAATCTACGTGATTATAATTGTTGGAAGCTATCCTATTTACACCTTTTGTAGTCCCAACCCAAATATTATCTAAGCTATCGATATGTAAACATGTGAGGTGGTTATTAATTAAGCCATTTCCTTTATTTATTTCTATTACTTCGTTATTAGATTTAAGGATCAATAATCCTTTATTTTTGGTAGCAATTATAAGATCGTTTTTATTGTTTAATTCTAGTTCAATAATTCGGTTAGAAAATAGATTGTTATGGTCAGACATTTTTTCTAGATAGCCATCCGTTTGTTTAAATAACCCATCTCTTGTTCCTATCCAAAAAGTGTTTTCTTTTACAATTTCAACATCTTCAATGATGCTGTTTATTCCATTAAATTCAATTTTACTGAAATTGTTTTCTTCATATTTTACACCAAAATTTTTATTGAAGATATAGACTTTATTATTGATCGACTTTATTGTTGTTAACCCAGAGTTCAGTACGTTAGGATAAATAAATCCATTGCATAAATCATATATTTTCTTGCCAGAATAAAGAAGGTCGCAATCCGACAACCTTAAAAAGTTATGAATGTTATTTTTTTTATTGTTTTTAATATCCGACAGGGGAAATGCATCAGATATTTTATTCTTGTTAAGAAATTGCATTGAATCGCCAAAACTCATTGCAATGAAATTATTAAATAAGCTTATTTCGTTGATGTAATTATCTAACAGCCCATTACTCTTGTTCAACGAAGTAGTATTAAAACTAGGAGTGTAAAAAACACCTTCTTGTGTGCTTGTAATCCAGTATCCTCCTTCTGAATCCTTCATGGTTTTTGAAATAGTGAGATTTTTAAGGATGTGATTTTTCTCTACAAATTCATTATTAGATATAATATAGATGTATAAACCAGATCTTTCTGTTCCTATAAAAAATTCTCCTTCTGCAGATCTTTCAAAATCTGTTATCCTGTTGTTGAAAATTACTTCATCTACAATCGAAAAGTCGTGCCAATTATATATTACAATGGAATTAGAAGTGTTAAAGCAAAGCAAAGAATCAGATGTAAAATATGATTTAGATCTAATTAGAGAGTAAGCTTTTTGGTTTGAGGATCTTAAAATGACGGAATCATTGTAGATATAATCCAGCTCATTGCCAGATTGAGGAATGATATTTCTAAAAGTAAAGCTTCTATTGTTGATGTTTTTAATGGTGATGTTAGAGGATGAAGAATTTGAAGTATATTTTTTAATATCACCTTTTTTAGAAATACTTATTTGTCCATTACCAATAGTGCCGAAATGTAAATTTTCATTGCTGTCAATTATTATTGAGTTGCTGTATTTATAGGTCGGCAGATTTTCTATTAATTTTTGATTATGTTCATATTCTTTGAATACACCATTATCAATATGTAATAATGATCCTTCTATAGATAAAACCCATAGATTTCCCTTAGCATCTTTAAACAATTCAAAATTTACATCATTTAGAAGTCCATCTTCGGTTGTATAGTTTGTGAAATCATAACCATTGAATTTAGATAGTCCTCTATCTGTGGCAAACCATATATAACCATTCTTGTCTTGTATGACATCATAAACTTCAGAGCTTGGCAATCCGTTTTCAACACTGTAATTTTTTAAAAAATGATAAGTGTCGAAATTCAATTTTGAAAAATTAATCTCTTGAGAGTAAATACTATTAAAAAGAACAATAGAAAGGAAATAAAAGACTAGCGTTATTCTTAAGGCCATATAGGGTACATCAATATTTTAAAAGTAATAAATTCTTTTAATTAGCTTAAAAAGATTCCTCAGGACGGTATTCGAGATCTGTCTCTTTGGGTCAATGATTTTGAATATACGAGATGGTTTATTTCCAAAGGTGATTGGACAGACATGCCGAATAATACAATTATACCGGCACATAATAGAGTAGTGGATAAACTTGCTTTTGGGTTAACTACCTTACTAATGAACCCATTTGTAATAAGTATAATTATCATCTTGCCAAGATGTTATTTAGGAATAATTTCCCGATTAACCAATTAATGCCAACAAGGATAGAATTTTCTTACTTATTCTTCACAATCCAATTCATTGCTATTTTCATCCCAGCATTTTTCACTCTTAGCTTCTCCACCTTCGTAGATCATTCGTTGCTTTAATTTGCCATTCTCGTGCCAAACCCTTTTAACACCATCTTGTTTGCCATCTGCTCTGTAATTCTCCTCGATATGTATCTGTCCATTGTCGTACCACCATTTTTGTGTTCCAACCCACAAGGTATCTGCTTTATAATTCCATTCATATTCCAGTTGTCCATTCTTGTACCATTTTCGCTCTATTCCATTTCGTTTGCCTTTAATATAATTTTGTTCACTTCGCTGTTGTCCATTCTCATAAAACCCTCTACATACCCCATCTACCACACCGTCTTTCCAATTAGATTCCCATTTGAGCTGACCGTTATCGTAATATTGTTTTTTGGCTTGCGCCAGAATACTTGAACTGAATCCAATCAATAAAAACACAAATAAGTAGTTCATCACATTTATTTTTAGTTGTACCCTAATATACTAACTTCAATTCTATTATTTCTCACCATCTATTAAAAGCGAGTATTTAATTGTTTTATCTGGGTGTAAGCGATTTTTTTAGTTGTTGTATTCTACTCAATGCCGTCCTATAAAATGGTTCATAACTTCTTATTGAGCATTCGAGGAATATTTCATGGTATTCGTCCGATTGATGCTGACAAGTTCGATATTATGTGTAATTTTACACCACTCCGCCTCCTTGCTTAGATTATTTAACTGCTCTTGAAATATAAGTTTAGGACCAATTTTGTCCGTTTTTTTATAATAGTACTTGCTTCGGCGGGTTCGTTTAGCACAAAAGCTCAACAGGATACATTGTTCTGGTTTGCGGCACCCGAAATTTCTACTTCTGTGGGAGACAGTCCGGTTCACTTACGATTACTATCGTACGATCTTGCTGCTACAGTCACCATCAGCCAACCGGCAAATGCTTTGTTTACGCCCATTGTAGTTAGCCTGTCGGCTAATAGTAATGACAGTATTGACCTAACACCATTTTTGGCAGAAATAGAAAGTCCTGCAGCCGATGTGATTTCGGTAAATGGATTGAAAATAGCATCAACAGCCCCGATTACGGCATTCTACGAATTAAATGCTGTCGGAAACAAAGAGATTTTCACACTTAAAGGGCAGAAAGGCATCGGAACGGAATTCTACACCCCATTCCAGCAAACCTGGGACAATGCTGTTACTACTCCTGCATCCTTTTCCTCTATTGATATTGTGGCTACCGAAAACAATACAACTGTACTAATTACACCGAGAACAACTGTTGTAGGACATACCGGCGGAGTTACCTATAACATTTTGCTTCAGGAAGGAGAAACATACAGTGCCAGAGATATAGATTTAAGCGCTGTTACATCACTTTCCGGATCGATTGTCGCTTCCGACAAACCTGTTGCGGTAACCTTATTTTCTGGTGCACTGGATAATGTTGGATGTACCTCATCAATGGGCGATCAGATTACCACGTCTGCCTATGCAGGCAAAGACTTTATTGTTCACAAAGGAAATGCAATTGGCGACAAGATCTATATTCTAGCAACACAGAACGCCACATCCATAACGATTAACAACAGCGCAACAACTGGTGCATTAATTAATTGGGGAGAATCATACGCTTATGAGCTGTCGGATACGATAAACTACATTCAAACGTCTAAACCCGTATATCTTTGGCATGCTTCCGGCTATGGTTGTAATCTAGCAGGAGCACAGGTGCCAAATTTGTATTGTGCAGGTAAATATGAACAGTCATTTGTACGATCTTTCAGCGATTCGCTTGGGCTGCTTTTGTATACAAGGACAGGATATGAAGGGATGTTCGCTATCAATGGAAATACATCAATTGTAACGAGTGCAGATTTTAATCCTGTTCCAGGAACAGGAGGTGATTTTGTAGTAGGGCTAATCTACCTTTCTGTTGCAGATGTTCCAATTCACACGTACAACATGGTTGAAAATACCGGTGATGTATTTGGTATGGCTATTTTGTCTGGAGGAAGTTCGCAAGGAGCATCTTATGGTTATTTATCAGAATTTAATTCATATCCATTTGTAGCTGCAGGCGTTACCGACACAGTTTGCGCGAATACTCCTTTTACGATTAATGGAACAGTCGGTGGAGGGTCGGTAACCGGTGTTTGGGCCGGAACAGGATTTGGTTCTTTTATTTTACCAACAGATTCGCTCAATAATACCTATATGCCAAGCTCATTGGATACTATTGTAAGCCCAATCAGTTTAATTCTCACATCATCTGGTCCTTGCCCGGTGAATAGAGATACATTAATCCTGCACGTGGTTGCGGCACCCGTTGTGAATGCTTCGGCCGACCAGACGGTGTGTGCCAACAATGCTTCTGTTAGTTTGAATGGAGCAATTAGCGGTGGAGCAACAACCGGAATTTGGTCGACTATATCAGGTTCAGGAACTTTTGCACCGAATGCGACTACTTTAGATGCCAGCTACATTCCTTCTAGTGCAGATTCGATTGCAGGAAATGTAACATTGGTATTGTCTGCCACTAATTACGGCGCGTGTGACGTCGAAACCGATACGATGGTCATTACCATAACGAATGCTCCATTTGTGGATGCCGGTGCAGATACAATACGGGTATGCGCTAATAACCCCAGTCTTGATCTAACGGGATTTGTTGCAGGTGCCACTTCTACCGGTAAATGGAGTACCTCTGGAAACGGTCTTTTCACTCCAGATAACTTAAGCTTAATTTCGAATTATCAACCGAGCCCAACAGATGTTAATCTCGGTACAATCACATTGTATTTAGAAAGTTCCAATAACGGTGACTGTTCAAGTGCCGTAGATAGCATTATTGTGAAATTTACGGAGGCACCTTTGGTAAATGCAGGCATCAATATAATTGCTTGTACCAATGAAGCAACGATTAATCTTGATGGACTGATTTCGGGTCCAACATTGTCCGGAGTATGGAGCAATGGAACAGGAAGCTATTCGCCAAACGACAGTACGCTTAATGCGATTTATACACCAACTGCAGCAGAAGTTTTAGCAGGCAGTTTGTTGCTTACTTTAACATCAACAAATAACGGCACTTGTGTCGCAGAGAACGATCAGGTACAGATTGATTTTGTTGCACCGCCATTTGCCAATTTTAGTACTACCCAAGTTTGCTTGGGAGAATCAACAACCTTTACTGATTTTTCATTAGCTGGATTTGGAACAATTGTGAGCTGGGACTGGGATTTTGGCGACGGCAACGGCGATACGCTTCAAAACACAGTGCATACCTATTCGGATTACGGCACGCAAGATGTTGAGCTTATTGTGGGTTCAGATTTAGGTTGCGTGGATACAATGGTTCAGTCGATTGAAGTTTACGAATTACCTGTCGCTAACTTTACTTATGCTATAAGCTGCACAAACAATCAGGTTGTTATAGATTTCTCAGACAGCTCCTACACGACAAACGATAGCATAGCGTCGTGGTTTTATGATTTTGGTGGACAAGGAGTACAGGCTGTTCAAAACCCAACACAGTTGTTTATTGGAGACGGCAACTTTGTAATCTCCCAAATTGTAGAGACAGAATTCGGCTGTGTGGACACGGTTATTCAGGCAGTATACATCCCTCCCAGACCGGAAGCTGGGTTTTATTACAATACATCAAACGGTATGAACGTCGGTGCTGAATTTTCCTTTATTGATACATCTACTCACGCTGTAGCCTGGAGCTGGACTCTTGGAAATGGGGCAACTTCTATAGAACAGGATCCAACCACTACTTATTTCTCTAATGGGACATATGTTATTACCCAGTACGCTTTTGGGTCACTGGGGTGTGTAGACAGTATGAAGACAACAGTATTTATCAACACAATTACTTCGGAGGTGAATAGTTTGATTCCGAATGCTATCTCACCAAACGGAGATGGCAAAAATGATGTGTGGAAATTGGATTTTATCGACCTGATAAATCCAAATGCAGCCATTAAGGTTTTTAACAGATGGGGACAAACATTGTTTGAGTCAACGGGATACCAAACACCTTGGGACGGCACTTATCTTGGAGAAAAAGTGCCGGACGGAACGTACTATTACGTTATTGTAATTGGTGAAAATGAAGTTTACAAGGGCGCTATTTTGGTTTTAAGTAATAACACTGATTAATGAGCAAGTTATTTAACCTATTACTACTAATAATGATTACCACTAATGTGTGTGGTCAGCAGCGTTATGTTTTTTCAAATTTTCTCACCAACGACTATTATTTTAACCCAGCTATTGCGGGAAGTAAATTGTTTCATGTAGCTAATTTTTCATACAGAAATCAATGGGTTGGTTTTGATGAAGCCCCTGTAACGTTGAGTGGAAATTTTTACGGTTCAGTAAAAAACGAAGGAAAGCATGGATACGGTGTATCTATTGTTTCTGACCGAACAGGATTAACGCAAAACACAGGTTTTTACCTCAATTATGCCTACCATGTTCAGCTTACTGATAAACTAAAATTAGGCTTCGGAATAAAACCCGGTTATATGCAGTATAGGGTGCGTTTGTACGATGCTATATTGGCAGATCAAGGCGATGAGATATTAACTGGCAATATTTTGTCATCCAATGCTTTGGATTTATCAACCGGTTTTAATTTGTATTCTGATAAGTTCTTTTTAATGGCCGCCATGCATCAATTATTAGGCCCCGCCATAACGGTTACCACGTACAACGAAAATTTATCAAAGCACTTTACGGCAATTTCAGGTTACAACATCATCAGTGCGAAAAAGAAATTGGAATTTCAACCGAGTTTGATGATTAGATATGTTCAGCCATTACCTGTTCAATTGAGTTTAATGTTTAAAGCAACTTACCATAAAAAATACTGGGCGGGACTGATTTATAGAACGGGAGATGCTTTTGGTTTGGCGCTCGGCATGAAACTCAAGGAAAGACTCAATATTGGCTATTCTTTTGATTATTCCGTTGGCGGATTGCAGCCGTATCAGTCGGGTTCACATGAAATTGTGATTTCTTTTACGACCACAAAAAACAAATCAAAGCTGGAGTTAAAAGACGAAGAATTGAACAACAGCATTTTAAAAGGAAATGAAAAAAAAATAAAGGAAGAGTAGGAGGTATTCCTACAAAACAAATTTGTAATGAGGTGTTTTAAATATATCATTTTGTCTGCTTGCCTGCTGGTAGGTTCGCTGAACATCAAAGCTCAGGTTGATACGGTCTTTTGGTTCGCTGCACCTTGGGTAACTCCTGATCATGCTGGAAATCAGCCCATGGCGTTTCATTTTTCTACTTTTGCTAACGCAACTACAATTAGGTTAAGGCAGCCGGCCTCAGTATATGATACCTCGTTTACTGTAGCTCCCAACACACTTTTTACAAAATACGTGTCGCATTTACTGGATTCTTTAGAAAGTAAACCGGCCGATTCTGTTATTAACAGAGGGTTTGAAGTGTCTTCAGATTTCCCAATTGTGGCAGTCTATGATTTTCAGTCAACAGGGAACAACCCAGAAACCTACTCGTTAAAAGGGCAGAATGGGATGGGGTATGAGTTTGTAACTCCATTTCAGACGTTGTGGAATAATAAATATCTTGGTCCAGGACGGATTCAGCCTTATCAATTTTTCTCTGTTGTAGCCACAGAAAATAACACCACAATACACATAACCCCACGTTGTGATGTAGTGGGTGGACATCCGGCTAACGTAACCTATTCTGTGTTTTTGCCGAATGCTGGCCAGGTATATACTTGTCAGAATATCACCCAGATAACCAGTACTTTAGGAAGTAGTCTGGCTGGTTCTGTTATTACTTCGGATAAGAAAATTTCAGTTACGGTTAATGATGATTCGGTAAATCCTTCCGGAGGAGGAGGATGCTACGATTTATTGGGGGATCAGATTGTTCCAACAGATGTTATTGGCAAAGAATACATTGTTAATAAGGGATTTTTAAATGCTGGTTCTGATGAATCGGCCTTTATTGTTGCTACTGAAAACTTTACCTCACTTACAATTGATAACGGAGTTGTTGTTACCAATACCATTATTAACCAAGGGGATACCTATCAATACAGTATAACAGAACAGCTAACTTCTATTTCTTCTGATAAAAATGTTTATGTATTGCACATGTCGGGTTATGGTTGTGAGCTTGGTGAAGCTCTGCTTCCACCATTGAATTGTGCAGGATCAGATCAAGTAAGCTATGCAAGATCGAATGGATTTAGCTTTTTGCTCGATATACTGTGTCCAGCAGGAGCAGAAGGGAACTTCACAATGGATGGAGATCCAACAGCAATTCAGGCAACTGATTTCAATTCTGTTCCGGGAACAGGGGGCGCATGGATGGGAGCACAGATTCCATTTTCTATTGCTGAGGTACCCGTTGGTTCAGCGCCTTTGGTGGTCAATTCAACCGATTTGTTTTCATTGGGCGTAATTAATGGCAGTGCAACGGGAGGTTGTCTGTATCACTATTTATCTCAATTCAATAGAAAAGTGTTTACCCAGGCTGGCTCTGACACTACGTATTGCACAGGTGACTTTCCAATTGACCTTAATGGTTCGATTACTGGGGGAACAACCACTGGTTCCTGGCAAATACTAAATGGAACAGGCACTTTAAATAATCCTACAAATTTGGTCACGACATACGAACCAACTGTTTCTGATTTTGCTCAAGGAACACTAACATTCGTTTTAGGATCGTCAGGAAACTGTGATCCGATTTTTGATACAGTAGTGGTTAGTTTTGTAGCGTCTCCTGATGTGACAGCGGGAATAGACGATACCTATTGTAAGAACAATATTGGGTCAATTCCAATAGAAGGCACACTTCAATTTGCTGCAGGTTCTGACTGGTCTGGTGGTTCAGGTGGAGCTTTTGGTAATGTTGGAGACCTAATAACAACCTATACGCCATCACCGGCTGATTTAGCTGCAGACAGCGTTGAATTATACCTAACATCTGCAGGAAGTTTCTTTGCCTGTCCTAATGATGAAGATACGCTAGTGATTCACTTTACTGATCCACCATCTGTACTTGCAGGAGCCAGTCAGGTAGTCTGTGCCAGTACCGATAGCGTGTTTCTTGCGGGCAGCGTAGCAGGAGCTTCCACTACAGGGGTTTGGACAACCTCTGGGTCAGGAGCATTTACCCCTTCTGATAGCGACCTGAATGCAGCCTACTTAATTACTCCGGGAGACACGACTGCTGGTAGTATTACTTTTACTTTATCATCAACCGGCAATGGCAGTTGTTTGGCGGTTCAAGACAGCTTAACGGTAACCATATTAGATCGGCCACAAATCGAAATTACAACTGCAGATTCCGTTTGTGCGAATGTAGCGACAATTGACCTTACAGGAACAGTTACCACTGGATTCTCAATTATCTGGAACGTTTATGGTTCGGGCGGTATTGCACTTCCTACGGCGCTTAGTACAACTTACATAATTAGCCCGATTGATACAGCGGCCGGATTTGTTGATATTGTATTAGCCACTTCTGGAGGGATTTGTCCTACAGAGGAGGATTCTATGCGGGTTTTCTTTGTAGAGCCACCCAGAGTCAACGCCGGTATAGATCAAGATTTTTGTGCAAATGAGCCCGTGCAGTTGAATGGCGCATTAACTGGGTCGGCTCTTGGGGCAAACTGGACATCAACAGGAACGGGTAGCTTTTCACCAGGTAGTGCGTTTCTTACTACATTTTATAATCCATCTTCTTCCGATGTAGCTCTTGGAACAATAAATTTGGTCCTTACTTCTTCGGCTGATTTTGGTTGCCTTCCTGATGATGATACTTTGATGGTAACATTTAAACCTGCTCCAGTAGCAGAATTTACCGCTACTCAGTCTTGTTTTGGAGAGAATACGGATTTTACAGACCTCTCAACTACCTCCGACGGTACGATTAATTCTTGGTCATACGACTTTGGTGATACGGCCACCTCAATTGCGAGCACTCCCGCTCATAATTATCCAGGTGCTGGAACCTATATGACCACTTTGATTGTGAGTTCTACCAACGGTTGTTATGATACGACGGTACATGCAGTGATTGTTGATCCAATACCTCTAGCTGCATTTAATGTTAACACGATTTGTGAGGGAGATGTCGCACAATTTACAGATGCTTCCTTTATCTCTTCGGGTAGCATAGTAGGATGGACCTGGGATTTTAACTCTGGAGCTGGTTTAAGTACAGATCAAGATGCGGAATTTATATTTCCTGCATCAGGTTCTTATCCGGTTCATCTTATAGCCATTTCTGACTTAGGTTGTTCAGGAGAGGTTATCACAAATATTGACGTGTTAGAAGGTCCTTTAGCTGATTTTACGGTTGCTCCTAATCCTGCGCTTGCGTTGGAGGATGTGTATTTCTACGACCAATCGACGAATGGACCAATAGTAGATTGGTACTGGGATTTTGGTGATGATATTGGCGGTAATAATCAAAATGAAGTACACGACTATGCCAATGGAGGTTCATACGAGGTTATATTAATGGTAACTGATTTAAACGCCTGTACGGATTCTATTGCGCAGACTATTCACATTTCTCTTCTGCCTGTTTTACCAACCGCATTTACGCCTAATGGTGACGGGGAGAACGATGTCTTCCTAATTAGAGGAGGGCCATTTGATGCGGTTGAATTCAATATTTACAATAACTGGGGACAACTTATTTTCCAAAGTTTTGACCCTGAATTGGGTTGGGATGGCAAATTCAACACACAGGATGCTCCTTTGGGTGTTTACACCTGGACCTTTACGGTTCAATTAGCTGGTGGACGCGTAATCGTAAAAGAAGGGGATGTTACTTTAATGAGATAATGAATAAGAGCATTTTTATAATAGCAATACTACTGATGACTGCCACTGGAAGGGTGTCGGGACAAGATTTTCATATGTCTATGTATGATGCGGCACCAACATTTCTGAATCCTGCTATGACAGGAGTATTTAATGGAGACTGGAGGATACACACGCACTATAGAACACAATGGAAAGCAGTCAACTTCAAACCATATACGACATCATTAGTGAGCTTTGATGCACCGTATAAAAACTGGGGTTTTGGCGGCCAAATTGTCAATTACAGAGCGGGTATTGGTAATTATAATGCGTTGCAAGGGTTGATGTCTTTGGCGTATACTGTTCCATTAGACGGGGATAAGAAACACAATATTTCTCTGGGAGCTCAGTTTGGTCTTACGCAAAAATCAGTCGAGTATCAACTTCACTCATTCAATAATCAATATACTACGGCGAATGGCGGGGGATTCAATACAGGAATATCTAGCGGAGAA
>Ga0315331_10002972_pt1 | contig 12750 bp, 14 predicted proteins | sample M160m34915metaG_FD_203456 | JGI IMG/M metagenome (GOLD analysis project Ga0315331, IMG submission 203456) | Ammonia-oxidizing marine archaeal communities from Monterey Bay, California, United States - M1 60m 34915 | ecosystem: Environmental > Aquatic > Marine > Intertidal zone | place: USA...
CGAAAGACCATCGACCAACGGCGCTTGCTTCACCGCAAAGCCGCAGCATAATCATCAACAATCAGATGAGGCCAATCCTCCGTTAAATCGAACCCAATCCTGTCTCAAATGATTTGATGACGGACAAGCGTGATCTCTCCAACGTGAAAACCGGCATCGCCAATTTTATCACAAGCTATAATGAGCTTCGCCAAGAACTGAACTTCCAACTGAACGTGGATCCTACTTCAGGCAATGCTGATGAGGATGCAGTTCTATTTGGCAATTCTGCGCTTGAGGACATGGACCGGCGATTAGAAACAATTGTTGGCGGCGGTGCGGATGGCGTGAGCAGCGCATTCTCCGTGCTTGCGCAGATTGGGATCGACTTCATCGCCAATGGTGATCTTGAAGACCCAACATTACGGGACACGTTGGAATTGAATGAGGAGCAGCTTGATGATGCGCTCCTGAACAACTTGGAAGACGTTCAGAAGCTCTTCCAATTTGATTTTGCTGCCTCCGACCCCCGTGAGGTCCTGCTAGGGTTTGATGGGAATTCAACCGATTCCTCTGCTGGTTACACGATGGATATCGACTATGACGAAGGCGGCGGGGCCATCAATTCACTAACAATGAGCGATGGCGTCGCGACTGCGAACGGGAATACGATCACCATAGACAGCGGCGGTGCCAAAGGGCTGCGCTTGTTCTATTCCGGTGATTCTGACTTAAGCGGCGTGACGCTGGACTTTACGGTTGGCGTTGGTGTGAAAATGTTCTTCGATCTCGGCGAAATCCTTGAAGCCGATGGCGGTGTCATCGCCAGTGAAGCCGATAGTTTGACCGGCCAGAATGAGCTCGCAGAAGAGCGAACTGTCTCCATGTTGGACCGGTTAGAACGAGAACGTACAACTGTTCTCAACAAATTCATTCGAATGCAAGCAGCGCTGGCTTCAACGAAACAAACATTGGCGCAGGTCCAGCAAATCACTGAAGCCATGTTCCAGGATCGTTAACCACTTACGCCTAAAGTACTGTTTCCGATGGCAGAAAGCATCACAATGCAACGTTCCGCGGCGGACGTATACAAGACCCAGGCGATCATGACAGCACCTCCGGCTAAGCTGGTGGCGATGTGCTATGATCGGGCGATAATGGCGCTACGTGATACGATGCGTTCAATTGATGCCAAAGACATTCAGGGTCGCTTCAACCACTCGACCCGGGCAGCGAACATCATTGCGCACCTATGGGGTACGCTGGATATGGATCAAGGCGGTGAAGTCGCCAAGAACCTCAGCGATATCTACGGATATGCGATGCGGCGTGTCCAGGACATCAATATGTCTAATGATAAAGCTGCCGCTGAAGACGTGATTTCCGTGCTTGTGCCGTTGTCTAGGTCTTGGAATGAGTTGGCAGACCGGGGCGAAGAAATGCCGATGGCTATGCCAAAAGTCCGCCGCCACGTCGCCCGCCGCCGCCACCGGTTTCTGGCGCGCCTGGCCCATCGGGGCAACTAGGCCCATCAAGCAGCAGTCCGCCGCAAAGCAGCGGAATTTCGATCAGCGCTTGATTGCTGTCTATCCTCTTTATCGAAAGCCCTAAACGCGCCAATATCATGGAAATTTTGCGCGTCTGCTGATTCGTGGCCGGACGCTTTGTAAGCGAAAGGTACTTGGCGACTATGCCAGACGTTGGTTTCAGAAAATGGCTTGATCTGACTTATGACGAGATGACGGATGACTATGCCGTCGTGTCAATTGATTTGGACGGCGATAAGGTCAATGTGCGTGGCGTGGGTCATGGTGGTGTCGTCGCATCATTGATCGATATTGCGATGGGTACGGCAGCTGGCGGGGGCAATTATGACACCCGCAAACGCCTTGTTGCGACCCAAGAACTTAAAGTGAATTACCTTGCACCTGCCAAGGGCACTCGCCTGACAGCGCGGGCGGATATTGTCCGTGCGGGGCGTAGAGCCATCGTTGTGCGTTGCGATGTGACGACGGACCTGGGCGTGCTTTGCGCTACCGCACTTGGCACCTTTATGACCCGCCGTGTTGCATCTGGAGACCCAGCGCGGTTCCAGTCAGGGGCTGACGAAGCTTAGCCCTTCAGCAGCAAGAGCAGGATGCCGCCGACAATCAGCACGATCCCAAATATCTCTCCCCTGGTCGATTTCTCACGGAAAAACATGACGGAAGCGATGAAGGTGAACACGAGTTCGATCTGACCCAGCGCGCGGACATACGCCACATTCTGGATTGTCATGGCGGTAAACCAACCGACAGAACCAAGGGCGCCAGCTGCGCCGACGATGCTCGCGACCCGCCAGGCTTTGATGATCTTGGTGAGCTGGCCGGGCTCTCTGATCCTGATGTAGATCAACATGGCTAGGGTCTGCATCCCAGTAGCCCAAACAAGTGTATATCCGGCGTTAATCAGGAAGAGGTTCCCCGCCGCATCAGGATCACCCAACGCATGCGAGCCGCCGCGATAAGCAACGGCGGATATGCCAAACAGCGCGCCAGACGCCAAGCCAATGAGGGTGGTTCTTTCAAAGAGCGCAGACATAAGATTGCTGAGGCCGTTGCCACTCTTTGCTAAGCTGATCGCCATCACGCCGACGAGGCTGATTAGGATGGCAAAGATTGCAGGCCATGTCAGTGAATCGCCAAGGAAGACGGCGCCAAAAATGGCAGCCTGCACGGTTTCTGTCTTGGAATAGGCGGTGCCAACGGCAAAATTTCTGAAGCCAAAAAGATAGACCAACAGCGCCGTTGCACCAATTTGAGTGGCCCCACCAAGGGCAGTCCAAGCAAAGAATTCTGCGTTTACGGATGGCAGGCTAAACCCAAATCCGCACATCAGCACTAAGCAATAGGCGAGCGCTACGGGAAAGCCGTAGCCAAACCGGGCAAATGTGGCCCCCGCTGTCGATAGCCGGCCCTTAAGATGCTTTTGCAATGCCGATCGCAGGTTCTGCAAAAACGCAGCCGCGATCGTGATTGGGATCCAAAGTTCAAACATGCTGATTTCAATACGCTAGCTGGTAAACGAAACACCCCCTCGCACCGCGAAGGTTGCGAGGGGGTGGCATCGAATGAGAGCAGGTGTTTACTGCTCCTGGTTCGTAAACACCACGGAGCCTGAAGCAGCGAACATGCCGCCGACGCCATGGCAGAAGCTAACCTGGGCATCTGGCACCTGGGCTGGAGAAATGCCGCGCATCTGGCGAATGCTCTCCTGCAGGGCGTACATGCCGTACATGCCAGAATGCATGTAGGAGAGGCCGCCGCCATTGGTGTTCATCGGCAGTTTTCCGCCGGGAGCCGTATTCCGTTCCCAAATGAAGTCCGCCGCTTCGCCGCGCTTACAGAAGCCTAAGTCTTCGAGGCCATAGAGCGGCAAATGCGCGAAGGCGTCATAGATCATCAAGTGATCAACATCATCGTGGCTAATGCCTGACGTGCGCCATGCTTCGCCGCCTGAAAGCCGGAAGGCTTGGGAGGAGGTGAAGTCTTTCATCTGCGAAACCATGGTGGTTTCCGCACCTTCGCCAGTGCCGATGATGTAGACGGGCTTCTGCTTCATGTCTTTGGCGCGATCGGCCTTGGACAGGATGATCGCGCCGCCGCCATCCGTGACGAGGCAGCACATCAGCAGTGTGAACGGCCATGCGATTGGGCGTGCGTTCAGAACGTCATCCACCGTGATCGGGTCACGCATGTAAGCGCGTGGGTGCATTGCAGCATACTCGCGTTGCACAACTGCCACATTCGCCAGCTTCTCAATCGGAATGTCGTAAGTTTGCAGGTAGCGCATCACTGGAATGGTGAACTGCGTCGGCGGGTTCATAACGCCATATGGCAGCTGGAACTGGCCTTCGAGCATGCCAGCGCCGATAGAGCGCGGCGTCATGCCAACCTGGCTGCGGCCACTCTCACCATGAGTGATGAGAATGTTCGTGGCGAGGCCCGCTTCAAGTGCAGCCACAGCGTGACGCACATGGATCATGAACGAACAGCCGCCAACGGACGTGCCGTCCACATATGTCGGCTCAATACCGAGATAATGCGCGAGTTCGGTTGGGACCTCCTTCGCCGTTGCGATGCCGTCAATGTCAGACGGCTTCAATCCGGCGTCCGCCATTGCATTCAGCGCTGCGTCTGCATGAAGCATGATGTTTGAGATATGGGGCAGTTTGCCCATTTCAGTCGATTCGGCTGCGCCGACGACTGCTACAGAACCTGATTTCATAGTTGTGTTCCCCCTCAGCCTTTTGCAGGCCGGAACATCGGCAGATCGATGTCGTCGGTCAGAGTTTCAAAGCATACTTCCAGTGGCATATCGAGCTGAAGCGCTTCTGGCGTTTGTTCGCATTCCATGATGTTGGCCATCAGGCGTGGGCCTTCTTCCAGCTCAACAACCGCGATGGCGTAGGGCGCTTCCAGCTTGAAGTTCGGCGGTGAGCGATGGTTGATAATATAGCTGTAGAGAATGCCTTTGCCGGACGCCTTGAACGTCTCAACATTGCGGCTGCCGGTATATGGGCTGAATGGGCGGGGCGGGAAGTATGCTTTGCCCGTATCTTTGCAGCGCTGCAGGATCAGTTCGCCATTCTTGCACCCATCCCAGAAATGCTGGGTCTCCGGTGTCGGTTGCGGCACAGGCCGTTGTGGTTTCGCGTCGGACAAAATCGCCCCTCCTTTAGCTTTGGTCTGAGTATGAGAGGAAGAAAGCGTAGCCAAGTTTTATGGCCTTGAACATGGGGGGAATTTAGCTGTCGCCATAAACGAGAAAGGGCCGCTCCCGTTTCCGGAAGCAGCCCTCGACCAAGTCTCGATACCGTCAGGAGACGGTGTGCGCCCTACTTAGCGGCGAGAACGGATTTCGTCTCGTCGATGGAGGCGGTGAAGCGTGCGTTGACGAGGCTAACGGCTTCGTCAGCAGTCTTTGCAGCCATGTCCATCATTTCGCGGCCGTTGTCGAACATGCTGGTGTAAGCAGTCTTCGTAAGGTCAGCCTGCTTAGCAACGCGCTCTTCCGGGGAAGCAGCGGCCATGTCGGTCATTGCTTTGGTTGCGGCTTCGCCGGCTTCCTTAGCAACTTCAGCCTGGCGGCGGGCGAGGGCGGTCATGCCTTCGTATGCGCTCTGACCAGCAGCGGTCATGGCTTCCATGTTCTTGCGTTGGGTGGCCATGATGGCATCCATATCAAAGCCAGGTGCTTTGAACTGGTTAAAAGCTTTGAACATGTCGAAGTCAAATGCTGGCTTCGGGGTAGCTGTCTGTTTCGCTGCGCTCATTGAATTTCTCCTTGCTATAGCAGATGCCGGTTGCCGTCGGCGAAGCCCCGGATTTGTGCACTGCAACATTGATGCACTGAATATGCGCACTAAATGGGCAGTGTCAAGGAAAATTGTGCGGCGCAATAACAAATATTGCGCCTGCGTTATGCAACAGCGAAATCATCCGCACCGAGCGTAGCCAGGGCAACGCCTGTCAGGGTTACTGTCCCGCCGCCAGTTAGATCGACAACTGTGTCGCCACCATCTGTCGGTGCGAGTGCAAGAACATCCGCACCAGAGGCGAATCCAAACCCGAATGCCAGGAATATGTCTTCGTTCACGGTGAAGTCCGTTATCACGTCATCGCCGTGTAACGTGGCGAATTGGAATGTATCCGCACCTGCGCCGCCGGTTATTTGGTCATCGTCAGACTGGCCATAAATGAAGTCATCGCCAACGCCGCCAAGCATTACGGTAATTTCGGTGCCAATACCCTCATCGGCTCCCTTGGTGCCGATACATTGGATGGCGGGTTCGGTTCTGATGTTTTGAACGGTGGTGATGGTGATGACGTTCTAATTGGCGGCATTGGTGATCGGCGCGATACACTGATTGGCGGCAATGGTGGCGACCAGATTGACGGTGGCGAGGGCGATGACCGCATCTTTGGCAACGGCGGCAATGACGTAGCCCGTCAGGCCGCCGACATTCAGGGTCAGATTGTCGACGCCGATTGCTATTTGATAGCTGATGCTTGCAAGAGCCGTATCATCGCCGCCATTCGATATCTCAATGATCTGATCACCGACGGAATCTGCGCGATATGTATCGTCGCCAGCGCCGCCGATCATCAGATCATTCTCAAAGCCGCCATCCAATAGATCATTGCCATTGCCGCCAAACAGCGTGTCATTCCCTGACTGACCGACAAGCTGATCATCACCGTCGCCGCCGATGAGCACATCCTGGTCGGCATTGCCAAATAGCCGATCATCGCTATCGCCGCCTTCAAGTTGATCATTACCGCCGCCGCCGACTAGGCGGTCCCGATCATCGCCAGGGCCACCTTCCAGCAAGTCATCGCCATCGCCCCCACGAACATCATCGCCACCGCCGCGCCCACGTAGATTGTCGTCGCCAGCAGAGCCATTCAGACGGTTAGCACCTTCATTACCAGTGCCTTTAAGCCCGGGTGCGATCAATGTCAGAACTTCGAATCCGTCAGCGAGCGTGAAATCGATCAACGCCTCAACGGTGTCCGTGCCTTCTCCCGCAGCTTCGAAAAGTACGTCGCCTGCATTATCCACAACGTAGACATCGTTACCCGTGCCACCGGTCATTATATCTGCGCCAGCGCCGCCGTCTAAGCGATCATCGCCGCCAAGGCCAGCTAGCGTTTGGGACCCGGCGGCACCTGTAATCAAGTTCGCAACAGCATTACCAGTCGCTGTCACGCCGTCACCGCTGACTTCAAGGTTCTCAAAATTATCGGTAAGTGTGTGGTCAGAGGATGTCCCGACCGTGTCCGTGCCTTCGCCAGCGAGCTCAACAGCGGTATCGCCGAGATCATCGATTATGTAGCGATCATCGCCCAACCCACCTATCAGTGTGTCCGCGCCAGCACCACCGTCGAGCACATCATCGCCCGCATTGCCGGTCAGTTGGTTGGCACCAGCATCGCCTGTGATTTGGTTTGCAAGCTCATTGCCCGTGCCGGCCAGATTATCGACAGCTTGGCCAGTAATGGTCAGGTTCTCGACATTTGCACCCAGCGTGAAGCTGATGGACGCGGATACCGAATCTGTGTCTTCGTTTAAGCTTTCAACGGTCGTATCGCCGATATCATCTACAACGTAGGTGTCATCGCCTGCGCCGCCAGTCATGGCATCTGCACCTGCGCCGCTATTCAGGGTGTCGTCACCAGCAGCACCCCTTAGATCGTCATCACCGCCAGCGCCATTTAGGGTTTCAGCGCCCGTAAAGCCAAAGATTACATTGGCGTCGTCATTGCCCGTTCCCGTCAGGCCCTCAGCCGAGAGTGTCAACCCTTCAACATTGACGCCCAGGGTGAAATTGATCAGCGTTTCAACGGAATCGAAGCCTTCGCCCGCAAGCTCAGTCACAGTATCGCCTATGTCATCGACACCGTAGGCGTCGTCGCCAAGGCCACCTGACATAGCATCAGTACCAGCGCCACCATTGAGGATGTCGTCGCCACCGCCACCGATTAGCGTTTCACTGCCGCCAGCGCCCGTAATCAGATTACCAAGCGCATTGCCAGTCCCTGTGAGGCCGTCGACGACAAGCGTCAGGTTCTCAACATTGCTTGCAAGGGTGAAATTGACCTCGGCCTCGACCCGGTTTGTGCCTTCGTTCAAAAGCTCACTTACGATATCGCCGGAATCATCGACGAAATAGACATCATCGCCTAACCCGCCGGTAAGCGTATCAGCCCCTAAACCGCCAAACAGCTGATCGGCCCCATCGCCGCCTTGCAGATCATCGCTACCGCCTAGGCCTTGGAGTATGTCATCGCCGCCCAGCCCTTGGATAACATCATCAGCCCAGGATCCTGTAAGCGTCTCGCCGCCACTTGTCCCGACGATTGCGCCGCTTGAAGGGCGGATGAATTCCAGCGCAGCCGCAGCATCAATCAGCCCAGCGCCAGTCGCGGCGTCCACGCCCACATCAAACCCCACAGTGCGCGGGTCATCCATATCAATCGCGGTAGCAGCAAGGGCCGCGTTGATTTCAGCTGGGGTCAGGTTTGGATTGAACTGGAGAAGTTGTGCTGCAACCGCCGCCACATTTGGTGCAGCTGCGGATGTGCCAAAGAAGTTTGGGTTGGAATCTGCATCTGCGCCGGTATCGCTGCCAAAGAAGGTGCTGTTAGAACCGTCGACGCCGACGAGATCAGGGCTAACGCGCTGTTCTGGTGTGGCTAAGCGTGCGCCGTTCGTGTCAAAGAAGATGTCCGTCCTGCCAACCGATGAGAAGCTTTCGAGCCGGGGAGGGCTAACGCAAAATTCGGGTGTTTGCCCAAAAAAGGCTGCGCCGACACTGTTCGCATCGGCAGCGTTAGAATGCCCGACGGCTGTGCTGCTCTGTGTATCAAATTCATTCACCGCAACGCCGCCGGAGCGATATAGGACGTATTTGATGAAGTTGTTTGTCGCCTCTGCACCCTGGTTCGTGCGCACGATGGAAAGATTCGCTTGAACGGCACTTTTGCCATTGTTTGCGATCTAGAAAATCTCGACTGGGTCACCGCCGATGGTGCTGGAGGAGGCGGAGAGGTTGGCGATGATGGCACCGGTATTGTCTGTCAGCAGGATGTCATAATCTTCAATCGCGTCGCCACTGCCTGCGCTAACGGACGAAAATGGGTTGTCCCACTGGAACCCCAGCGTACAGCTCCCGCCGGCCTGGAAAGTCAGGGATTGCGCAGTGTCGACGCCAAAGCCGGCATCAAAGTCATGCAGAGTCTCCGTAACGCTGACATTGTTGTTATTCGTGTAGGTGATCGTTTGCCCGCTGTTCGAATATATCGCCTCGTAGGAATTGTCAGACGAATTGCCTGCGGACGTGTAATAGGCGACGCCGTTTGCAACGACTTGATCTGCGGCTTGCGCGATCACGCCGTCCTGGAAGAACGGCTCAGCAAAATAGAAGATGTCGTCGGTGATGACGTCTGCGCCAGCTGCCACAAGTTGGCCGATGCCATTGGCAAAATCAGCCTGGCCAAGAAATGCAGTGCGGAACAAGAGATCGGCGTTCGGTATGATATCGTGCACGAGCTGCGCCATGGCCCGGCCTTCGTCGATGCCGCCAGAGCCGAGGTCGAGCAGCACGGTGACATCGTTCGGAAGATCGCTGGACGCTATATCAGCAGCTTCGCCACCCAAATTATAATAGCTGTCGGACATGATGCCGATGGTGATGCCTGTGCCGTCTAGCCCATCACTGGCGCGGATTTGGTCGGCTTGCTATGCTTCGTCGGCTTCATTCTCGCCGCTGCCGACATTCGTGCGGGATTGGGCACCGCGCGTGAAGTTCAGGTTTTCAATGGCGGATGCGGCTTCGAGCGATGCAATGGGCATCAATCCGCTGACCATATTGCCCCAGGTCGATCCGCCTTCCAGGCCTAGCGCCTGTAAGTCAGCCAGCAGGCCTTGAATATCACCGTCTATGGATGCCGCATCTATGACCACTTTGTCGCCAATGACGTTGAATTCGATGGCATCAACAAAGTTAAAGCCGATGTTCGTGAAACCAGAACTGCCCACTGGCGCTGCTGAAGTTGAATTGAGTGTCAGTGCGTTGGCGGAAGGGATTGCCAGATTTGCCAGGGCACCGCCCAATTTCGCGGCAGCTTCTGTAAAGCGCTCAGATTGCGTGGACATCCTGGTCTCCTGAATCAGACTGGTGCAAGGCGATACCGTACGAAACGCTTCGCTGAATGCTTAGTAAGTATGCGCCTCAGTCAATAATTACGTCACTATCGCCCGCCCACGACGAATAACGCCTAGCAAGGCGAGGATTAAGCCTTCAATGCGAGAAGCTGACAAAACGCTCATTTTATTTATGTATTCAAGTACGTCGCCGGATCGCTTCCCGACGAAAAATGTATAAACCAGCGGCTGCAACAATGACTGCGCCGATAAAAGCATTGATTGCAGGCATTTCCTGCCAGATGAAGAAACCCAAGGCCGCCGTCCAGATCAGTTGCATATAATCAAAGGGCGCGATGATGGTTGCCGGTGCCTTAGTATAAGCTGCAACCAAGCAATATTGCGCTGCGCCGCCAATCAATCCGGTTCCGATCAACAGCATCCATTCTTGCGATGTAGGCGTTTTCCACCCAAAGAAGCAGGCAAACCCGGCAACTACGGCGGAGACGGCTGTGAAATATACTGTTGTTCGAAGCGCTGGTTCGGTAGAGCCCAGTTGACGCATCGCAATCGCTGCCAGGGCATAGAAAAAGGCTGCTCCCAGCGCCACCAAGTAGGCGATATCCAGGCTTTCGAACCCAGCGCCAGATGGGCTTAGCATGATGATCACGCCGCCGAATCCAACACATGTAGCCGTCGCCCGTCGCCAGCCCACCAGTTCACCCAACAAAGGGGCGGAAAGCACGGTTAGAAATAAGGGCATGGTGAATTGGGTCGCCGCGGCATCCGCCAAGGGCATGCGTGTGATTGCCCAATAAATCATACTCATAGATGTCAGCCCGGCAGCAATTCGGCCAACGTGACGGAATGGCCGATCCGTCTTCAGAACCCCCTTGGGTGCGCGCATGAGCAGCGGCGCCAATGGGATCAGCCCAATCGCCATACGAAAGAACACGACTTGCTGAGTCGGCATGTTGCTGCCGAGTTCCTTGATCAGCGCGAATGACAAACTAAAGCCGAATCCCGCAGCCAATGCAAAAAATACCCCCTGCATGACGGCCGCACGCGTGAGTTCCGTGGAGGGCTGCGCAACAATGCGCCTTGGCACAGACACAGGCATCGGCGTCATGCTCGCTTGGCAAGCGGCAGGGCGGCAAGTACCGTCCTTGAACCACTGTTTTTGAATCGAGGTGATATCATGGCTGATCCGGTGCTTTTGGAGAAGGACGGCGCAGTTGCTGTCATAACGCTGAACCGCCCGGAGGTGCTGAACGCACTCTCCATGGAAATGTCTGAACTGCTTTGCGAAATTTGCTGGCAGGTGGAGGCTGATGAGAGTGTTCGGGCAGTGCTTGTAAAGGGCGCGGGTAAGGGCTTCCAGGCGGGCGGAGATATTGCCTCATTCCATAAGGAAATTGACCGGATTGCCGTTCACGCTGGGCGCATGATTGATACCTACCATGTCGCTGTCCGCACGTTGGTGCGGATGCCAAAGCCGGTTGTCGGCCAATTGCATGGGGCGGTCGCTGGCGCGGGCATGAGCTTGGCCATGAACTTGGATTTGGCCATCGCCGCTGAAGGCACAATGTTTACGCTGGCATATGCCAACCTTGGCACCAGCCCAGACGGTGGCTCAACATTCTTCCTGCCACGCCTTGTGGGCCGTCGCCGTGCGATGGAAATTGCACTGCTATCGAACAGGTTTGACGCTGCAAAGGCCCATGATCTCGGCCTGATCAACGATGTCGTTCCGGCTGCTGAAATCAGTGAGAAGGGCATGGCGCTCGCCCAAAAGCTTGCGTCCGGCCCAACGCTGGCATTTGCGCGAACGAAGGAGCTGATTGATCAGTCATTTGAAAATGATTTGGCGACGCAGCTTGAGGCGGAGCGGGTAAATTTTGTCGCGTCCACCTATACAAGTGACTTTCGGGAAGGCGTGCAGGCTTTTGTTGAGAAACGGAAACCGGGATTCAAGGGCGAATAATGGGCGCGCTTAAAGGGAAGACTGTATTCATTACCGGTGCCAGTCGTGGCATCGGCGCTGAGATAGCAAAACGGGCTGCAGAAGACGGTGCTAATGTCGTTCTCGCTGCAAAAACGGTAGAGCCGCACCCGAAATTACCGGGCACATTGCCTGAGGTCGCGGCTGATTGTGAGGCAGCTGGCGGCTCCGCATTGCCTATCCGCATGGACCTCCGCCTGCCAGAAGCGATTGAGGCGGCGGCAGAAGCAGCGGTCGAGCGGTTCGGCGGGATTGATATCCTGGTAAATAATGCGAGCGTTCAAACGTTCAGCAAAACGCCAGACACGACGCCCAAGCAGTTTGATCTTCTGTTCGATATCAATGCGCGCGGCACGTTTTTGATGACCCAGGCGTGCTTGCCGTATCTGCGCGAGGCCGAAAATCCGCATATTCTGACCATTGCGTCGCCCGTAAATTTGGACCCACGTTGGTTTGGTGAGCGCTTGCCGCGTACAATATCCAAATACGCCATGTCGATGATGGTGATGGGCTGGGCGGATGAATTCCGTGAAGCTGGCATCGCCTCTACCGGTCTCTGGCCGCGCCATGCCGTGGCGACAATAGCCGTTAAGGTCTTCAACCCTGAAACTTACGAAGGCTGCCGTGACCCAAGGATTATGGCAGACGCCGCGCAGTGGATCACGACACAGCCGGCAATGGATGTGACGGGCCGGTTCTTCCTTGATGATGAAGCTCTGGCGGAGCGCGGGCTACCCCAAAGCGAGATCGATAGATATTGGAAGCATCCAACTAAACGCTCACGGACATCCAGCTTTCTAGACTTTGATGCGCGCAACCCTGCTGGAGAGAGTTGATGAGCGAGACCCAAAGTAGCGCCGAGCTAGAAGCTACGGCGGTTACGTCTGTCCGTGCAGCACACGCAATCGATGAGGGGCGACTGAAGGAATATCTGAAAAGCGTCCTGCCTGACACCAACGGTAAAATGCGCCTTTCACAGTTCGCCTATGGCCAGTCCAATCCGACATATGTGGTGGCGTTTGATGAGGCTGAATATGTCCTGCGCAAGCAGCCACCGGGCGAGCTTTTGCCGTCTGCCCATG
>Ga0315331_10002976_pt1 | contig 12741 bp, 8 predicted proteins | sample M160m34915metaG_FD_203456 | JGI IMG/M metagenome (GOLD analysis project Ga0315331, IMG submission 203456) | Ammonia-oxidizing marine archaeal communities from Monterey Bay, California, United States - M1 60m 34915 | ecosystem: Environmental > Aquatic > Marine > Intertidal zone | place: USA...
AGGGATTTCGCAGAAAGCGAAAATTGAGCACCTGAACGTGCAAACTAAACTTTTAGTGAATCAGATGGACGACGAGCAAACTGTCACCATTTTCATTCGGGGCGACGTTAAGCTAATTCAAGACTATTTAAACCCATTTAACAGAAAAATTAAGGGTCAATTAAAAAACTTAATATTAGCAGAAATCAGTATTTCTGAAATTAAATTTTTAGCACAACAACCTTTTATTGAAGGATTTGAATTTGAATGGGGACATAAAAAGCTTTTGGGAGATTCTATATTAATCAAAAACAGAGCTCTTGCTGCTCACTCAGGCCAATTCCCCTTACCAAAATCCTACAAAGGAAAAGACGTTATCGCCGGTTTAATTGATACAGGAATTGCTTTAGAACACATGGATTTTAGAAATACGGATTCCAGTACTCGCATATTAAATATATGGGATCAGAACCTACCTTATGACGCATCATTAACTCCCATTTATGGCTATGGACAAGCTTTTGATAGCTCACACATCAATGCGGGCACTTGTGTTCATTATGATGCGAATGGTCATGGGTCGGGAGTAGCAGGTATTATGTCAGGAAATGGTACGCACAGTAATAAATACATAGGAATTGCACCTGAATCAGATATCATTGCTGTTGCATTAGATTTTTCTGGAGCCAATTTAACGGCAAGTGTGGACGCTTTCAAATACATTTATGATTTATCCGAGACCTATAATAAACCTTGTGTTATCAACGCCAGTTATGGTGATTATTTAGGCTCTCATGATGGATTTGATGCGACTGCTTTATTCTTGGATAGTTTGTTAAATGAAAAATCAGGGCGGTTGTTTGTTGCTGCTGCAGGTAATTCAGGCGCATTTGGACCTTATCACCTGAGGCATTCAGTTGCTGGTACAGATACCAATTTCACGTGGTTCCAGCCCAATTTCGCATCTACGGCTTCGCCAACAGTATTCTTAGACATCTGGGCAGACACCAGTAATATGTCGAATTTGAATTTTTCTATTGGCGCAGACCACAATGTTTCTTTTGCGCACGGTGGACATCTTAATTTTAGAAATATTGTAGCTGATGGTTTGGTCGGCACAACGGTGATGGACTCAATAATGTCTGGAGGAAATAAATTAGCAGACGTCTCGATATATACTGAATTAAGGGGAGGTCAATACAACCTTCAAGTTTTGTTACCCAGCATAGACTCCACTAATTTTAATTATAGCTTAATTTCTTCTGGAGAGGGAAGTTTTGACCTCTGGTCCTTAGAAGTTTTTGGTGTGGCCGTTGGTTCTGACGTCATTTGGTATTCAAATATGATTAACACAGGCCTTCCTGCAGCAGGCACATGGCCTGAAATGAGCAATTACGTACTTCCTGATTCTGCACAATCAGTAGTAAGTGGTTTTCAATGTCATGAAAATGTAGTTACAGTAGGAGATTATATTCAAGCTTCAGGATACACTGATTTCTTGGGGGATTGGCAAGCTTGTGATGAATTAACAGATAGCATTGCTTCCCACTCGAGTCGCGGACCTAATCGGTTAAATTTGATTAAACCGGATGTAACTGCTACTGGCAGATGGCTGCTTGGCTCATTGCCTGTTGCTAAAAGCATCATTGTTCAAGGAGGCGCTCAGGCTTATAAATTATCGCAAACAGGTTTCCATTTGAAAAGATCAGGCACATCTTTTTCCGCGCCATGTGTTGCAGGTATTGGTGCTTTATTGCTGGAAAAATGTCCTTCAATTACACAGCAGGATTTCCTAACACTTTTGCAAAATACTTCCTTCGAAGACGGATTTACAGGAACGACTCCCAATAATCAGTGGGGGTATGGCAAGCCTGATGCATTTGCATTGTTAAATGAAACGAATGTGCTACCGGTTCTTTTGGGTGACACTGCTTTTTGCGCTGGTCAGTCCACGACTTTGACCACGGATAACAGCTACATTATTTATGACTGGAATGGCGTGTCGTCATCAGCCTCCTTTATTATCGACAGTTCGTATTCTGGATATGTCTTGGTGCAAGATGTCCACGGGTGTAAAAGTGATTCAGTTTGGTACAATATTACGGAACATGCCTGGCCTACAACACCACTAATTACAAATTGGGGTGGGGGAATACTAAGTACTGAGCAAGCCGATTCAATTCAATGGCACGTGGACGGTTTAGCAGTTAATGGAGAAAATGACACTATTTTTAGTGCCCCAAATAACCAATGGATTTTTGTGGAACACATTGATTCAAATGGATGTTCCTCATTTTCTGATAGTCTTTTTTTTACGGTTTCAGCAGTTGCCGAAAATGGATTCCAATATAAAATGTATCCGAATCCAGCTACAGAGTTGTTAGTCATAGAAGCTTCTATGAAAATGGATCAAATCGTAGTATCTGATATTAATGGCCGTATCATAATAAGAAAGACAGTTTCTGACCTTAAGACCGAACTCTCTTTAACCCACATCGCACCATCTATTTATTCTCTTACGATTTATGCAGATAAAGCAATTACCACTACCAAATTTCAGGTAATAAAGTAGTTATTTGTCAGCAAAAAATATTCCTCGAAAGAATCGCTTTATACCAATAAACACATCAGTAACAACATCTTTTTTGTTGTAAGGATTGTTTGGAACTCCAATTTCTATAGAAGTCTCGGATTCAAGATAAGTGCCAAAAATTCTGTCCCAAATTATAAATGTATTTCCAAAATTCTTGCCATAATGTTTGGGGTTAATAGAGTGGTGAATTCGATGAGCAGCAGGAGAAACAATTAAATATCTTCCTACAAAGCCCCAACCAGACGTAATGTTGGAATGTACCATTAAACCATGAATCTCTTTCAAGATTTTAACCCCAAAATAAGTTTGAATTGGCGCTCCCACAATTACAAAGGGTAAAACGTCTATAAAGCGTTTCAGAGACATTTCAACAAAATGTCCCCTGTATCTGGTCAATATTGTAAAAGATGTAGCGGAATGATGAAATTCGTGCAGTTTCCACAATGGCCTGATGCGATGAAAAACCCAATGATTGAAATACGCGTTTAAATCACTTATTAAATAAATAACTATAAACTGAAGAATTGGAATAGTAATAAAAAGTCCTAATTCAAAATGGACAGCATTTTGAATAATCCCAACTAAAAAATAGGCTATTCCAAACGTAAGCACAAAAGCAATCAGGTTAAATATATTGCCTATTTCTGTTAGCCAATAAAACAGGTCGTTTCTTGCGCTTTTGTCAAATTGAATAATTTTTCGCAGGGCTGACTTCTGCCATTTAACAGCAATAAGCTCTACTATAAAAACAACAGCTATTGTACTAAATAAAAACCAAACATGAGACCATTTAAACTCTTGCAAACCCGCAACTTCTGCGAATCGGTTTAGCGCATAACATATAGATTCTTTTAGTTCCAATTAAAATGTTAATAGATTACTGAGTGTGTTACTTCAAAAGACGTATCCCATCTTTATCGATACTGATTTTTCTCAGCTTATAAAGGGCCCCAATGGATTTCTTAAAAGTGCTTTTACTCATTCCTAGAGCTGCCACAATCAATTTTGGATCACTTTTGTCATTCAATGCAACGAAACCATTATTTGATTCTAGCTTTTCCAATATTTTTTTTGCGTTTGGCTCTATATTAGAATAACCTTGTTTCTGCAAGCTTATGTCTAGCTTGTTGTCTTCACGAATTAGCTTAACAAACCCTTTAATTCGATCGCCCATCTTTATCTCATTAAATATCTCGTTATTGTATAAAAGCCCTTGATGAGTGCCATTAACAATTACTTTGACTCCCAAATCCGTTTTATTCCAAACGATAAGGTCTACTTCTTCACCATATTTTAAATCTGGCTTGATACTTTTTAGGTATTTCGTGATTTTATTTGAGCCTACGAGTCTATTAGTTTCTTCATCAAGATATAGATAGATTAGGTAATAATACCCCTCCCTCATTTCCTTATTTTGCTCTCTGAAGGGAACCAATAAGTCTTTTGAAAGCCCCCAATCCATGAAAGTCCCGTATTTGGTATTACCAACCGCTTTCAACATAGCAAAATCATGAAGTGCTAACAAGGGCTCTTCTGTTGTTGCCACGGGACGATCTTCAGAGTCGTTATAAATAAAAACAGTAATCTCATCGTCAATCTTAAGATTTGTGGTAACATACCGCTTTGGAAGTAGAACACTATTTCCCTCCTGATCCTCCAGGTAGGCACCTTGATCGAGTATTCGATCTACTCTTAAAGTATTATTGTGGCCTATATTAATCATTTCTAATTCGGATATGGCATGGTGTAAATGGAATTCTCTATTAGCTTTTCAATCCTTTTTAATCCACCTTTTTCCTTTGAGTTCACTAACGTCAATGCAACACCAGTGGTGTTGGCTCGAGCTGTTCTCCCGATTCGATGTACATAGTCCTCTGGTGCTTTCGGCACATTATAGTTAATAACCAAATTGATTCCTTTGATATCTATTCCTCTACTAATAACATCCGTAGCCACGATAATTCTAAATTTCTTAGCCTTAAAATTTCTTAATACTTCTTCTCTTTCAGACTGTTCTAGATCTGATGAAATTCCTCGCGCTGATAATTTGTTTTTTTTAAAACTAGAGACAATCTTCTTCACGTCCTTTTTTGTAGATGCAAAAATAATAATGCTCTCGTAACTTTGCTTTTCTGTAATGAGTGCATTTACAAGCTCAACTTTAAACTCATCTTCAACATAATAAGCAGCTTGTAAAACCCCTTCAGCTGGCTTAGAAACGGCCATTGTTATTTCCTGAGGATTGTTTAGGATTCTTTTGGCAAAAGACCTGATTTTAGTAGGCATTGTAGCACTAAACATTAAATTTTGTCTCTTTTTTGGAAGGAATGAAATAATTCTTAGAATATCATCATGAAATCCAATATCAAGCATCCGATCAGCTTCATCCAAAACTAAATGACTTAATCCTGATAAATCTGCATGCCCCATTTGGAGATGAGAAAGTAATTTACCCGGAGTAGCGATTAATACATCAACACCAAGCTCAAGATTTTTTTTAGTTTGCACCCATTCATCACCACCAGTACCACCATAAAGTGCCATTGAGGAAACATTTGTGGTATAAGAGAAACCGTCCATTTGTTGATCTATCTGAATGGCTAATTCCCTGGTTGGAACAACAACAAGAACCCTTGTTCCAGTTGATGGATTTTTCATTATTGCATTGATAACGGGCAGTAGAAAGGCACCTGTTTTCCCAGTGCCAGTTTGGGCGCATCCAATTAAGTCTTCACCACGCATAACGATTGGTATAGCACTTTCCTGAATAGGCGTAGCATCTACAAACCCCATATAATTTAAGGATTCCATCAACCCCGCTTCAAACTCAAACTCTTCAAATTTCATTTTACAATTTTCGAGTGTGAAGGTACAACTATCCGAGCTATAAAATAGATAGAGAAATTAAGATTCTTTATTTTTTAGATACAAACTGCAGATATATGCATTCTGTTTTTAGTAAAATATATATGCTTTGAAGAAGCTATCAAAAGACCAGAGAAATATGTATTAGTGAAAACCCTTCTCGACATCATTTTAATAGAATACGCAACAGAAGCTGATTGCACGCGTCAAATCAGACTCCATAGCTTACATCTAACGAGCCTGATTGAGCAGTCAGGTTTATACATAAAATAGGGCTTTTTTCAGTAGCTAAAGGGATTGAGTTAAAACACTCTGCAAGCTACAATAAGGTTAGTAATTGAATCCCGTGTCCAATAAATTTAAAACACAGATAGCCGGAGATTCAGGTCAGCCGACAAAATACTATTATTAAGTAAATTTTACCTATTCAATCAAAACAGGAAGTAAAATTGGACTGCAGTTTTTACCTGAAAGTTGAATTATATATTTACCGGCTGAAAACGGGTTGGTATTCAATGTTATTTGATTTCTATTCTTGAAATTCTGAAGAAATTCAACTTGACCAAGCATATTCATACATTTTATCTGCGTAAATCTATTCTCTGATCCTAAAATAATGGTGACTAAATCTCTAGCCGGATTAGGAAATACCTTAACTGTGGGGGTAACCGCCTGATTGATAGACACAAAAGAGTTAATAATTGTGGTATCATTCAATTGGCAGCCATTACTGTCAGTAATAATAGCAACATAAGTGCCTGGACATAACCCAGTAATCTGATTAGTACTACCTAAACTGGGAATCCATGAATAGGAATATGGATGTGTTCCTCCAATTGGAAATGTTGTAATTTCTCCTTGGCATGCCCCTAATGTGTCTTGTGCAATTATATTCGTGGTGAGCAATTGATCTGGACTGGTAATGGTTATAATCGGACTTTCATTAATACACCCAAGGGAGTCACTAACTTGTGCCTGATAAACACCTGGGGGAAGCTCGAAAATTGAGCTTGTGCTGTCTCCTGTGTTCCAGTCATATTCATATGGGCCTATTCCTCCTTGAACAATTAGGGAAATACTTGCAGCAGAATCCTTATGACATAAAGAACTAGTCTGTGTGAAGGTCACTAATAAAGTATCTGGGACCGTGATTAGAAAGGAGTCGGATTCAGTACATCCTCTAATACTGTCTAATAAATCCACGTAGTATAAACCAGCATCAAGAGAATCAATTAACGATACGCTGTCCATATTGTCCCATGAAATTACTGTGTTTCCTTCATTGCTCAAAAAAAGTTCAATTGCACCGTCAGGGATGGGAGAAGAAGCGCAAGAAATGTTATGAATGTATGCTGAATCTAAAACTGGCGACGGCTCTGGAATAAGTACTGAATCTAATGTAATACAACCATCTGTATGGATAATTGTTATAAAATGCCACCCAGACCATAACCCAGTAGCCGTTTTAGTAGAATCGCCATTGCTCCAATCAAAAACACAACCGCTAAACATGCATGGGCAACCAGAGGAGTTAACGGTAACCTGTGATGTGCTGTCTCCAGGGCAAATCAATGGAGGAGCCCCACTAAATGTAATAATGTAAGGATCATTAATGGTAAAGGATTGATTCTCATAACATCCTAAAGAGTCGACAACAACGACATTGTATACACCTGGTGTTAACGTTCCAATAGAGTCATTGATTGAACCAGTAGACCAATTGTAGTTATAGGGTGGTGTACCACCAGTTGGCATAACAGATGCCGCACCGTCGTTAAACCCATTACAGCTGATATTATTGACACTTAAATTAAGGTTTAATGTTCCGCAATCATACGCTAATGAGGTGTAGGCACCATCAAAGTGTGTACCCATATATCCACCCCAAGCAATTCCAACGCCAGGAATTGGATAAGCAGTTTCGAGTCGATTCACTTTAAACCCATTTGCACCCATCGGATTAACACTATCTGCTCTAAAGGCATATACAATATCAATATAACCATTGCTATCTAAGTCGCACAATAGAGGTGTAGAGCCCAAATTAACACCGCCTTGAGCTATGCTTATTGGCGATACTTGATTCAATTGGAAGTCTATACTGAGAAGTTTGTGCTCGTAATAGGCTCCAGTTTGATAATTGAGAGAAACAATTACTTCATCTCTACCATTCAAATCTAAGTCTAATGCATTTGCCGAAGAAAAATGAAGATCCGAAATACTGTCTTTCCATCGAACTTCACCGGTACCACCATCAATCATCACTTGATAATAGTCAAAAAATGTAGGGGCTGAGCCCTTTGCTAAAACAGCAAAAACATCGTTACTAATATCGCCAATAAAATTACCGATTACAGGTGCAGCACTAGCTTCAGTTCCATTATTCTGAACTTCCCATAAAACATTAAAGCTTCCACCCGAGATAGCGCTTATAGTACCATTATATCCTTGAATAATAATGTCTAATTTTCCATCGTGGTTAATATCAGAAACACTAGGCGGTGCGATAAAGCCTTTTTCATTATCAGATGCTAAAACAACAGCTCCGCCAATATCGTTCATCATTAAGTCAGTGAGTGCAACTTTATAAAAATGACCACCTTCATTTTCACCTCCTGAACCAAATAAAACATCCAAAACACCGGTTCCTTCAATATCTACAACAACGGCAGAACAATAAGTTTCTTCACCATCAGGCATTGTGTCTCGTGCGAGTACATCCCCAGTTAATGCATCAATCACGAGTAACATCCCAGGATCTCGCAGGGTGTCCCATGCCGGTAAGCTATGGTTACCACCATTAGCTACTAGTAAGTCCATAAAACCATCTGAATTTTGATCTGGAATGAATTGTGGCGAATAAAAATTAAACCAGCCACTATCTACAGCTTCGGATGGAGGATGTGGAAAGAACTCCCACAACATGGATCCTGTTGCACCATCAATGGCATAGAATTCAGCATATCTTCCACCAATAAAAACATCTTTTACATTATCACCAGTAATATCTAAAAATTGAGCACTCCCGAACATTTCTTCTTGTGTGGGAAAATTCCACAATTGACTTCCTGATGCACCGTCTAAAGCAACAACACCCCTAGATTCAGGACTCCCATCCAAGCCACCACCAATTACAATGTCAAGAATATTATCACCATTTAGATCAACAGGTCTTGGTGAAGAAAAAGTAGTTGAAGTATCTAAATGTTCAATCCAAGTAGGTATTTGGCTTATTCCATGAACGGTAGATAGAACAATGAAAAAAGTAAACAGGTAATGTAATTGCATAATTCATGTTATTGAGGTGTAAATTACACTTTAAGTCTTAAATAGGAAAGAAATTAGAAGATAGAACTGCTTATTTTTAAGCTAAATTATATGAGCGTTTACTTGAGATTTTATTTGAATCTTTATCTTAGACCGAATGTATGACGAACAATTTAGAGGCCATTAGATCATCAAATCACATCCTGAAGCAAATACGCTTCAGCTATTTCCTACTATTCCTTGGGTCTATCTCTTGGATCCCAATATGTAGTCAGCAAGAATTAATTCCTGAAATTATTCTTTTAGGAATTGCTCAAGACGGCGGCTATCCTCATATAGGATGCGAGAGAATATGTTGCAATCTGACTCTTGACAACGACACCACAAGAAAATGGGTTGTTTCTATAGCCGCGATAGACCCTGTGGTGAAAAAATGGTGGTTATTTGAAGCCACGCCAGACATGACTGAACAACTTCAGCTATTTAAAGAATTGACCAAGGGACAATATCCCTATTTACCTGCGGGAATTTTTATTACGCATGCACACATGGGGCATTATACGGGGTTAATGGAGCTTGGCAGAGAAGCCCTGGGTGCTAAAGGTGTTAAGGTGCACGTTATGCCAAAGATGGCGAACTATTTAAGATCGAATGGACCTTGGAGCCAACTGGTAAATTTGAAAAACATATCACTAATTGAAGAGAAATTTGATAGTGCCGCTGTTTTGTCGGCGCGCATAAAGGTGATTCCGTTACAAGTACCCCATCGTGATGAATTTTCAGAGACTGCGGGATTTCGAATAAAAACTTCAGCACTTGATTACTTATTTGTTCCAGATATTGACAAATGGTCCAAGTGGGATAGGGGACTAGTTAATGAATTGAACAATGTTGATGTGGCATTCCTTGATGGAACTTTTTTGTCAATTACTGAGCTCCCTTTTAGAAACATCAAAACAATTCCCCACCCTTTAATTTCAGAGACGATAAAGATACTAGAAAATGAAGCGGACTCTATAAAAAACAAAGTTGTATTCATTCATTTTAACCACACCAATAAACTCATGTGGGATCTACCTTCGCAACTAAAAATGATGAAAATTGGATATCGAATTGGGCGGCAAGGAATTCGTTATTAACTGTTAAATGAAAAAAGAGCTAATAATCTAGTGGAAATGTATATCTACCGCCAGTCTTTGCAATTAAACCACCTGTTGTAAGATCATAAATATGTCCTTGATAACGCTTTTTACCTGTTTTCCCACCGTGAAATCTAAAGATATGCAACTCAAATCCAGCTTTCCTAGCATAATCATTCCAGGGACTATTAAAGTAAAAGAACACGGTCCAGTCTTCTGGTTTACCTTTTAATTTATCATCCTTAGCCGCATTAATAATGGTGCTATACGACACCAAGTTGCAATCTCGATCTTTATATAGTTTAATCGGCTGATTGAATCTCGGATGAATAGGTTCTCCTTCTGTATTTAATTCTATGGTTATCTGAGTACTTAAATTTTCCGTATTTCCGTATTTAATAATATAATAATATCGATACGATGCTATTTTATTGCTGTCTACAAGATCATTCCACCGTTTGAACCGACCCTCACTATGAACAATTTGCGCATCTTTAATGTCCATTGTGATACTCTTAGTATAAAAGCAGCTGTCAAAATGAGATTGTATAATAGAATCTGCTGTTTTTTCCCAGTTTCGCAAATAATGTATTAAAGTGGCTTGACCAATAGCAAATTGACTAAGGCAAAATAAAAAACAAAACATGAGCAGCTTGAACATTGATATAAATATATAGTACTTTTCTTGATTTAAGTGTATTAAATCTATTATTACAAGGATGAATGCAATTGAATATTCAGAAATTAGTCGATTAGCGATTAAATTGAAACCATCGGCCGAACGAATGGTTAAGAAATCTCACCCTTGGATTTTTGCTGACAGCATCATCAAACAAAGCTCTTCTGGAAAAGCGGGTGATGTTGCCGTAGTTTTTGATACTAAAACAAATAAATTTTTAGCTTGTGGATTATTCGATCCTGATTCTCCGATTAAAGTCAAATTATTACAATTTCACGAACCTAAAGAAATTAACACCTGGTTTTTCAGAGCTAAAATTAACGCCGCATATACGCTACGACAAACCGAACTATACCGAGGAACAGACAGTTATCGATTGATTTTTGGAGAGAACGACGGGTTACCAGGATTAATAGCGGATGTTTATGCAGATGTCCTTGTTTTAAAGTTATATAGCCTGATCTGGCTGCCCTATATATCAGAGATTATCGAAATTTTAGCTGAGATTACTTCTTCCAACGCAATCGTTCTTAGAACAAGTAGGATAACCAAAAAAGGATTCGAGAAAGTTGGATTAAATAACGGGCAAATAGTTTTTGGTGTGCTTGATTCTAATGTCGTTTTGTTCAAAGAGCATTTTTTAAATTTTGAAGCTGACGTAATTAATGGCCATAAAACAGGTTATTTTTTAGACCACCGCCACAACAGAAAAAAGGTGGGTAAAATAGCAAAAGATAAACATGTTCTTGATGTGTTTAGTTATGCAGGCGGATTTAGTATTCATGCTTTAATGGGGGGCGCTAAAAGTGTAACCAGTATTGACATCAGTAGAAAGGCCTTAGAATTTGCGAAGAGAAATGCTGAAATAAATGACATTTTCGATAACAAACGGCACCGTATCATGGTTTCAGATGCCTTCGAAGCCCTACATACCCTCATTAACGAAAATAAAAAGTATAATTTGGTTGTTATTGATCCGCCATCATTTGCAAAAAGCAAATTAGAGATGAAAAAGGCAATAACTCAGTACCAGCAATTAGTAATTTTAGGAGAAAAGCTTACTGCTCGTAACGGCCACCTTGTATTAGCCTCTTGTTCTTCAAGAATTAAAGCCAATGATTTTTTTCTTTTAACCCGTCAATGTTTACTAAAAACAGAAAGAACCTTCGAAATTCAGGAGCAAACACAACATGATTTCGACCATCCAATAGGGTTTCCTGAAGGAGCTTATCTGAAGTGTATTTATTATCGGTTTTACGACTAACAAGCCTAACCCAATAATTCATTATTTTCCTCATTGATATCTTGAAGCTCCGCGTCTGCCAAGGCCCCAATTTTCTCTTGTTTTTTCAATAAGTTTTTTTGATACCGCCCCTGAACGATATCAACCAAGACTAGAATTACAATTACAAAGTAAAAAGTTGTTTTTGACATGGCTTCTATATCATTACCACCAATAACAATATTAGATTTTTCACCACCATCAGTAATTAACATAATACCAACAATTAAAAGAATGAATAACCCCAGAACTTCATATAATTTGTTTTTTTCCAAAAACCGGGCAACTGTCCCCGACAACCAAATCATTAATAGACCGCCTAGCACGATGGCAATAGACATAATCGTATAATTGTCACATAACGCCATAGCACTAAGAATAGAGTCTATAGAAAAGACTACGTTCATCACAACAATCCAAATAATTAATGTGTTCACCTTCGTCTTTTTTTGATGTAAATCATCACTTTTATGCAGCAACATCATGTGCCAGATTTCTTTTATGGCCGTATAAATAATAAAAATCCCGCCAGCAAGAAAAATCAGTCCATGAAGATTCAGTTTCATTTCAAACCAACCTGAATCAACATCCAATATCGACAGGTCAAAAAAGTCTTCTAAGGATTTAAATGCGAGAAGTAATCCTACTCTAAGAAAAATAGCAATACCAATTCCCATTGATCTAACAAATTGCTGCTTATCACTTGGAGCTCTTTTAGACTCGAGCGAGATATAAAGTAAGTTGTCAAATCCGAGTACAGCCTGGAGCAATATTAACATGAACAACGTAAGGGCATTATCAAGCGTAAACAATTCTACCATAAATCAACAATCATTATTCTGTCAAAAGTAATAGATGTTTAAACAAATCGAAGTGAATGTTGAATGAATTCATTGGAATTTTAAAAAAAAAGAAATGGAGTGAGAATAATTACTTT
>Ga0315331_10002979_pt1 | contig 12740 bp, 14 predicted proteins | sample M160m34915metaG_FD_203456 | JGI IMG/M metagenome (GOLD analysis project Ga0315331, IMG submission 203456) | Ammonia-oxidizing marine archaeal communities from Monterey Bay, California, United States - M1 60m 34915 | ecosystem: Environmental > Aquatic > Marine > Intertidal zone | place: USA...
TGAAGTAATTTTGATAACATTGATTAAACTATTTTGTTGTTGTCTTTTACGATTTTAGTTAAAATTTTTGATGGCTTAAAATGAGGAACATAATGTGCGTCTAATATAATAGCTGTATTTGTAGAGATGTTACGGGCTATTTTTTTTGCTCTTTTCTTATTAGAAAAAGTTCCGAAACCCCTTATAAAAACACTATCGTTGTTTTTTAGGGCCTCTTTAATTGTAATTAATACCGCCTCTATTGTTTCTTGTACGTCTGATTTATCAATTCCCGTTTGAGAAGAAACTTTGTTTATTATTTCTAACTTTCTCACTATTTTACTGTTTTAAATTTTAGACTAAGCATAAAATTAACCTAATCTTTAATATGAACAAAAACTCATTGCACTCTAGTTTTACAAGGTCACTACTGTCTTGGTTTAAAAAAGAGAAAAGAACCCTTCCTTTCAGAGAAACAAAAGATCCATACAGGGTGTGGTTATCTGAAATTATTTTACAACAAACTCAAATGGAAACGGGGATAAAGTATTATAAAAAGTTTATAGATAAATTCCCTAAAATTGAAGATTTAGCAAAAGCTAAACAAGAGGAGGTTTACTCTCTTTGGCAGGGGTTGGGATATTACAATAGAGCTAAAAACCTTCACAAAACAGCAACAATAATTACACAGGGTAAAAACAAATTCCCTAAAAAGTTCGAGTGTTTAATTAAACTACCAGGAATAGGAAAATATACCGCTTCTGCAATAGCCTCAATTTGTTTTAACGAAAGAAGATACGTTGTTGACGCAAATGTATACAGGGTTTTATCAAGAGCTTTTGGGTTAAAAACAAAAATTAATAATACCAAGGCTTATGGTGAGTTCTATGACCTAACATCATCATTGGGAGAAAGCGCTAAAAACACAGGAGACTATAACGAAGCTATAATGGACTTTGGTGGGACTGTATGTTTGCCAAAAAGACCAAAATGTGAGGTTTGTTTTTATAATAAAAAGTGTTTTGGTTTTAAAAAAGATTTAGTGAAAAACCTGCCGGTAAAAAAAGACAGAAAAAAAACAAAAAATCGTTTTTTTAACTATTTTGTGTTTGAAAGTAAGGATGGGTTTTTAATCAAAAAAAGATCAAAAAAAGACATCTGGGAAAATCTGTTTGAGTTTTATTTGGTTGAAAACAAAAACTCAAAAAAAGCATTAGAGCTTTTGGAAAAAAGCACAACAAAAAAACTACCCAAACCAGAAACAAAAAAAACATTTACCGTACTAAGCCATCAAAAAATAGAGGTGGTTTTTTACAATTATTTTATAGAAAAAAAAGGAATGTTAGAAAGGCTTAAAGAGTCTCTCAAAATGAAACTAATAAAGAAATCGGAGGTTAAAAACTTTGGTTTTCCAAAAGTTGTTGATAACTATTTGAAATCCCGTTCTTAATTTGTAATTTCATATATATGTCTGGTGTAAACAAAGCAATACTTCTTGGAAATTTAGGTAAAGACCCTGAGATAAGAAGGTTAGACGATGGTAGGGCTGTAGCTAACTTTTCAATTGCAACGAGCGAATCTTATAAAAACAAATCTGGAGAAAAGGTTACAAATACAGAGTGGCACAATGTTGTTTTGTGGTCTCCTCTAGCTGAAATTGCCGAAAACTATCTTAAAAAAGGAAGTCAAGTATACATAGAGGGAAAAATATCTAACCGTTCCTATGAAGACAAAGATGGTATTAAAAAATATATTTCAGAGGTTGTTGGAAGAGACATCACCTTGCTTGGAAGGGCTCCAGAATCATCAAGTCAAAACCAAAATCAAACTAAAGAACAAAATAATACCACCTCTCAAGAAACACCAGTGGAGGATGATTTACCGTTTTAGTATTATTTTTTTTGTTTTAAGCCTTTTAGGTTGTTCTCAAAACTACCAACCCAAACCCAAAGCGTATAATCAAATATACTTACCAAACCCACAATATAGAACTATCGATGTTAGTGGTAAGTTTTCTCTCGAAAAAAACATTATCTCAAAAACAACAGAAAACAAAAACTACGGCTGGCTAAACTTAAGCTATTTTAATCAGGACGCAGAAGTTCTTTTAACATACAAAAAAATAAAATCAAAAAAACATCTTGATGATTTATTTATCGAATCGTTTAAACTAATTAGTAAACACCAAAATAAGGCAAGTTCAATAACAGAAACAGAAATAAGAACACGAAATAACAAAACAGCAATGATTATTGATATTAAAGGAGAGGTTCCAACGCCTTTTCAATTCATAATAACAGACTCAACAAAAAACTTTATGAGAGCTGCTTTATATTTTGAAAAACCAATTAAAGGCGATTCTTTGGTTCCTGTTATTAATTATATTAAAAAAGACATGCTTCATGCTTTAAACACTTTGCGTTGGAATGAATAATAACATTCTAAATCAAAAGATTGAATTTATAAAAGGTGTTGGCCCTCAAAAAGCGAGACTTTTAAACTCTGAGATTGGAGTTTATACATTATATGATTTGGTACAATATTTTCCTTTTAGGTACGAAGACCGTTCAAACATTGAGAGGCTATCTAATGTAAACGAAGAGAGCGTTGAGGGTGTTTTTTTAGTTAAAGTTGTAAGTAAAAAAGTCACAAAGAAATTTAAAGCCAAAAACCTTAAGGTTAAGGTTAAAGACACGTCTGGTTATGCCGAGCTGATTTGGTTAAAGGGTGTAGATTGGATAGAAGATAAAATTATTATAGGAAAAAAATACTTAATTTTTGGTAAGCCAAAAATTTATAAAAGAAACATTTCATTTATTCATCCAGAAACAAATGAACACCAAAACACAACCCTAGGCATAAGGCCTGTATACCCAACCACAGAAAAGTTAAAGAGAGGGTTTGTAAATAACCGGTTTTTTAATAAAATTATTGATGGGGTGTTGTTAAAAACAATTCCTCACATAAAAGAAAACCTTTCTAAAGAGGTTATCAGAAAAGCGAGCCTGATTTCTAGATCAGAAGCTTTAAAAAACATTCATATTCCTGAGAACAAAAATTTAATTGTTTCGGCAAAAAACAGACTTAAGTTTGAGGAGCTTTTTTTCCTTCAACTACAGATTCTTCAACTTAAAAAGAGTAGGCTCAAGGCTTTTCCTGGCTATATTTTTAACAAAAACATCCTGCTAAACAATTTTTATAAAAAACATATGCCGTTTGAATTAACAAATGCACAAAAGAAAGTGGTAAAAGAGTGTTATGAAAATATGTGCTCTGGGAAACAAATGAACAGGTTGATTCAAGGTGATGTTGGTAGCGGAAAAACAATTGTTGCGTTTTTATGTATGCTTTTTCCAATTGAAAGTTTAGCCCAAGTTGCTTTTATGGCACCAACCGAAGTTTTAGCAGAGCAACACTTCAAAAGCATCTTAAACCAAGCTGAAAAATTAGACCTAAAAGTAGGTTTATTAACAGGGTCTACAAAAAACAAAGACAGAGACCTTTTACTGAAAAATTTGGTGGAAGGAAAAATTAATATTTTAATTGGAACACACGCACTCATAGAGGAGAGGGTTAGGTTTAAAAAGTTAGGACTGGTTGTTATTGATGAACAACACAAGTTTGGTGTAGCACAAAGAGCTAAGCTATGGTCAAAGAAAGAAAAATATTATCCTCATATTTTAGTTATGACGGCAACGCCAATTCCAAGAACACTTGCCCTTACTCTCTATGGTGACTTAGACGTCTCTATTATTGATGAGCTTCCAAAGGGAAGAAAAGAGATTATTACAAGCCATAGAAATGACAACTCTAGGTTAAGGGTTTTGAGTTTTATAAAAAAAACCATAGAGTCTGGCTCTCAGGTTTATATTGTGTACCCCTTAATTGAAGAGTCAGCAAAAAAAGACCACAAAGATCTAATGGATGGTTACGATAGTTTAAAAAGGTATTTTCCCGACGTTCAGATTGGTGTTCTTCATGGAAGAATGACATCGGAAAACAAAGACTATGAAATGACACGGTTTCAAGAAGGAAAATCAAAAATTTTAGTTTCAACAACGGTTGTTGAGGTGGGTGTAGACGTGCCAAATGCCTCTGTAATAATTATTGAAAGTGCAGAAAGATTTGGTTTATCTCAACTTCATCAATTAAGGGGGCGGGTTGGAAGGGGTAAAAAACAATCTTATTGTATTTTAATGACAAAGTATGATCTTTCTAAAGAGTCTAAAGAAAGAATAAAAGCCATGGTTGATTCTTCTGATGGGTTTAAAATTGCAAACACAGATCTAAAACTTAGAGGACCAGGAAATATGATGGGAACAAAACAAAGTGGGCTTTTAGAGTTGAGATTTACTAACCTTACTGAAGACTATGAAACTATAAAAAACACGAGAGAGTTAGCAAAGGCTATAGTAAAAAAAGACCCTGAATTAAAAAACAAAGAAAACGAAAAAATAAAAACCCACTTAAGAAAAAGTGTAAAAAGCAACATAAATTGGAGCAGAATTAGTTAATTAGGCTTGTTCTTAGTTTCTTTTCTTAGATAATCTTTAATTTTTTTATATCTTGTTAGGCGCGTTTAAAGTCTTAAAAACGCTTGTTTTATTTATAAAAAATTATAATGGGTTTAGTTCTTCCTTTAATACTTATTTTTATTTGTGGTTATGTGATATGGCGGGCAGGCGACACGTTTCTTGAGGGATCAAACTATATAGGAAGGAATTTACAAGATGGTGTTAAGGGAGCAACAATTAATGCGGTTGCTAGTTCGATGCCTGAGCTTTTTATTGCTTTGTTTTTCTTGTTTTATTTAAAAGATGTTTCTGGTTTTTCTGGAGGGTTAGGAACTTCTTTTGGGAGTGTTTTGTTTAATTCTTTAATAATCCCTTCTGTTGCTGTTTTAGGTGTTTTGTCTAAATCCAAAAAGAAAACTGTTGTGGTCTCTAAAAAAATAATAATTAGAGATGGTTTGTGGTTGTTGTTGGTGGAGTTTGTTCTTATTTATTTTATACAACAAGGGGTGATAAGTTGGGTTGAAAGTTTAGTGTTGATGATTGTTTACTCTCTCTACCTTTTATATCTGTTTAAAACAATGAAAGGTGGTCACGAAATAAACTACGAGGAGCCTTTCTCTGATAAAGAAAAGGTGTCTTTTCTTTCTGCTTTTATGATTTTAGATTTAAAAAGGATGATCATAGGAAACCAAAAACTAAATACAGGTAAAGCTTGGTTAGTTTTTGTTGTTTCGTCTTTAATTATTGGTTTTGTTTGTTATTTTCTTGTTATTGCTTGTGAGTGGTTGGGGAGTGAAACCTATGCTGTTTATTGGTTTGGTGAATTAAAAGGCTTAGGAATTCCTTTGTTGTTTGTGGCTATAATTTTTGCAGCAATTGGAAGTAGTTTTCCAGATACCATAATCTCATATAAGGATGCCCAAAAAGGCAATTATGATGATGCTATATCGAATGCTTACGGAAGTAATATTTTTAACCTTTGTGTTGCTTTAGGTATACCGCTTTTCTTTTTTACTTTTATCTACGGGCCTATAGAGCTTACGCCAGAAATAGTGAGTCTAATTTCAAGCCTTTCATGGTGGTTTTTTGGCCTTACTATCTTTTCAATATTTCTTTACACTAGAGACGGTGGTGTTACAAAAAAACAAGCTTTTATTTTAATCTTATCTTATTTTATTTTTATAATATTCATATTTTGGAAGGCTTATAATACTGTTGTTGTTTTATAATAACAGAAACAGCTTGAATTTAAGAAAGGCAAAAACTATATTTATAAAAGCTATAAACTAAAAAATATTACAACTTTAACCACCTAAACACAAAAGACATGAAATATATATTGTTATCCGTTTTTGTTTTTTCTTTATTATCATGTAAAGAAAACAAGATCCCCTTTGACCAAGAAACATCAGATGTTATAACAAACTTTTATGGTGATGCTTTAGAGTTTAAAGAAAGTTATGAGCTTTTAAGGGGATTGTCAAAAGATGTAGGACAAAGACTAAGTGGTTCAGAAGGCGCTAAAAAGGCGGTGATATGGTCAAAGGAGGCAATGGAAAATTATGGTTTTGATACTGTTTACCTACAAGAGGTAATGGTTCCGCATTGGGAAAGAGGTGAAGTTGAGGAGGCTTATTTTTATAACGGAAGAGAGAAGGTTAATTTATCAATTTTAGGTGCTGGGGGCACAGTCTCTACACCTAAAGAAGGAATAACAGCTGAGGTTGTTGAGGTTGCGTCTCTTGATGAGGTTGATGAACTAGGAAGAGAAAAAATTGAAGGAAAAATTGTTTTCTACAATAAAGCTTTTAACCAAAGATATATTAATCAAGGGGCTTCTTATGGTCAAACTGGTTTTCAAAGAAGATCAGGTGCTGTAAAAGCAGCTGAGCATGGGGCTGTTGCCTCTGTTTTTAGATCGCTATCATCATCCACATACGAAGACTTTCCTCATACTGGGGGAATGTCTTACAAAGAGGGCTTAGATAGTATTCCGCATGGTGGATTAGGTGTTTTATCTTCAGAAAAACTATCTAAAGCTCTTAAAGTAAACTCAAAACTAAAACTCACCGTCAAACTATCTGGAACCTGGTTTCCTGACGCCTTGTCTCACAACGTAGTGGGTGAGTTAAGGGGAAGTAAAAACCCAGAAAAAATAATTACAGTGGGTGGTCACCTTGACTCGTGGGATGTTGGTGAAGGTGCTCATGATGACGGAGCTGGTTGTGTTCACTCTATTGGTGCTTTAAGGTTATTTCAAAAACAAAATATAAAACCAAATAACACAATTAGGGCTGTTATGTTTATGAACGAAGAAAACGGATTAAAAGGGGGGCAAAAATACGCAGATGTTGCTGTTGTGGACAACGAAAAACACATAGCGGCTATAGAAAGTGATGCTAGCGGATATGTTCCAAGAGGATTTGGTTTTTCTGGAAGTGACGAACAACACGAAAAAATTCAAGACTGGCTTAAATACTTTGATAAAAACACAATTTCATACTTTTCGAAAGGGGGGGGTGGCGCAGATATTGGGCCTCTTCATAGAAAGACAGGTACGCCAATGTTCGGCCTTAGTATTGATGGACAAAAATACTTTGAAATGCATCATACGGCAAAAGATGTTTTTGAGTTAGTTAACGCAAGGGAGTTAGAGCTAGGAACGGCCTCAATGGCCTCTCTAGTTTATCTAATAGACAAGTATGGGTTATAAAAAATTATTTTTTTGTTCAGTTTTCCTCTTATTTAACTTTTATTCTTTTTTATCTTATTCACACGCAGTGTATGTAAGTGTTTGTAATGTTTATCAAAAAAATAACAGTTCTTTTTTTTCTATGAGAGCGTTTAAAGATGATGTGTTTGATGCGCTAGGGTTTGTTGGTTACTCAAGCGAACTAACAGAAAAACAAAAGGTTGACATTATTAATTATGTTAAAAAAAACTTTATTGTCTCTGTTGATGGAATAAAAAAAAACCTAATCTTAGATCGTTTTGTTTTTGAGGGAAATGACTATACCGAAACGGCGAATATTGTCTTTGTTGTTGAGGAGGTTCTTGATGAAAAAAAACTATCTATTATAAACACCATTTTATTTGATGTTTTAGAAGAACAAACAAATATCGTGGGGATTAAAATTAACAACACAAAAAAAACACTGACATTTAATAAAAATAAAAAAGAAAGTTGGGTAATAGTAAACTAAAAATTCTAGTCGGTTCTAAAAACCCAACAAAAACAAATGCAGTTAGTCGTGCTTTTGATAGGGTTTTTTACAACACCACAACAGATCTTATTGGTGTTGGTGTAAACTCAGATGTTTCTGACCAGCCTATGACTTGTGAAGAAACTAAATTAGGAGCAAAAAATAGACTAAAAAACCTTAAAAAAAAGAGTGCGGATTTTTATGTTGGAATAGAGGGGGGGTGTGATTATATTGATAAAAATCTTTTTGCTTTTGCTTGGATTGTTACAGAAAACAAAAAAGGTAAAAGAGGTTGGGGTAAAACCTCAATGTTTCAACTTCCAAAAAAAATACAAAAACTAATCGAGTCTGGAGTCGAGTTAGGTGAAGCTGATGATATTGTCTTTAAAAGAAAAGACTCAAAGAAACAAAATGGAGCAATTGGAATACTAACAAATAACCTTATAAACAGAACCGGATATTATGAGGAGGCTGTTGTTTTGTCTTTAATTCCCTTTATGAACAAAAACCTGTTTAGTTAGAAAGAAAATCTACTAATAGCTTTTCTTTTGATGTGGTGTTTCTGTTAAAATAAAAAAGCTTGTTTCGGGTTGCTGTGTGCTCTAAAACCAATACAAGTGTTTCTTTGTTTGAGTGGTCGTCTAACCCATCAATGCCGTAGGTTTTTTTTAAAAAACTCTCTGTTCCTCTATAAAACCCTATAAAGTAATTAATGCCGTTTGAATAATAAAACCGATAGTCTTCCTTTTCCTCAACAACTACCAGTCCAAGGTTTAAGTCTAGATTATATTGAGAGTTGACGCCTATCTTTTGGTTGTTTAGATTTGGTTTTGATAAAATTTTATTAAATGCTTTTACGGTTACCTTTTCTATAATTTCTGGTTGAGGGGAATACAAAAAAGTTTTTTGTGATACAGGTTGTTTTAATATTGATTTTTTAAGTTTATTTAGGACAGAGTCCCCTTTAATTGTTTTGTTTGGGGTGATGCCTTTGCTCAGAAAAGCATTAGTATTAACTAAATTTATTTCTTGTTTTTTTTCATTATAAAACAACAGGTTTTTAACCTCTCTTCTTTTAAGGTAGTCAAAGATTTTTTGTGAAACCTCTAGTGAGGACCGAAGGTTTAATGTGTCAATATAGTTTACCACATCAATTCCTAATGATGTTAGTTTTCTGTGAAGCTCTAATAGGGTTTTATTTTTATTCCCTTCTTTAATTAAAGAAAAAACCACCAATGTTTTGTCTTGGGGTGAGTGGTTTGTTTGTGCTTTAACCAAACAAGAGCACGATAAAAACAAACACAAAAAACAAATTATGTTTTTTTTAAACGGTGAATATCCAATACACATTTTAACTTCTAATAAAACGTAATTTATGAAATAAATTGAAGATAGGTTTTTATCTTCGTTGATAAGATGATTGACAAACTAGAAGAGTTAAACAAAAAATACCTAGAAGTAGAGGCTGAACTATCAAAACCTGAAACCGTATCTGATCTCAACTTATTCAAAAAACTAAACAAAGAATATAAATCCTTAGGTAAAATTGTAACAGCTTTCAAAGAACACAAACAAACACTTTTGGGTATTGATGAAGCAAAAAAAATTATAGAAACAGAAAAGGACGAGGAGTTTAGAGAAATAGCAAAAAAAGAGTTAGATGTTTTGTCTATTAAAAAAGAAAAAGAAGAGGAAGACTTGAAGGTTCTCTTAATACCTAAGGATCCTAATGATGAAAAGAATGTTATATTAGAAATCAGAGCTGGCACTGGGGGTGATGAGGCTGCTATTTTTGCAGGAGACTTGTTGAGAATGTACCAACTTTATTCTGAAAAAAACAAATGGGGGTTTAATGTTATTAATTTTAATGAAGGTTCTTCCGGTGGATATAAAGAAATTGTGTGTTCTGTAGAGGGTGAAGATGTATATGGAAAGTTAAAATTTGAGGCTGGTACTCACAGGGTGCAAAGGGTTCCTAATACTGAAACACAAGGTAGGGTTCACACTTCTGCGGCAACGGTTGCTGTTTTGCCAGAAGCAGAAGATGTTGAGTTAGAAATTAATACAGGAGACATAAGAAAGGACACTTACAGAGCTTCAGGGGCCGGGGGACAACATGTAAACAAAACCGAATCAGCGGTCAGGCTAACTCACGAACCTACCGGGGTTGTTGTTGAGTGTCAAGATGGACGCTCTCAACACGCAAACTACGATAAAGCCATGAAGGTTCTTAGGTCAAAGTTGTATGAGCTTGAAATAAAAAAGCAAAACGAAGAGATAGCGGGACAAAGAAAAAGCATGGTGGGCTCTGGGGATAGATCAGATAAAATAAGAACTTACAACTATCCACAAGCAAGGGTTACAGACCACAGAATAAACTATACCGTTTATAACTTAACAGAAATTGTTTCGGGGGATCTTTTTTCTTTTACAGAAAAGCTTAGGATTGCAGAAAACGCAGAAAGAATGAAGGCGGGAAATAATGATTGATCAAAAAGAAATCTCGCTTCCTTCTTACGGCAGGGGCTTTCATCTAATTACCAATGAAATAACTAAACGCTTACCAATGATAACTGGGGTTGTAAACGTGTTTATTAAACACACATCAGCAAGCCTAACAATAAATGAAAACGCAGACCCAACGGTAAGAGAAGATTTTGAAACCCACTTTAACAACATGGTATCTGAAGATGAGGTTTATTACAAGCACACCGCTGAGGGGACTGATGATATGACTTCGCATATTAAATCTAGTTTATTAGGTAGTTCGGTTTCGTTTCCAATTAAAAACGGCGTTCCTTTGTTAGGAACTTGGCAAGGAATATATTTGTGTGAACACCGGAACGGTGGAAAGGTTAGAAAAATTATAATTACATCATATGGAGAAGGTATTTAGTTTGTTTTTTGTTTTATTGGTTGTTGGTTGCACACAAAATGAGCCATTATATGATTATGATATTGAAAAAAAAATAAACGAAATGGGGTTTAAGGTTCCTGAACCATCTACACCTATTGCAAATTATGTTCCTGCTGTTTCTTTTTCAGAGTCAGGAAAAACGAAACTGGTTTATGTTTCTGGAACGGGGCCCAAAACCAACGAAGGAACATACATAACCGGCAAAGTTGATCAAGATCTAACAATCGAAGAGGGTTATGATGCAGCAAGGCTTACTGCGCTTAATATTCTAGGTTCTCTCAAAGGAGAAATTGGGGATTTAAACAAAGTTGTTCGTTTTGTTAAGGTAATTGGTATGGTTAACTCTACACCAAACTTTAATCAACAGCCCGCTGTTATTAATGGTTTTTCTGATTTTATTGTTGAGATTTTTGGGGATAGAGGGAGGCACGCTAGATCTGCTGTTGGATTAGTTTCCTTGCCGAGCGATATTGCTGTTGAAATTGAGGTTGTGGTTGAGGTTTTAAATTAAAGGTTTTCAAAAACACCACAAACCCCTTGGCCGCCACCAACACAAGCTGTTACAATACCGTATTTTTGTTTTCTTCTTTTTAGTTCGTTAATTAATTGAATAGACAGTTTTGCCCCCGTCATTCCTAAAGGGTGGCCAAGAGCAACAGCACCTCCGTTAACGTTTACCTTTTCTTTATCAAAGTCTAACGCTTTAATCACAGAAAGAGCCTGAGCAGCAAACGCTTCGTTAAGTTCTATTTGATCAATATCAGATAGTTTTAACCCGGCAAACCTAAGAGCTTTGGGTACAGCTTCAGCTGGACCTATTCCCATAATGCTAGGTTCAACCCCAGCGGTAGCATAGGAAACCATTCTAGCAATTGGTTGAAGGTTGAGTTTTTTGATCATTTCACCAGACATAACCACAACAAAAGCAGCACCATCGGACATTTGAGAAGAGTTTCCTGCGGTTACCTGCCCACCTACTTTAAACGCAGGCCTAAGTGAAGATAAGGCTTCAATTGTTGTTGTTTTACGTGGCCCTTCATCCTCCTTAACTGTCCATTTGTTTGATTTTCTTTTTCCATCAACAACTGTAATTTCCTCTACGTCAATGGGGTGTATTTCTTTATCAAACAATTTGTTCTCAATCGCTTTTATAGCCTTTTGATGAGACTCTAATGAAAAAACATCAGACTCCTCTCTTTTAATATCATATTCTAGCGCAAGTTTTTCAGCTGTTAGGCCCATATTTAGGTAATATTCTGGGTTGTTTTGAGAGATATTATAATTTAACGCAGACTTATAGCCCGTCATTGGAACCATACTCATGGATTCGGTGCCCCCAGCAATAACGCAATCTGCTGAGCCAGAGTTAATTTTCGCACATGCTAAATGAATTGCTTCTAAACCGGAGCCACAATATCTGTTGATTACCAATCCTGGAACTTCTTTTGGTAGCGATAGCAGAGATATATATCTAGCCATTTGCATTCCTTGCTCTGCTTCTGGTACTGCGTTGCCAACAATTAGGTCGTCAACCATTTTCCCTTCTAGTCCTTCAGTGTTTTCAACAAGCTTTTTAATAATGGTTGCGGCAAGATCATCCGGGCGAATGAACCTTAAACCTCCCTTTTTTGCTTTACCTACAGGGGACCTTAACCCCGACACTATATACGCTTCTTTCATTTTAATTTCTTAATGGTTTTCTTTTAAATAAAATGGAGTGCATTCTTTGAAGTGTTTTTTCTTCACCACAAAGACTCACCATTGTTTCCCTTTCTAAGTCTAGCAAATATTGTTCATCAACATAGCACTCTTGGGTTAGGTCTCCACCACACATAATATGTGCAAGCTTTTGTGCAAGCTTTTGATCGTAGTCGGTGATATACATACCTTGTTTCATGGTTTCTATTCCCGCATTAAACATTGCTAAAGCAGATCTTCCATGAACTTTAATTTTCTTTTTTATTGTTGGTTTAACATATCCCAAAGACGCAATGTTTAAAACTTTATTTTTGGCGTCTTTAATAAGGTTTGTTCTGTTTGCTGTGTTTCTTGCTTTTTTGAAAAAACCCATTTCTTGTGCTTCTAGTGCTGATGTACTTACTTTAGCTGATGCGATTGTCATAAAAG
>Ga0315331_10002981_pt1 | contig 12734 bp, 11 predicted proteins | sample M160m34915metaG_FD_203456 | JGI IMG/M metagenome (GOLD analysis project Ga0315331, IMG submission 203456) | Ammonia-oxidizing marine archaeal communities from Monterey Bay, California, United States - M1 60m 34915 | ecosystem: Environmental > Aquatic > Marine > Intertidal zone | place: USA...
GGCCCACTCGCGCGCTTTGCGGAAGCTGGGCACCCCATCTTCAATCTCGAATACCCACTCGCCCCCGAACGCCCACACCCGCACATGTTGCGCTCACTCCTGCGCGCCATCGCCTGGATCGAAGAGCAGCACCCGCAAGACGAGGGGATCCACCTGATGGGCGATTCGGCAGGGGGAAACCTCGTAGCCATGCTGGGCATCCTCCTCACGAACAAGGAACGACTCGCAGAGGTCGCCCCGGGCTTCCAACACCCGACCCCCCGAGCCCGAACGATCGTCTCGCTCTACGGAGTCCTCGACCGCCTGAGTTGGGTCGAGCAGGGGTTTCCGGGCGCGAGCCTCATGCTCCACTGCTACGCGGGCCCGGGCGCCAATGGACAGGAAGTCGAGACGGATCAGGCCATCACACCGATGGACCTGACCTTCGAGAACCTCCCCCCGACGTTCATTGCGGCTGGCTCGAAAGATCAACTCGCGCCGTCCTCAGCGCTTTGGGCAAACCAGTTGCAGGCCAGATCCCATGACGTCAATTACGAGGTTTACGAGGGAGAAGGACATGGATTCTTCAATACGGATGGCCCAGCGACCCGACAGCTCGGGAGCGACATCCTGACCTTCCTCGCGAGGAATTGATCGACAGTGAATTGGCGGGTCCCTACCCCCTTCCCATATCGTCTAGTAGCTCGCCTCTACTCGATGGCCGGCATACAGCCCGGCCCGGAAGGAACCCCAACGAATGCGATTCACCTTTGCCGAGTCGATGTGCGACCCGAAGCAATACTGCACGCTGGCAATTGAAGCCGAACAAGCAGGTTTCGACTCGTTCACTGTGCCCGAGAGCATCCTCTATCCCCAGGAAGCGGACTCGAAGTACCCCTATACGCCGGATGGAAATCGCGAGTTCCTGGACGGAAAGCCCTTCATCGAGCCGTTCGTCCTCATGGGTGCGCTCGGCGCGGTCACCGAACGGCTCCGCTTCACGACCTTCGTGATCAAACTCCCGATGCGCCACCCGGTGCTCGCTGCGAAGCAAGCAACATCCGTCGCGGTCATGACGGACAACCGGCTCTCCCTCGGCGTTGGACTCTCACCCTGGCCCGAGGACTTCGCGGCCCTGGACATTCCCTGGGAACGGCGCGGAAAACGCCTCGATGAGTCGATCGAGATCCTCCGCGGCCTGGAAACGGGCGAATATTTTGGCTTCGAGGGGGAGATCTTCAACCTCGACCCGATCAAGCTCTGCCCCGCACCCACGCAACGGATCCCGATCCTGATCGGTGGTCACTCGGAGCCCGCCTTCCGCCGGGCCGCCCGGGTTGGCGACGGCTGGATGCACGGCGGTGGCGGCCAGGCCAGCGACTTCGAGGCCGCGATCGCGCGCATTCAAGAGCTTCGGAAGGAATACGGCCGAGAACGGGAGCCGTTCGAGATCCACGTCATCTCGACCGAAGCGTATACACACGACGGAATCAAACGACTCGAAGATCTCGGAATCACCGATGTCATCATCGGCTTTCGCAACGCGTACGAAGACGACACCATGCCGCTGCAGAACAAGATCGACGCGCTCAAAGGCTTCGCGGACACCGTGATCTCGAAGGCTCGCTAAACGCGTGGCCCCGCCTCGCGGGGCCGCGCTCAGCCCAACCGTGCCACCGTGCGGCCGACCGTCTCTCGTCCGAAGAGCGCCTCGATCTCTTCCGGGATCTTCTCAAAAGGGACCTCGCGACCGATGACAGCACGTACCTCTCCGGTGCGGAAGAGCGCGATGATCTCGTCCATGATCTTCTGGCCGAGGGTGTTCGAGCAGAAGTTCCACCCCATCCCCTGCTTCATCGCAGGGATGACCGCGTCCGGCGCATAGGACAGCAGCACACCACATAGACGAAGGTTCCCCGCCAAGAGCCGACGCGGCACGATGAAGGGCTCGTCCGCCCGGGTCTTGTCAGAAGCAAAACCGATCATGACGTAACGCCCATTGTAAGCCGCGCAGTCCATCGACTTTTCGAAGACCGCCGCTCCCACACCATCGAAGATGACATCGACTCCGCGCTGCTCGGTTTGCTCCATGACCACTTGAGCGAAGTCATCGGCCTCGTAATCGATCACGACGTCCGCGCCGAGGTCCGCGCAGAGTTTTCGCTTTTCAGCGGTCCCCGCGGTCGCGAAGACACGGGCACCGCGCTGCTTCGCGAGCTGAATCGCGGCTGAACCGGCTCCACCGGCACCCGCGTGAACCAAGACTGACTCGCCCGCCTCGAGGGCAGCACGGTCCACCAGACCGAGGTAGGCCAAATGGAACGGGAAGTAGAGACCTGCGGCGTCGGGGAGCGGGATGTCAGCCGGCACCTCGAAAGCGGAGACCGCCGGACAGATCGAGTATTCGGCCCAGCCTCCGGTGGCCCCACGGGCCACCGCCGCGACGCGCTTCCCCTGCCAGGCCTCGGCCCCAGCGCCCGCCTGGGCCACCTCGCCGAACACCTCCATCCCGGGGATGAGCGGCAGCTCCGGCCTCACCATCATGTTTCCACCCGTGACACGTTCCATGTCGTTCAGGTTCAACGGCAACGCCTGGTTCCGAACCAGCAACTCCCCGTCGCCAAGCTCGGGGATCGGGACCGTATCAAGCTGAAGCACCTCGCGAGGTGCCCCCCACCGATGAGTCCGCCACGCTCGCATCGAATTCGTCTTAGACATTCCTGCTCCTCAGCACCTCAGGCTCGCTACAGACACCGTGGCGAGTGCCCACACTTCACTCGGGCGGGACAGCGCACGACCGTCGCCGACGAACGCCCTGCCTCAGCCCCGCCAGCGTCATCAAGGAGACGCATCCCAGCAGCCCCATGCCAGGCTCGGGCGTCGTAAAAACACTGTCGCTGATGTCCTGCCAGGCACGAGTGATGGCCACGGAGTCACCCTTCTGCGTTGCGCCAAGCACATTGAAGGTCCCATTGTAGGTCTCGAGCTCCAAGACATAGGTCGTCAACGGCGCGAGGGCCGCGGCGGGTACGAGCGCGTCCAGCGCGGCAGGCGGGATTTCCTCCGTGCCCGCGACTTCCTCAAAGGTCCCATCCACCAAGACGAAGACCCCAATGCCATCGCTACAAGACGCAGGAAGACAAGGTGCCCCCTTCACGGTCGGGGTCCAGCGAACGATGAGGTCCTGGTCGGGAGAAACGCCGCTGGCGCTCGCTGCGGGTTCGTCAACCAGGAGAAACGAGCCCGGCTCAGCAGCCAAAAAACTGACCGAGATCGCGTCCGTTCGGTCCGTCCCGACGATTTCGAACACGTAGTCGCCAGGCGGGTAGGCAAACTCCAGTGCCGCAACGTCCGGAAACGTCTCATCTGGGGAACAAAAATCGTTCGGGAACTGCGCTGACGCCAACAACGGTTCCTGGCGGGAGCCCCCCCCGGCCGGTGCAGGGACCGTCACCGAAGCGCTCTGTAGATTTGTCCCCGCGACACAGATCACAACGCTAGGCACTCCCGGCCCACCATCGAACCGAAAGATCGACTTCAGCAAATCGACGTTCGTCACGTCGAGCTGCCCAGCGGCCGGAAAAGCCAACAAGCTCAAAATCAGTGCAAGCAATCCGCTGCGGAACTTCACCACCACCTCCCGGACACATCGGGTCCGACTCGTGGAACATCGACCTCTGAGGTCGGCGTCTGCCGGCGCCGCGTTCGCGGCATGTTCAGCCGTTCCCGTCCGCAACGCGTGCTTCACAGACAACAACGACGATCACTGACGAGGCACCCGCCGAACTCAACAAACTCGCCTCTGCAAATGCAGACGCGATCACCGTTTGGAGGCTAGCGCACCCGCTCGCGTCCACGCGGAAACCGCAACGGAGCGCGAGCAGGGCAAGCGAGAGTTGTCAGTACGTTGCCTCGGCAACCTCATCGAGCGGCCGCCATCTCACGCAACGACGCCCGTCTCTCGTAGCCGCGCGATCTCCGCTGCGTCCAACCCCGCCGCGGCGAGCGCCTCCCCCGTGTGTTCTCCGAGCCGCGGCGGCCCGCGCCGGTGAGAGGCCGGCGTCTGTTCGTAACGCGCCGCATGTGCCAGGTATCGCGTCGCGGCGCCGGACGGGTCCGACGCCTGATAGACGGTCTGATTGTGCCGCGTCTGCGGGTCCTCAAGGAAGGCCGGAAAGTCATGCACAGGACCGAACGGGACCTTGTAGCGGCGCGCTCGCGCGACCAGGTCTTCGGTCGTACGCTTGGCAAGCTCAGCTTCGATCAACTCGTAGAAGGCGGGCAAGTTCGCGAACCGCTGTTGCATCTCGTTGAAGCGATCGTCCTCGAGCAAATCCTCCCGCTCGACCATCTGGCAAAACCCGCGAAACTGAACGTCCTGCACCACGATTCCCACCAGGTGGCCATCCAGGGTCTTCCAGGTGCGGAACACCTGTTGGCTCGTCGTAGCGTCGCCAGGCGCGACATCCGGGAAGGCATGGGAACCAAGGATCTCGGGCAACATATAAGCGGCATATGCGTCTAGCATCGGAACATCGACCCGCTGCCCCTGGCCCGTACGCTCCCGCGCGAGCAGAGCCGCCACGGCAGCGGACGCTGCGGCCAAACCGCTCGCCTTATCGACAACGACACTCTGCATCATCCGCGGCGCCTGGGCGTCGCCCTGGATCGGCATCATGCCAGTCAGGCCCTGCAAGATATGGTCGTAAGCGGGCTGCTCTGCGTAGGGTCCATCGGGCCCAAAGCCAGTGATCGCGACGTAGACGAGCGCTGGCGAGACCTCCCGGAGCGACTCGTAATCGATGCCCAGCCGCTCCGCGACCCCGGGGCGAAAGTTCTGCACGACGACGTCCGCGCCCGCGACGAGGCGTCGAGCGACCGCAGGCCCCTCCTCGTTGCGCAGGTCGACGACGATGCTTTCTTTGTTGCGGTTCAACTGCGCAAAATAGCCCGACATGCCGTCACGGACCTGAGAACCCGTCACACGGGACGGATCGCCAAACGGGGGCGCCTCCACCTTCAGGACATCCGCGCCCAGGTCGCCAAGAACCTGTGTACAGACCGGCCCAGACACCATCGTCGTGAAGTCGATGACGCGGTACCCCGAGCACGGCCCCTGAGTCGATGAATCATTGGTCTTCACGGCACGAGCCTATCACGGTCGCCCCCTCCCAGAGCAAGTCGAGTTCGTGGTGCCGTGCTCCGAGAACTCTCAAACCGGCAACCCACCGGCAACTCTCGTGCATAAATCGTCACCTCGGGGAACGCAGGGAGCACTCCTATCGAGTCTACCCGCGGTTCAACCGATGAGAATCGACATGACGCTTCGAAATCTCGTTTGCCACGCTCTCCCCTCCCATCCGCCCCAGCGCGGGACCCTTCAATGAGTTCGCCTGCACCGATGCCTCAGAAGACTGTCCAGGAGCCGATCTTTTTACTCGGAGCCCATCGCTCGGGGACGACGCTTCTTGGCCTGATGTTGCGTGGCCACTCATCGATCGGCTGGGTCGGGGAGTGCGAATATCTCGTCGACTTCATCGACCCGGACACCGGTGACTTCCCGGCGAAGCACGAATTTCACCGCATGCTCAATTCGGACCGACGGTTCCGCGCGCGAGGATTCAACATCGATGAATCCCTCGCACCCCGCGAGCTCGCCGACAGCCTCCTCGTTCAGACGATGCAAGGCCAGGGCAAGGCGAGGATTGGCGGTGCCCTCCACCGGCACTTCGATCGCGTCCTCGACTTGTGGCCCGACGCCCGCGTAATTCACCTCATCCGGGACGGCCGGGACGTCGCGCTGTCCCGGATCAACCTTGGATGGGCGGGTAATGCCTGGTCCAGCGCCCCCGCTTGGGCCAAAATCGAACGCTCCTGGGACGCTCTGTCCTCCCGGCTGGCACCAGGCCAGGCCTTCGAGCTCCGCTACGAGGAGCTCCTGCAGGACCCCAGCGGCCACCTCGAGCAGCTCTGCAGTTTCCTCTCCGTCGATTACGAGCCAGAGATGCTGAACTACCCCGACCGCTCGACCTACAAGGCGCCGGACCCCAGCCTCGCGCAGCAGTGGCGCACACGCCTGGCGCCGCGGGAGTGCCAGCTCCTGGACGCAGCCATCGGAGACCTCCTCCTGAGCCGGGGCTATCCGCTCGGATCCAGTCAACCCTTGGACCCCGGACTGCTCGAAGAGAGCGCTCTCCGGGTTCAGGACTGGAGTTCACGCCTGCTGTGGAGACTCAACCGTTACGGCGCGCGCCTCGTGGTGACCGAATTCGTCACCCGAAAGCTCGGACTCCAGAGGCGAAACCAGAACTTCCGGCTGCAGATCGATGCGATTGCAGAACGCCACTTGCGATGAACCGGCCCTCGCCGCTTGTCGCCGGTTGACCTGCACCGACCCGCCTGCTTCCGACCCCACCGCTCCCCGCGATGCCGAGAGAAGACGGATGCGTTTTGGGGAGCGAGAGGCCACCGCGTCAGCTTGGGCGCCACGGTGCCAGGGGCGATCGCCAGCCAATCCAGATGTCGCGCGACTCGCGCTCGCAGGCATGAGGGACCTTGTGACCGACCACCTCCCGGAGCCCCCCGAAGACGCGACCGAGGTGCCAAGCCATGTTCGCGCGCCAAAGTCCCGTTCGACCATAGTGCTTCGCGAAGTAACGAGAGCGAGCAGCGTAATAGTACGCCGGCCGCCTCGCGCGCTCGGCGGTCTGCGACTGGACAGGAGACGTCCCCCCCTTGAGGTGAACCACGTGTGCGTCCGACGCCAGCCCGACGGAGAACCCGGCCCCGGCCGCGCGACGACAGAAGTCCATGTCTTCGAAGTACATGAAGAATCCGTCGTCGAGTCCGCCGATCTCTTCGATCACGCCGCGGGCAACCGTGATGCAGGCGAAGCTCAGCCACGGTGCGGCGATCAGCCCCGCCCTACCGGCTCTCGCTTCAGGCAACGAGCGCCCTGCCCAGCGGGAGATCACGCTGGTCTGCGCCCCACGCGCCAGCTCATGGAGCGGACGGCTGTAGGCCCGGCGATTCTCCTGCTCGCGTCCGTCGGGCCACTCGAGGTGGGCTCCGACAACGCCGCCCGTCTGTCCCACTGCACGCAGAAGGGAGTTCACCGCCCCCGGGCGCACAATCGTATCGCTGTTGAGAAACAAGTACGCCTGCGCATCGGCAGAGCGGACGCCGAAGTTGTTGCCCGCGCTGAATCCGCCGTTCTCGGGAGAACGCACGACCCGCGCCCAGGCGGACCAGTTCGCCTGCTCGATCCCTTGCTCAATGGCCTCTGCAGACCCGTCGCCGCTCGCATTGTCGAGCACGACTACGTCGATCGCCCCGGGATCGACCTGGACCGCCAGAGACGCAAGGCAATCCAGCGTGAGCTGAGGCGTTCGATAGTTCAAGATGATGATCGCGAGGTCGAATCGCTGCCCCAAGGGCGCCAACGATCCCGGGACGAGCTGCGTGCTCGCGCGAGACTTCGGCCCAGCGACCGCTTCCGATGCCGACAGCCCCTCACCCATGCGTGGAGCGTAACACGGCCTCACGTGCGGCTACAGCGGGTAGCCCGAGGGCCGGGACCGTGGTGAGCGCGGCAACCAACCCTCCCGGGGACGCGTTGCAGCGAAAGGCGCTCGCCGGGTCCGCCTGGACGCTCGGAGGCTTCGGTGCGGCGCAAACCCTCCGACTCGGCGGGAACCTAATCCTGACGCGCCTCCTGGTGCCGGAAGCCTTCGGCTTGATGGCGCTCGTCTCGATCGTCGTCCAGGGCGTCGAGATGTTCTCCGATGTCGGGGTGCGCGGTAGCATCGTGCATCATGCGCGGGGTGCCGAGCCGCGCTTCCTGAACACTGCGTGGACGTTCAAGGTCCTCCGCGGGTTCGTCCTCTGGACCCTGATGAGCCTCCTCGCCCTGCCCGCGGCAGACTTCTATGGAGCTCCGGAGTTGCACTTCCTCGTCCCGGCCGCAGCGGCCAAGGCGATCCTCGATGGCTTTGCCTCAACCAGCGTGTTCACGCTCGTTCGGGACGTTCAACCCGCACGACGCGTCATCATGGACATCGGGAGCGCCGTCGTCTCACTGGGGGTCAGCGTCGGGATCGCGGTCTGGGTAATGCCGACCGTCTGGGCGCTCGTCGCCGGGGGGGTCGCCGCCAGCATCACGCAGTGTATTTGGAGTCACTTCTTGATCGCCGGTCCGCGAAACCGCTTCGCCTGGGACCCCGAAGCAGCACGCTCTCTCCTCCGTTTCGGCCGCTGGATGTTCATCAGCACGTCACTCGTGTTCCTGCTTGCCCAGGGGGACAAGATGGCGCTCGGCAAGCTGATGACAAGCGCAGAGCTGGGTGTCTACGGCGTCGCGTTCACCCTGGTCCAGACGCTCCTGACCGCCGCCCAACGGCTCTCCGGTAATGTCCTCTTCCCGGTCTACGCCGAGCTCGCGCGGCACGGGAGCGAGACCCTTCAGAAGCGGATGACACGGATCCGGCTCACGATGATGTCCGTGTTCCTACCGCCCCTCTGTGCGCTCGTCATCGCGGGCGAGGAGCTCGTTCGGTGGTTGTACGACGCCCGCTATGTGAACGCGGGCTGGATCGTGCAAATCCTCGCGGCAGGCGCGATCGCCCGCGTGCTCACCCTGAGCGGCGAGCGTGCCATCCTCGCCCATGGCGACTCATTTCGGCACATGATGCTCCAGGTAGGCCGCGCGGCGCTCTTCATCCTGGGCATGGTCCTGGGTGGCTGGTGGGGGGGGACCACCGGTCTCATCCTCGGGAGCGCCGCCGCCCACTTCGTCGCGTACATCCCATACGCCGTCGCGGTCCGACCATTCGGCACCTGGACCCCGGGCGTCGATCTGCTGGTCCTCAGCGTCACCGCCGGCATCTGCGCCCTCGGCCACAGCGCCCTCCACAATTTACTCTAGGACTTTGCGGGCCGTTCTCTACCGCCCCCGGAATTGAGGAGGCCGTTTCTCCACGAGCGCGCGGACCGCCTCAGAGAAGTCTTCTGTCTCCGCCGCCCAACACTGGCGCTCCGCCTCGTGTGCCAGGCACGCACGCAAGCTCTCCTGCTGCGCACGTCCCACGTTCTCCTTCATCCAGCGAAAGGCGACCGGGGGCCCTGCCGCGAGCGACCGCGCCAGCGTCATTGCCTCCTCTGCGAGCGCCTCGAACGGCACCACCCGGTTGACCAGGCCGAGCCGCTCGCACTCTGCTGCCCCCACCCGCGACGAGGTGTAATAAAGCTCCAAGGCTCTCGCCGGTCCCACCAACTTCGTGAGCAACCAGCTTCCGCCAAAATCACCGGGAACGCCCAACCGCGCGAACGCGGTCGTCAGGAACGCCTCCTCTGCCGCGATCCTCAGGTCACATGCGAGCGCGAGCGAGAACCCGGCGCCCGCAGCCGGCCCGGGGAGCGCCGCGATCGAGGGCTTCGGCATCTCGTGGATCACAGCGACGACCTCACTCTCCCAGCGAATCTGGCGCACCCTCCCCTCGAGCGGCGGTTGCTCGTCCGTCGCCATTGCCTTGGTGTTCCCCCCCGCGCAGAAGGCGCGCCCGGCCCCCGTCAGCAATAAGCAACGGATCTCCGGGTCGCGCGCGACCTGGTCGATCGTCTCCCGCAACACGGGCCGCAGATCTCCGCCAAGCGGATTGCGATTCTCGGGGTCGTTGAGCGTCACGACGCCGACGCCATCTTCGACGTGGAACAACAACTTTGAAGAGCCGGTTTCGATGTTGCGCATACCGGGCCACAGTAGGGCGACTCGGGGCCCACCGCTCGCGCACAACGCGACCTGATGTTCAGTCGTTCTCCAGACTCAGAAAGAGCAAGCTGACGAGCGCAAAAGTCGAAAACCGCGCCGCAGAATCGAGTCCGTTCCAGGTCTCGGATTGCCAGGACGCGAACCACTCTCCCCCAACCACCTGGAACCCAAAGAACCAGAGCGCCAACGCCCCGAGCAAGCCAAGGAGGCCAGGCCCCTTCGCCGCGTGAAACCCAGCCCGGTCTCGCGGGAACGCTCGCACGAGGCGTGTCGCTCCCCAGAGGCAGAGCCCTGACACGATGAACTCCGCCACCACGATCAGACCCAAGGCGGCCCAGTGAGCGGCGCCACTGTGGACCGAGCGGCTACGAAGCACCGACCCCTCGAAGGTCGTGTCCATCCGGAGAACGTGCTCGACGAACACGAAGTTCGTCTGCGGGTCCAGCACGTTCCCGAGCGCGACCAACCCGCTCGCGAGACCGGCGAAGAAGAGCAAAAAAATCTTCGCGATCCGAATCACCGCAACAGACTCGAACACACCCGCCCCCGACGGAAGGTCACAGCAATCGCTAGTTTGCGATCCCCTGAACGACATACGGCGCGATCGGCATCCCCGCATTCGGGCCACCAACGTTCTGCTGCAGGACGACGACCACCGTGCCGGTCGCAGGGCTAATCCAAAAGTGGGTCCCGTAGGCGCCACTCCACCAGTAGTCCCCGACGTGTCCTGGCAAAATCGACTCTGCGGGGTCTGCCATCACAGACACCCCGTAGCCAAACCCGAGCCCGCCGATCCCGAAGTCCGCAAGTGTCCCCTGCTTGACATGCAACGCCGTCATACGGTCGACGGTATCCCCCCGCAGGATACGCACACCGTCGTACTCGCCACGATTCCACAGCATCAGCGCGAAACGCATGTAATCGGGGGCGGTCGAAACGAGGCCACTCCCTCCTGGCGTCCAGTCGAGTTCGTTATAGCTCGTGCGGTCCGACGGTATGAGTGCTCCATCATCGTCTTGGCCATAGAGCGTCGCGAGCGGCACACCCTCGGGCAGATTCTTTGGGAAGTAGGTGTCGTTCATCTCGAGCGGCCCCAGAATGTTCTCGCGCAAGAACACGTCGAACGGCTGTCCGGAGGCGACCTCCACGACGCGCGCCATTACGTCGAGCGAAGCCCCGTAACGCCACTTCGTACCCGGCTGCTCGTAAAGGGGGACCTGAGCGAGCCGCTCGATGCGGTCCCCGAGCGTTCCCTCGCCCTTGTAGATCCCGTACTCCTGGTACGCCTTGGCGATGGTCGTCTCCTGCCCCCAGCCGCCCCCACCGATGCCGGAGGTGAACATGAGCAAGTGGCGCACGAGCATTTGCGGGTCCTGAGGAACGGTCTCCAGTTCGCCCAGGGTCTCGGGGTTCGTCGCGACCCGCATCTCCGCATAGGCGGGGATGTATTTGGAAACCGGGTCATCGAGGTTCAACTGGCCGCGTTCGACCAGGATCATCGCCGCCGTCGCCGTAATCGGCTTGGTCATCGACGCCATTCGGAAGCGCGTCTCCATCGTCATCGGAGTCCGCGTCGCGATGTCCTGCCAACCCTCGGTGTAGCCGTGTACGACGCGGCCATTCCGGGCCACCAACGCGACATAGCCACTGCGCGCGCCCGTCGCGACGCGGTAACGCAACACCCAGTCGATCAGACCACGCTCATAGAACCAGAGTTCCTCGGCGCTCACGTCGGTCTCTTCCAACGGAGCGACCGCAGGAGGCAACTGCGGCGGCGGATACGCGCACCCCAGCGCAGCGAAGATCAGCGCGAAGCAGACGAAACGAGCGAACATGCCCTTCCTCCTCCCCATTCGACGCGGCCACACGAGCGGCATCTCACGCCCTAAACGACACAGACCGTTTCTGCAAAGGCGAGCGCTACGGCTCGGAGCGGACAACTGGCTTCTCATACGTCCCAAAGAGCCAGTCAAAGAGAAGCGTGACCTGGCAATAGTTGCCCTGGTTCATGTCAACATGATGTGCAGCGTGCCCCGTGGTGAGAAACTGCAGCCAACGAAATGGGAAGCGCGGAAGATCGACCCAGACATGATTGAGCGTACCCGCCTGGATGAAGATCTGCGTCGCAACGACGACAGCAAAGACGTTGAGAGGCCCACCCGTCGCGAGCGCGACGAGTGGAATCGAGAGCTGAAAGAGTCCTTGCCCAATCACGGTCTCCAGCGGGTGGACATAGAGCGAGTCGATGTACGTGGGCGTCCGTGCCTGGTGATGGAGCGCGTGGATCTTGCGCAGGGGCTTGCCGTGGAACAAGAAGCGGTGGGTTACGTAGTAGGTCAAATCGTAAATCGCCAAGATCGCGACGATATCCACGACGTACCGCCACACCGGCATCGTGTCGAACGAGACGAAGAACGGGAGAACCAACGCGTAGAAGGCCAGGGCCTGAATGCCGCCCGCTTTGTTGTTGAGTCGCACCGCTTCGCGGTACGACTTCCGCTCCCGTTTGGGCGCGTCGGCCGCGAAGTTCCGTTCCCGCATCTCACGCAGTGCAGGGGACCGAAACGCGATGAACCGGCCCACCGCCGTCGTCGCCGTGAGCGTCACGAAGAACGCCAAACCCGCCATCCAGTCGTATGACATCGAAACTGCCTCTCCGTTCGACCCTCGCGCGGAGGAGGATAACAGGGCCAGAGGAGCGCCGGGGGAGACCTCCGACGAAAAAGCACCTGACGTGCCTCCCTCGCATCCGCCTCCCCCCGGGAGAACCTCTAGCGATACAATCGGAGGAGACGGCAACTGCTGTTCACCCGCACCACACGGAGCACACCATGAAGACCACCCTGGGTCAGTACTGCATCAATGTCGAGGATATGGACCGCGCCGTCGCGTTCTACCGCGATGCGATCGGCCTCGAGATCACGAACACGATCGAAGAGGAAGGCTTCCGTGAGACGATCCTCGGCACGGACGGGGGCGCTCGCGTCCA
>Ga0315331_10002983_pt1 | contig 12722 bp, 8 predicted proteins | sample M160m34915metaG_FD_203456 | JGI IMG/M metagenome (GOLD analysis project Ga0315331, IMG submission 203456) | Ammonia-oxidizing marine archaeal communities from Monterey Bay, California, United States - M1 60m 34915 | ecosystem: Environmental > Aquatic > Marine > Intertidal zone | place: USA...
GGCTGAAAATCGCTTAATGTTGGTTGTGAGATCGGGCATGGTTCAGCATGGAACAGCAGAGAGAGGGTTAGGATTACGTTGCCAAGATCTTAATTAATGCCCCCTTAAATGCTGGAGTCTTTGATTGGGGATCAACTTGGCGAGGAATTAGGACGTTGGCTTCTGGGAAGTACATTAACGCGTTCCCTTGCCGAATATCGTCATATACACGAACGTGGATATTGTCTAATTCACCAGTTTCACTTTGGATTGTCACAATTTGGTCATGTGCGAGTCCTAATCGTTGCACGTCATCGGAGTGAATCAAGACAACGTCACGGCGTTCTTGACCTCGATAAATATCTTCTTGCTCGTAAACGACAGTGTTAAATTGACCTTCACTGCGCACGGTCATTAAACGCAGCGATTGATCATCACCTCGTAACTCCGGCAGTTCATGGCAATGTAAAACGGCTTTCCCCGAGGGAGTTGCAAACTTAGGCTGGTGAAACGTACGACCGGCAATTTGAAATTCTGCTTGCTCTTCTTCAATTTTTGCAATCGCTTTAAACCCTGGTATGGTCTTGCTGATGGCTGTCCGAATATTGACGGATTGTTTCATCAGTTTCCAGTCAATGGGAGTTGAATTCGCAAGGAGTTGATCTGCAATGTCTGCAATAATTTCGATTTCACTACGTGGGCCTTCAACCCGAACGGGACCCCCGTCACTCAATCGTACAAAGTTGAACATTGATTCTTGAGTGGTGCGTTGTGGTTCTTCATCCCGCGCGAGCACTGGTAAGATGATTGTTTGATCGGCCAGGCCGTGCGCATGTCCGGTGTTGAGTGTGGTGCTGAGATAGACAATCGTTTTCAGTTTCTGAAGACTTTGTTTAGCGAAGGTAAGGTCGGGATTTGATCCGAATAAATTGCCACCTAAGCAGAATCCTATTTTGAGATCGCCGCGATCCGCACCTTCCATGCATCCGAGCGTGTCGAGTCCCTTGGTTGTGGGAAGCGACACCCCAAGTTCACTTTCAAGTGATGAGAAAATCGCATCCTTTAATTTTGGCGTTACGCCAACGGAACCGATGCCTTGTACATTGCTGTGTCCGCGAATTGGCAGTAGGCCGGCGCAAGGGCGACCGACCATGGCCCGCATTAATGCCAGATTTGCGATTGCTTGAACGTTTTGTACACCGTGTTGGTGGTGTGTTATTCCCATTGTCCAGCAAAAAATAACGTTTTCGGCATTACAGTAGCTAGCGGCCATGACGCGGATGGTATCTTCGGTGAGTCCCGATTTGTCCGTGATTTCTTGCCAGGTGAGTTGGCGAATGTTAGCCAGCCAGTCGTTACTGTTTTCACAATATTGATGTAGGAAATCAGTGTCGGCGCCACCCATTTCATCGACGGCTTTGGCGATTCCACTGAGCATGGCTAGGTCGCCGCCGATGTGAGGTTGTACATATTGGTCGGCGATGGGAGTGCCGAATAACATACTATAGGGATTACTGGGTATCTTGAAGTTAACCAATCCGAGCTCTCGCACCGGGTTAACGACGATCACTTTACCTCCTGTGTTTTTTACATGCATCAATGAAGTCATGAGGCGAGGATGATTACTCGGTGGATTGCCTCCAATGATGAATACTAGATCGGCTTTCTCTACGTCATCAAGCACGACCGTTGCTGTACCACTTCCAATACTGCTTGTTAATCCGACACCACTGGCTTGATGGCAGTAAAAGCTACAGTTATTAACATTGTTGGTACCATACAATCGTGCGAAGAGCTGCAATAGAAAACCAGCTTCGTTACTGCTGCGGCCACTAAAATACCAGAAACTGTCGTCTGCCGGTGTTTCGTTGAGCGTTTGGGTGATACGGCGATAGGCGTCGTCCCAACTAATCGTGCGAAAATATTGATCGTCACCCTGACCCCTGCCATTGATAGTAGGGTGTTTTTCATAAAGGACGGGTTGAGTTAGTCGTCCAGCGTGTTCGAGTTCATAGGAAGAAAACTGTTGTAGTTGGGCAACTGTATAGGTTGAGAAAAAATCATCCGCAATGGCTCCTTGCATATCGGCGGCCATGGCTTGCAGCGACTTTTTACACATTTCCAGCGAACGCCCGGCTTCGTTGACCATTCCACCCTGTTGGCCACCCATGCCGAGAGCGCAGGTTTTGCAGGTGTTGCGACTGCGTAGTGCCTTCCACATCCGCCACATACTGCCAGATTGCCACGACTTCTTTAGTACATAACGTATGGCCTGCCAGCCACCGGCACTTTTAAGTTTTCTCATGGTGACGCATATTAAACATGGAAATTACATCGACTTGACTGTGAATGAAATTGTTAGCTAATCCAAGGCGACGGTTACGGTTTTAGTTTCAAGGTAGTTGTTGAGTCCTTCTTGTCCAAGTTCACGACCAAGACCTGACATTTTGAAACCGCCAAATGGAGCCGCTGCATCGAATACATCGTAGCAGTTAACCCAAACTGTCCCAGCACGTACTCGGTCGGCTAAATAGTGAGCTTTACCGATGTCACGTGACCAAACGGCTGCTGCAAGTCCATAAAATGTATTATTGGCTCGCTGGATCAGTTCCTCTGTATCCTTAAACGTTAGAATGGAAAGCACCGGTCCAAAGATCTCATCGGTCGCGATTTTCATTTCATCGGTGACGCCATCAAATAGTGTTGGTTTAACATATAGATTTCCCGTTTCATCGGCCGCTCCCCCAGTCAGACATTGAGCGCCCTCATTTTTGCCAATCTCAATATAGTCCATGATCTTGTCGAATTGAGCCTGGTCGACTTGCGGACCTTGTTCTGTGGCAGTTGAAAATGGATCTCCCAGTACTCGATCGTTATTCATGTTGACGAGTTTTTCGACAAATTGGTCATGAATATCCTCTTGAACAAACAATCGGCTACCGGCACAACAACATTGACCTTGGTTAAAGTAGAGGGCAAAGTGAGAGCCGGCAGCGGCTGCGTCAAGGTCTGCGTCATTGAAGACGACGTTCGGGCTTTTACCACCAAGTTCAAAAGTAAGGCGTTTAAGCGTTGGCGCAGCTTCCGCCATGATGATTTGAGCCGTCTTGTATTCGCCGGTAAACGCGACCTTATCGATGCCTGGATGAGCAACGATTGCGGCGCCAGCGGTGGGTCCGTAGCCGGGAACGATGTTAATAACCCCATCTGGGATGCCAGCTTTTTGAGCAAGACGTGCCATGCGGAGACAGGTGAGTGGAGTTTGTTCGGCTGGCTTCATTACAATCGTACAACCAGCGGCAAGAGCGGGTCCCCATTTCCATGCCACCATAAGCATCGGGAAATTCCAAGGAATAATCTGACCAACGACTCCCACAGGCTCCTTTTTGGTATACGTAAAGAAATTGCCATTTACGGGGATTGTTTGGCCATGAATTTTGTCCGCGTAGCCGGCGTAATATCGCAGGCAGTCGATCGTTAGCGGCAGATCTGCCGCGAGTGAATCGCTAATAGGCTTGCCGTTGTCAAGTGTTTCCAATGCTGCGAGTTCGTCAAGTTCCGCTTCGATTAGATCCGCCAGACGATACATGATCCGTCCACGTTCGCGAGCATCCATCGTTCGCCAAGGACCCTCATCAAAGGCTTTTCGAGCAGCTTCCACAGCGGCATCGACATCCCCGGCATCGCCTTCGGCGACCGCAGCGATAACTTCTCCGGTAGCCGGGTGGTGGGTGTCAAAGGTTTTCCCACTTTGTGCCGGGATCCATTCGCCACCGATAAAACATTGTGTTTGATGAATTGTAGGGCGACTGACGGTTTCAGCTGTGGCCATAGTAGCAATACTCCGAGTTGAATTGAAAGTGGATGGGTTGACTAATCATGATAACGTGTTTTGAAAGATTAAAACATGTTTTATGGGTTTACTTTGATACTTGAGTCCAGTCTGAGATAGTGTGATTTCGAGTCAGCAAAAAAGAGCGAAAAATGAAAAATTCAAGTTCTCCCCGTTTGATGTTTGCCGTGAGCAGATAACAATAGGTGCTGCGATAAAAATAAAACCAACTCGCCCAATATAACGGAAAGAGAACGATTGATGAAAGCCATTGCTGTAAAACCTGGAACACCCAATAGTGTTCACATGACAGAACTTCCCCAGCCGCAGATTAGTGATATTGAGGATGGTACGGGTGTCTTGGTTCGAGTCTTAAAGGTTGGTGTAGACGCGACTGACAAAGAAATAAACGATGCACTATATGGGAACCCACCAGCAGGTTGCGATTTTTTGACGATTGGTCACGAGTGTTATGGAGTTGTCGAGGAAGTGGGTGAGAACGTGCGCCGCGTGCGGGTTGGGGATTTGGTAACCGCCACGGTGCGCCGCCCAGGTGGGTCGATCTATGATCAAATTGGCACGTACGATATGACTAGCGAAGAGGTGTATTATGAGCGTGGTATCAATCTTCGTCATGGTTTTATGACTGAGTATTTTGTTGATGCGGAAGAGTATATCGTAAAAATCCCAGTAGGATTGAGCCATTTACATGTATTGATGGAGCCGATGAGTTGTGCGGCGAAAGCGATTGGTCAGGCCTATGAAGTTCAACAGAGAATGAAGGTTTGGCGACCGCAACGAGCATTTGTGATGGGAGCTGGGCAGATCGGATTGTTGTCTACGTTGGTTCTCAAACTTCGTGGCTTAGATGTTTACACCATGGCGCGTTCCGCGAAAGGGACACTCAATTCAGAAATTGTAGAGGGCTTTGAGGCAACCTATGTGTCGACGACTGAGACGGATGTGGCAACACTAGTTGAACAGGTTGGTAAAGCGGATTTGATTGTGGATGCGACAGGTTCGAGTGCGGTTGCGTTTGACAGCATGCGGCATTTGGGACACAACGGTGTCTTAGTATGGACGAGTGTGACCGGCGGCGATCGCCAGTGTGAAATTCCCTCGGATGAAGTGAATATGCAATGGGTGCTAGGGAATAAACTCTTGTTGGGTAGCGTTAACGCAAATCGCACGCACTTTGAGTCAGGAATTGCTGATTTGGCACTAGGCGAAGTCATGTATCCTGGTGTCGCAGAACGTATTCTTACCAATCCTGTTGATGGTTTAGAGAATTATCAAGAGTTGATGCGATTATTAGTCGAAGACAAACAGGCGTTAAAAGTCTACATGAATGTTGCTCATTAGAGATTGCGAGAAATAATTCATACTCGCAATACATCGCACCCGATTTGTTTGAGTGTCATTTGAAGTTGATCGAACATGGTGTCGTTTTGGTAAACGCCAATGATCGCGCCGCCGGATCCCGCGAACTTGGCGCTCGCACCTACGGCTCGGGAGCGCATGACCATGTCAACTTGGTCCGCAGGTAATTGGATGATCGAATGGCGCAAATCGAAATTTTCGTTAATCAATTCGTTCAACCGTTTCCAATTTTTGCACTCTATTGCCTCGCGACCCTCTGTCGCGATTTCAGCAAAACGAATCATGGCAGAAACGACCTCTGTTTCACCTTGGGCAAAGCGTTCGCGGAGTCGATTGTGAAAAACTTCGGTCGGCTCACCAACGGTAGAATCATAGGCTAGGAATAACGGTGGTAAGTGTTCCGTAGATAATCGGTCATAAACACCACAGCAAAGCCCCTGTTGGTCGGTACTAGCCAGTTCGGAGAAATCCATGTACACCAGGCCGTCGTACACTTGAATCACTCGATCTTGCAAACCGCCTTGAATACGTAATTCGTCTTTTTCGACACTCAGCACAAGCGAAGGTTGAATTTCTAGAGGAATATTGATGTCATAGAAATCCATTAATGCACGTAGGGTTGCGACGATAATGGCACTTGACCCTGCTAGGCCGACCGCGCGGGGAATATCGCTATCGTAACGGATGGAAAAATTGCGATCATGCAATGTATGCACGCCATTACAAAACTCGACGAACTTCTTGATGGTTGCTTTAATCAAGCGAATACCACCATAGTATCCGTGCAATTCTACATCTTGGGCGAGCTCAGTAACGGATCCGAAACGACTGCGATCTTCGCGTGAGGCAATAATTTCTAACGTTTCCCATTCGTATAAAGTAACTGTTGCGGTGAACGCAGGGATACTCAAGGAAATTGTTTTACCGTGATATCCGTCTGAGGGATTGCCTAGTAATCCTGCACGGGCATGCGCTTTATGATGGAGCGTTTGCATGGAAATCGCTTAGCCCCCTGAGTCGTTATTGGCGAGGATTGTCTGAACATGTTTTTGCAATGTAGCGCCAAATTCTGGGTCCGTAAGTGCGAAGTCAATAAAGGTTTTAAAATAGCTATCAAATCCCCCGATGTCATATCGTTCGGTTTGATCGCCAAGCTTGACACCAATGACTTTAGCTCCATCTTGAATCAACATTTCAATAGCATCGGTCAACTGAATGAGACCATTGCCATCGGGTTCAATTCGCTGTAGTGCGTCGTACACCGTAGAATTGAAAACGTATCGAGCGGCAATGGACAGATTGCTTGGGGCAACGTCCAATGCTGGCTTCTCTACAGCACTGGTTAATGTCAAGAAATCACTGTCGGGGTTCACTGCTGTTACGATCCCATATTGATTTACTTGATCAGCTGCGACTTCTTCAATTGCGATTACGGCGTCCGCGTTCTGTGTTTCAAAAACGTCGATCATCCGCTCTACAATACGGCTATCACCGTTGCGACCAATAATCGAATCGCCTAACGCAACTACTGCCGGTTCACGACCGATCAACGGTTGCGCACATAATACGGCGTGCCCTAATCCAAGTTGCCGTCTTTGACGCGTATAGAAATATTCGATATTCTGCCGCTCGTAGTCCAATTCAGAAAGATTCGGTTCACGACCCGTTTCACGTAAATATTGAATCAATTGCTCATCAATATCAAAATGCGCTTCAATCGATGACTTGCCATTGGATGTGATAAACAGAATCCGTTCGATGCCACTGCGAGCCAGTTCTTCCACGACATATTGAACAACCGGTTTGCGACCGACCGCTAGCATTTCTTTTGGTTGGCTTTTCGTTAGTGGTAGCACGCTGGTTCCTTGGCCTGCGACTGGTACGATGGCGATGTTGATAGACATATGGTTTGGCTGCTTCCGCTGGGTTTATTCTTTGGATGCGGGATTAGGTGCTGCTTGGTTTTGCTGTTGGATTTGGGTCTTTAACTCTTCTACGAATTCCTGATGCTGAGGTTCGATTTTGATAAGTTTTTGGGCAATTTCCAACGCCTCGTCGAGCTGACCTATCGTTTGTAACAGTCGTGCTAAGGCAACCATATAGATCGGCGTCTGTGGTTCAAGCTTGTGGACATGTTGTAGGATCTTAACAGCTTCTTCAATCAAGCCGTTGCGATAAAGCGCGAGGCCGTATCGATATTGCACAATTGCGTTATTGGGAGCATATCCTGCGTCCCTTTTGAAATTGGCGAGTTCGGCTGTCTGAAGTTGCTGGGCTTGAATCGCATAGTCTTCCATTTTTACGCGATCTTCAGGGGTCATGCTTTGTGGGTTTTGACGAGCCCGTGCGACCATGGATTCGATGCGACGTTCGAATAACGCTGCAAGATTCGCTCGAGGACCAGTCGCGTGCGGTTCGACTTGGATTGCAAGTCGGTAATATTGTTCGGCACGATTTGCGTCGCCAAGATTCTCGTAGATACTGCCAAGCGATAAATGCGTTGCAGCGCGGTCGTTGTTGACGAGCAGTCCTAGTTTTAATTCCTCTAAGGCGCTGTGGAAAGCTGATTTTTGTTGTCCTTTCCACAGGTTCTGGGGAATTTCAGATACGACTTGGACAGCAGTCACGCGGACACTACGTAGCGAGTCTTCTAGCAGTGGCATAACCTTTTTAACTAGCGTAGTGAACGGACTTAGTCCGGGCACGTTATCTCGATATCCTTGCATTGTCATTAAGGATGCAATGCGTATTTGGGGGTCACTACTTTGGAGATTGGCAATTGCGGTGTCAGCGCTGTCTGTAGATCGTGACGGGTCGAGCCAGGTCAATGCGGCGGCGCGAGCAATAGCGGGAGTTTCTGGAGTTTCCATCAATTCAATAATCGCGTCCGCTGCTAATGATTCTTGGTTCCATGCGATGGATAATGTCTCACCAAAATGAGTGCGACGGTGCGTGCTTTCGGGGTACCAGATCTCGACCGCTTCGTGGGCCCACTGATTCACGCGTTCAAGTTGTTCGCGTACATCCTGTTCACCATTGGCTGCTTCACGCACCCAGTCAGCATATTGTTTCAAATGTAATTCGGCTTTGCGTTCGTCGCTTAGCGACACCGACGGATTGATGTCATCGTCAAAATGACATTTGACGCAGGCGTTAGGTGTGCCCAGTGCCAGGCTCAAGTCAGGCCGCGGCACGCGAAGGCTGTGGTCTCGTCGTGGGTCGACTTCCATATAGGTGGTCGTTGGCATGTGACATTCAACGCACGATGCGCCGGTACTTCCGGTTTTGTGGAAATGATGCTGCGGTGTGTCATACTTGTTCGCTTGATGTTGGTTCAAGTGACAGGATGTGCACAGACGATTGTCTTTGAATTTTATCTTGGTGCTGTGGGCATCGTGGCAATCGGTACAGCGAATTCCCTTGTGATACATTTTGCTTTGAATGAAAGAGCCGTAGACATAGACTTCGTCAGAAATTTGGCCATCGGCGTGGTATGTTTCTGGTCGTAATGGCTCGTTGGCAAAATGGTCATGGAACGAACCGCCTGGACGGTAGTCCGGATGGACGATGCGTCGCCGTGAATGACATGGTGCACAGGTTTGAATCTGGGTTTCCGCTTTGTCAGCACCCTTTAGGACGGGTAAACCATAACCAATTTTGCGATCCCAAAAAAGGCTCGATTTATCTGCGAGAGTCACGTGTTTGCTGCCTGGACCATGACAACTTTCACAGCTTACGTCAATTTCGCTGAACGTAGTGTGGTAGTGTCCAGTTTTGACATCAAAGTTTTTTTGTAGGTTTGTGCTGTGACAATCGGCACACATGTTGTTCCATCGCTGAGCGATACCGGTCCAATGTAGATCGTCGTTTGGTTGTAGACGTTCATGTACGTCAGGTGGTCCCAAATAGAACCATTTTTTCTGCTTCGTGTCCCAACAGATCCGTAAAACTTGGAGTCGAGCAATTTCGTTTTCGGGTTGATCTGCGGTGCGATCAAATTCGACTAAGTATTGTTGCAGCGGGGTGACGCCAAAAACATAGGCAATCTCAAAGTCGGTCATTTCTCCGTCGGGGCCGTCAGTGTTGATATAGAATTTGCCGTCACGGCGGAACATCGTTGAAGTGATACCATAATGCTCAAGTGTGACGTTATCAAAATTTCCCAGTACGGTGTCAATAGTGGCTACATCCATCGCGAGATCGTGATGAGATCCCGTCCATAAATCTGCTTGGTCTTGGTGGCATTCAATGCAGCGACTTGTACCTACATATTGTGAAGGTGTATCTGCGGGTAACGTGGTGTACCAATCGGTGCCAAGCCAGACGCCAATGGCGATGACCGTTATGGATATTAGCAGCAATGGCCGAGCGGTTTTGATTATGCTGCGGGTCATGTGGTTATTTGGATGCGAGTTGTAATATAGTAGTAGAATTAGTCCTAAGTTAATTATTTATTGAAAAAATGAATCCAGCAAGTTTCGCGGTAGTGGACAGTAAAGAAATAGTAACAAGTCCCTTCTTGGGGGGCGGTTATACAGGTTGTTTGGATAATTAAGCGTTGAGTAAATCGACGAAGAAAGCCTTTTATGAATGATACACCGATATTTGACATATACGACGAAGATGCGACCACAGATTTATCAGCGAAAACGTCGGTTCTTGTCGACCGCCGAAGATTATTGACTTGGTTAGGCGCTGCTGGGACTGGTACGGTGGTATTCCATAAGGCACTGGCTACGCAGGTTGAAGTTGCCGGTAAAGTAACTGTTGAAATGGTTGCTCAGGCTGAATGGATCGCAGGTATTGAATTGAGCGAAACGCAACGGGTAGAAACAGCTGCCGGGCTGCAAAACCTGATGCGTGATCTGGAAACGTTACGGAATGTCGATGTCGGCTATGATACTTGGCCTGCCTTATCTTTTAAGGTTAAGCCGAATTCTAAACCCCTGCCTACCCACTCGCTTGCTGTTGCGTCCAATTCGCGGAATGAGGTGCCGATGCCTGAAGATGATGTCGACTTGGCCTATATGTCCATTACCGAACAGTCACAGTTAATTCGCAGCGGGCAGATTTCAAGTTTGGAATTAACTCAGATGTATTTGCGGAGGCTTAAAAAATTCGACCCGACGCTCAAGTTTGTGGTGAATTTGACGGAGGAGCTAGCTCTGAAGCAAGCGAAAGAAGTGGATCGCACACGGAATCGGTTGGGCGATTGGCACCCGTTGCGAGGAATTCCGTGGGGTGCTAAAGATCTGATCGCTTACCCTGAATTTCCAACGACATGGGGGGCTCCGCAGTTCCAAGACCGAATCTTGCATGAAAAGGCAACGGTTGCCGCGATGCTAGATCAAGTGGGCGCTGTATTAGTTGCCAAGTTAGCATTAGGTGCGCTGGCAAATGGTGATAAATGGTATGGTGGCCCGACGAAAAATCCTTGGAATCCGGCGCAAGGTTCGAGTGGGTCAAGTGCGGGATCGGCAAGCGCTACGGCCGCTGGTTGCGTCGGTTTTTCATTGGGCAGCGAGACTTTAGGGAGTATTATGTCGCCATCGCGTCGGTGTGGAGTTACGGGATTACGCCCTACCTTTGGACGAGTTAGTCGGCAGGGGTGCATGTCATTGTCGTGGAGTATGGATAAGTTGGGACCGATTTGTCGCAGTGCCGAAGATTGTGCTTTGGTGTTTCAAGCGATCCACGGTGCCGATGGACTTGACCCGTCGGCCGTGGATCATCCCTTTCAGTGGCCTGTGAAGATGAAGTTGAAACGAATTAGCATTGGGTATGTCGATGATGGTCGCAAGTTGGCTGATCGCGAGGCACTACAGGTGTTTAAGGATCGAGGCTGTAAGTTGGTGGAAATTCAATTGCCAAGCGAATTACCGACATGGCCTTTGACTAATATCCTGTTTGCCGAAGCGGCTGCACAGTTCGATCCGTTAACGCGAGCGGGCATCGAAGAGGGGCTCAATACTTGGCCCGAATTATTCCGTCGTGCAGAGTTCTTGCCGGCAGTTGAATACTTACGTGCGCAACGAATTCGCAGTAAGTTGCAAGATGAAATGCAGCAAGTGATGCAGCAAGTGGACGTGTTTGTAGATGGCGGTCGTGATGAGGCTTTGATTACTAATATGACGGGGCATCCGGCAATTGCGATGCCCAGTGGCTTTACTCAGCGAGCGGGTGTACAGCAACCAATGAGCGTGCAGTTAACTGGCCGGTTGTACGATGAGACAACTATTTTGGCACTCGCCCAATTGTTTCAATCTGAGACCAATTACCATCTGCAGCGACCGCCACTTGAGAAGATAGAAAAAGGATAGGTTTTTCATTGGCGCCATAACGCTGGCACTGACGCATTGAATAGATGTTATAATGCCAACTTGTCTATGGCACGGATAAACGGATGTTTACTAAATGGTAGGTTTTGATAGAAGGCTCAACATGACGTTTAAAATAGCTGGCGTACAAATGGATATTGTCCTGATGGACATCGCTGGCAATCTAGCAGCTATGGAAAATGCGCTACGTGAAACAACAGGCACTGGAGCAAGGTTGACCATCTTTCCTGAATGCGCTGTTACCGGCTATTGTTTTGATAGCCTCGAAGAAGCAATGCCCTATGCGGAATCCATTCCTGGAGAGAGTAGCCTGTTTTTTGAAAAGTTGTGTCGCGAAACCGATAGTTTTGTTGTTTACGGTACTTTGGAGCGAGTTGATGACAAGCTTTTTAATGCTTGCGTACTGGTTGGTCCCTCTGGCGTGATTGGATCCTATCGAAAAATCCATCTACCATTTCTCGGAATCGATCGGTTTACGACCCCAGGAGACCGCCCGTTTGAAGTTCATGACTTGGGTGATATCCGAGTTGGCATGAATATATGCTATGACGGATCGTTTCCTGAATCGTCGCGAGTAATGGCTCTTGGCGGTGCGGACCTTGTGGTGCTCCCAACGAATTGGCCGCCCGGGTCGGAGACGTTTCCATTGTATGTTATTAATACTCGAGCTGTAGAAAACAAAATCTACTATGCGGCGGTCGACCGCATTGGTGTGGAACGGGGATTCGCGTTTATTGGTGGTAGCAAGATTGTCGGGCCCAATGGATACGACATTCAATTTGCCGACCATACAAACTTCGAAATACTGTACGGGGAAATTGATGTTGAAAAGAGTCGTAATAAACATATTGTCCGAGTGGCAGATAAACATGAGATCAATCGTTTTGCCGATCGCCATCCGCAATGGTACAACACAATTGCAGATCCCAAAAATGACGACAACTAAACACTTTTACTTGAAATGAAACTGACATGAGTATGTTGAATAACTTAAATGAGCCGCGTCATCAAAAAGCCCCTCGAGCCGGAGTCAAACGCCGTCGTTTTCTGCAGGGAGGCTTTGCTACGTTGGCTGGTTTGAGCTTGCCGGAAGTATTTGACCAGACAAGCTACGCTGCTCGGTTGGGGAAAAAGCCATCCGCTTTGAAAATTGTGGACATCGAACGCCAAACGGTACGGCTACCCTTTAGAGC
>Ga0315331_10002984_pt1 | contig 12714 bp, 12 predicted proteins | sample M160m34915metaG_FD_203456 | JGI IMG/M metagenome (GOLD analysis project Ga0315331, IMG submission 203456) | Ammonia-oxidizing marine archaeal communities from Monterey Bay, California, United States - M1 60m 34915 | ecosystem: Environmental > Aquatic > Marine > Intertidal zone | place: USA...
ACAAACACGCGCACAAGTGGCTCATCGCCAGTGACACCGCTCACGCGACCTGAATCACTTGCAGCAAGCGTTCGAGCATCGTTTCTGGCTCAACCATTCGACCAATAGCGTCATAGCCTTCGGCAAGGTGGCCGGAGACCGGCCCGAGCACTTCAATGCCACGCGACTTCAAGGTCTCGACGTTGGCCTGCACGGCAGGCGCATGCCACATGGCGTCATTCATCGCTGGGCAAACAACGATCGGACACTTCATGGTCAACGCAAGCAATGCGACGGGATCATCAGCAGCACCACTTGCCAACTGCGCCAAGACACCGGCGGTTGCTGGAGCAATGCAGTAGGCATCAGCGTTTTGGGCTGCCTCAATGTGTGGCACAGAGCCATCATGATCGACTTGGGTCGACGACAAGATCGGCTGAGCACCGGTCAGACCGGCAAAGGTCACGGCTCCCACAAAATTGAGGGCCGACGGCGTCATCGCCACACGGACCGAAACCCCGCTCTGCACTAGGCGACTCGCGAGGAATGCGACCTTATAAGCGGCGATACCACCACCTACCCCAAGCACCACGCGCTTGTTGGCAGTTACGGCCACAGCAGTCCCTCGACTTCTTTGATGGTGTCCTGAAGCACAAGATTCTCGACGATTGTGTCGTAGAGAGGCGCACCAGCTACCTCAGTTCGTGCGGCCTCGATCTCATCTTCGGCAATACGAACGCGCTGGTCGATTTCTTCGGTCTCATTCGTGGCCCGATGAACCAAACGGCGGCGCAACTCTGCAATGCTCGGCGGCGCGATAAACAGATAGAAGCCAGGAACGGCACGTTCCCGCAACTGCCGGGTGCCAGCGACCTCGATCTCAACCAAGAAGGTCTTCCCTCGCGCTAACGCGGCATCCATCGGCCACCGCGGTGTGCCATAGAGGTTGCCGTTATAGGTGGCCCACTCGAGGAACTGGTTTTCCTCCATGCGCCGCGCAAAATCTTCGCGAGTTAAGAAGTGGTAGTCGACACCATCCTGCTCGCCTTCGCGAACCGCGCGGGTCGTAGCGCTAACGGAGAACTCAACGTCCGGGTTCTGCTTCAGGGCACGACACACAGAAGTCTTCCCGGCACCCGAAGGGCCAGAAATCACGACCAACTTGCCCTGTTTCTCACTCATACCGATCTTCTTACTCGAGATTAGCGACCTGCTCTTTGATCGTCGCGATGCAGCTCTTCATCGCAACGACTGTGTGTGCGACTTCCGTATCCGGAGACTTCGACCCCAAAGTGTTGGTCTCACGCAGCAACTCTTGCAGCAAGAACTCCAAGCGTCGCCCCACTTCTCCGCCCTTTTGCAGCAGGCTGCGGACCTCGTCACCATGTGCCCGCAAACGCTGGAGTTCTTCGGCAACATCAACTCGATCGGCAAACAACGCCACCTCACGCACGAGGTCCACTGCAGGCGGCGGCGAAGGCACGTGAGCCGCAACAAACTCCTGCACTCGCTGCAGCACGCGCGCCCGATATTCCTCGATCAGGAAAGGTGCGCGAGCCACGCAGACGTCGGCCAATCTAGAGAACTCCTCCAGTTGCTCGGCTATTGCCGCAACCGTCCCCCGCCCTTCGGTGTGACGATGCTCAATCAACTGCGTGATCGCCGCATCGACGAGCACCACAAGCTTCTCGGGAAGCGGACGAGACGTAGAGGATTCACCGCGCGAGCTACTGCTAGCGGCATGAATCACTTCCATCAGCGTCGGCTCTGCCAACTGAAGTTCGACCGCAAGCTCCCGCATCTCGCCGGCAACTCGCGACAAAGTCTGCCGGTCCGGTAACGAACTCGCGCCTTCCATGCGCTCGACAACCACCAAAACGGAGCCGCGCGCGAGCCGCGATTTGACCCGCTCTTCAATGGCGGCCTCAAAGCCATTGCAGGCTGAGGACAAGCGCATCTTGAGACTCAAGCCGCGGCCATTGACCGAGCGGATCTCGACACGCACAGCCCCGATCTCTGAATCGCCGGCGGCGAAGCCGGCACCGGTCATGCTCGAAATCGGTGCCACTGGTTCTCTTTGACTAACTGGCGTTCCAGGTCACGCTGATCAAGATCGCGGAGCCACAAAAGATGCCCGCGAGCAAGAAGGTGAACTTGCTGACGCCGCCGCTCTTGACGCCAAACGTCTCAGCACCAGCACCACCGAAGGACTCAGCCAAACCGCCGCCCTTCGACTCTTGAAGCAACACAACAGTCGTCATCAAGACGGCCGAGACGAAGAATAGAACCCAGCCTAAATAGTGGAGGATGTACATAGCAGTTATCGCCGATTAGGCGTCGTATTCGATAATAGGTAGGAAGGTCTCGGCTTGCAGGCTCGCGCCCCCAACCAAGAGGCCATCGACAGGATCGAGGGCCATAATGTCTTTGGCGTTGTCAGGCTTGACGCTACCACCGTAGAGAATGCGGACGGCCTCCGCTTCTTCGCCGACCTTGCTCGTCAACCACTTGCGAATGGTCGTGTGGGCAAGTTCAACCTGCTCAAGCGTTGCTGTTTCGCCGGTTCCGATAGCCCACACGGGCTCATACGCGATCGAAATACGATGGGCGTCTTCCGGTTTCACGTGGGCAAAGCCCGACTCGAGTTGCTTCTTGAGCACGCGATCGGTGCGGTTGCCCTTGCGCTCTTCGAGCTTCTCGCCAATGCAGAAGATCGGCTGCAGATCGATATCGAGCGCAGCGCGAAGCTTGCGGCTCATCCAATCTTCCGGCTCCTTGAAGACATGACGCCGCTCACTGTGGCCAATCAGGACTCGGTCAGCACCTACTTCGCGCAACATGCGTGGCGCGAGTTCGCCGGTGAAGGCTCCGTCCTCTTCGTACCACATGTTCTGGCCACCAACACCGAGCGGCGAGCCCTGAGCGACCGCACTTACGTCGGCGAGATAGATCGATGGAACAAAGAATGCCACCTCTCGATTGCTGCCGTCACCGATGCGTCCCTTGACCGTTTTGACCAAGTCGAGCGACTTGGAACGATCCAGATTCATCTTCCAGTTACCGGCGATGTATGGCTTGCGAGTTGGAACTGTCACGGGGCAATAACTTCGTCGTCTAGGGAACTAGGGCGCAGAGTCTGGCCGGCACCGCGCCGATCCTTACTACCAGCGGAGATTCGACCTGCGGAGATGCGACCTGTAGGCAAACTGCCAGCAGCATCACCGCTTGTGCGAGAAGATCGAGTGCCGCGCGCGCTATCAGTGGCCGCAACGGAACGCATTACCCGCCCACACAGTGGAGCGAGTTCGTGCAAATTGACCATCAGTTTCGCGAAGATCTCCGGCGTCAACGCCTGGTGACCATCGCACTTGGCAAGCGCTGGGTTGGCGTGCACTTCGATCAGCAAGCCATCCGCACCAGCCACCATTGCGGCGCGCGCCATCGACGGCACATAGCGTGCATGACCCGTGCCATGGCTTGGATCGACGATGATCGGGAGCGGAGAACGTTCGCGCAGCACAGGGATTGCCGCCAAATCGAGCACGTAGCGCGTCGACGGGTCGAAGCCGCGCACACCGCGCTCACAGAGGATCACGTTTGGATTGCCTTCTTGCAGGATGTATTCGGCAGCCAACAGCAGTTCTTCGATGGTCGCAGCCGCACCGCGCTTCAGCAGCACCGGCCTCTTTTGCCGCCCAACTTCACGCAACAGCGGGAAGTTCTGCATGTTGCGAGAGCCAACCTGGAGCATGGCCGCGTGCTCTGCAACCAGCGCAACATCTCGCGTGTCCATCACTTCGGTCACAACTGGCAAGCCAGTCCGCTGCGAAGCCTGCGCCAACAGAGACAAACCCTCAGAACCTAGGCCCTGGAACGAAGTCGGCGAGGTTCGCGGCTTAAACGCGCCCCCACGAAGCAATGCCGCTCCGGCACCGGCAACGGCATCCGCCGCAGCGAACAGCAATTCCTCGGATTCGACAGCACACGGCCCAGCCATGACGACAAAGTTGTCGCCACCTATCTGCAGTTCAGGATCGATCGAGAACGTCGTGCGCAAAGAAGTAAGGTCAGGGCCGAAGAAGGGCCGGAAGACAGTAGGGGCCGAACCCCTAGTGGTCAACGCCGGCAAGGGGCCCCACCATTACAAATACCCGCCCGATTTGGCCTGAATATCTCCAAGGACTCTTTCGCAAGGCCAATCCGTGCAGCCACTTCGACCTCGGGAAAGCTGCCCCCCCTTCACTCAGTAAGCAACCGGTGAGCCTAGCGTTATGGTGACTTCCGGCCAGCGCAACCGCGCCCGGCTACTCAGGTGCGTTCAGGATCGTCTCACTTCTGACCGGCTTCAGCGGCACCTGCACCACCGGCACATCCATCGCGCAAGTGTTCACACCGGTCGCCATCGCCTGCAGAGACGGTCCACAAATGCGCGCCTGGCATGGCCCCATGCCAGCACGGCACCCAATCTTGATCGCGCGCATCGATTCGCCGTGCATCGCCGCGGACTCTTCAGCACGCAAACGAGTGATGTCTTCGCATCGGCAGACGATCGTGTCGGGCCGCGCGAGATCGTGTAATCCAGGCAGCGGCGCAAACGCGCCAAGCATCGAATCGGCCGCCCGCCGCTCAGCACGTGCTTGCGAAACCAATGCCGACGCAACCGGTAGCCCGCGCAAGTCACGCAGAATCGCCGCCGCCGCCAGATCGCCTTCAGCTCGCGCCACTTCTGCGCCGCCAATACCGCAGGTCTCGCCAACCGCGAACACCGTGGGAACAGCCGTGCGCTGCTCACGATCTACAACGAGGCAATGGCCTCCGCGGACTGGCAGCATGTGCGTGTCGGCACCAAGCCGCATGCCGATCTCAATCGACGGCACCAGACCAAACCCAGCGCCCACAACATCACACTTAATCGTGCGCTCGGTGCCCTTACGCGGACGACCATGCGAATCGACTTTACCAATGATCGCACGCTCCACGCGGCCATCACCCTCACACGCGAACACAGTCCAGCCCCACTGAAGCTTGACGCTATTGCGCCACAACTGCTTCATGTACCACATCGCTTCACGCCGACGCGCGGCGTGGAACGCGACCGACGGCGCAGCCCGCAACGCACGCATCCGAGAACTGGCTTCTAGCGCGGCAACGACTTCGACACCGGCTCCGAGCAACGAAGTCACAGTCGGCAATAACAGTGGTCCCGAACCAACGACCAACGCTCGCTGGCCGGGCACGACACCGAAACCGCGAACCATTACTTGTAAGGCTCCAGCGGTAACGACACCGGGCAACGTCCAACCCGGGAACGGGATGCTGCGATCGTAGGCGCCGGGGGCCAACACGATGTGACCGCAACGCAACAACCGCGAAACGCCATCCTGCTCAAACCAAAGACGGCCAAGCTGCGCATCCCAGACAGTTGCACCTCGCACGAGCTCGATCGCACCACCACCCTGAGCATGGCCTTCAAACGACTGGATCAAATCGTGACCAGCATCGTGACTCGGCGGCTCTTGGATGACCCCGTGGTTCTGCATGCCCTCGGGCAACTGACGATATATCTGGCCACCCGCGCGCTGCCCTTCATCGAGCACCACGACACGCAAGCCAGCAGCAGCCAATCGCACCGCCGCAGCCATGCCTCCTGGACCTGCGCCGACGATACCGACGTCAGCTTCGATGACGGCATCGAGTTGGGTCGCATCTGCGCTGGTCACGACTTACCTCCACGGCCGACAATCATGCCCGGCTTAACCAACGTCGTGCACGATCGCACTGCCACACCTTCGACTTGGACGAGGCAATCATAGCAAATGCCCATGTTGCACAGCACGCCACGCGGTTGCCCTTCGCTACTGCTGTTTCGCACCGCAACCTGTCCATGCGCCCACAGAGCCATTGCTATCGTATCGCCCTGCCAAGCATTCACTTCTTGCCCATCGAACGTGAACACCACCAATTCACGCTCTCCCAAACCTGCGACACGACCGCTCATGATGCGAACCTCCCCGGCAAATACGGGGTTGGATCAACCGATGGCGTCACCCCTGCAATCTGCTGAGCAATCAACAATCCGGTGATCGGCGCCATCGAAATGCCGAGCCCCTCATGACCAGCTGCGATCCAGAAGCCGGGCACTGGATCCCACGGTCCAATCAACGGATGGTTGTCAATTGAGTACGGTCGCAACCCAACCCAAGACCGAACAATCGGTGCATGAGCCACGCCAGGCACGTAGCGATGAGCACGCAACAGGGAACGCTTCAGCAACTCACGATTCACCTGCTTGTTCATGCCACAGAACTGCCGCGTACTACCAATCAAGCAACCACCATTGGTCTGCGGCTGCATATTGACCGCATGACCACCGGCATCAGCATCGGTTTTGGTTGGATCAACCTCGCTGGCCGCGTGTGCAAACCGCAAGTAACTGATCTCCAGCAACTGCGTATTAATTGGTGACACATGGTGACCGGTGATCGCCAAATTGCCGGCCCGCGGATAAATCGGTACGCGCGGCTGACCGAGCATCTCACCAATGCCCGGCGTCCAAACGCCACATGCGTTGACAACCGTATTGGTATGGATCACCGACTTCTCAGTAACAACCGCGGCAATACGATCACCATCGCGCTGGAAGCCGGTGACCGCACAATTTGGCCGCACCACCACATTCGGGTTACGTTTCTGGGCACCACGCAACATCGCACCAGCGGCTAGCATCGGCAGCACAACGCCGTCTCCGGCATAGAACAACGCACCCGGGATATCTCGAGCCAGCCCCGGCTCAAGCTCACAAAGCTGCTTCTGATCAAGGATCTCCGCCTGGTCCCCCTGATCAAGAAACTGCTTATGCAGCACAGGCATCATCTCGATGTCTTCTTCGGACTCAGCTAGATAGAGGGCCCCGGTCGGATTGTAGTCAAAGCCACCGAGCTCCTCATGGAGTCCACGCCACAAGTCCACACTGGTCTTTGTCAGCGCATACTCTTGCGCATTATCTGGCGTCACCATCAGATGCCCCATGCAGCTACTCGACGTCGCACCTGCAATCGGACCGCGATCGCACAAAACGATGCGTGTCGATGGATCGAGCAGCTGCGCCAATTGGTAGACAACAGAGCTGCCGATGATGCCGCCGCCGATGACGACAATGTCCGCAGTTTCGGTCATGGAGTTCGGGCACGATGATGCCGCCTCCGCAGCACAACGCAACGCCAACTCAAATACGAGCACCATCCCAAAAGCAGCCTCACGCAACCTGCAACTCGACCATTTGCTGGCAAGCACGCGACCGGACCCGCCACAAGAGCCCAAGCATCCCGTGCGGATGACCGAGACACTCGCGTCCGAGACCTCGACCACAGGAATGATTCCCGTCGCATCCGCATCGCCAGAACCTCATGACCAGGCGTCAAGCCGCATCCAGCGCCTAATCACCCGCCGATTAGCTGTCGGTGCTCGCTGGAGGCACCGGCGTAATGGTAAAGAACAAGTAGCGACCGATCCCGAGACTGGCCCACGCACGCCGCTCCGGGTACTTGTGGCAGTATGCGCCGCCTCCCACTGCTCCTCCTCCCCCTCGCTGCCTGCTCTGGCATCACGTCCGATCCAATTGGCTACGCCGACGAAATCCACGCGCGCTGCTTGACGCTCGACACTCACAAGGACATCAGCAGCCAACTGGCGCCAGAACAACTCCCGACGGATCCGGACACCGCCAAGCAATATCGTGCGAAGTACGACCCGACTGTTCGCGGCGACCAACAAGTTGACTTCGTCAAGATGCGCGAGGGCCAGTACGACTGCGCCTTCTTTATTGTCTACACCCCGCAACGCAAGCTGACCGACGCCGGCTATCAAGGAGCGTATGTCGAGGCGAATAAGAAGTTCGATGCAATCCACCGCATGTGCCGCCTCTACCCCAATGACATCAGTCTCGCCACGACTGCCGATGACGTCGAGCGCTTACACAACGAAGGCAAACTGATCGCATGCATCGGCATTGAAAACGGCTACCCAATGGGCCTCGACCTGAAGCGCATCAAAGAGTTCCACAAGCGGGGAGCACGCTACATGGGCATCGCTCACAACGGACACACGCAACTCGGCGACTCCCACACGCCAGCTGCACCAATGCACAACGGGCTAAGTGAACTCGGTGTCCAAGCTATCGCTGCAATGAATGACGTTGGCATCATGGTCGATGTTTCCCACGCCAGCAAAGCAACGATGATGCACGCCGTTAAAATCAGTACGGCCCCGGTCATCGCATCGCACTCTGGTGCTCGCGCAAAAAACGACCACACACGAAATCTCGATGACGAGCAACTACGCGCCATTGCCAAGAACAACGGCGTCGTGCAATGCGTCGCGCTCGCCAGCTTCTTGAAGTCCAATAAGCAAAAGGATGCGGCGATCAGCAAACTCCGCAACGAACTCGGCCTCAGCCGCACTTCGACAATCGAGCTAACGGACGAACAGCGCGAAGCTAACTGGGAAAAACTGAAGCAAGCACGCACAGAGCTCAACAAGAGCTATCCACCCGCCAACGTCAGTGACTACGTCGATCACATAGAGCACATTGCTCGCGTAGCTGGCATCGACCATGTTGGCATTGGCTCCGACTTCGACGGTGGCGGTGGCATCACTGGTTGGGACAACGCCTCCGAAAGTCGCAACGTCACCCGCGAACTCGTCAGGCGCGGCTACAATGAAGCAGACATCCGGAAGATCTGGAGCGGCAACCTGCTCCGCGTCTGGCGCGACGTAGAAGCCGTAGCCGCCACCCAAGACTGACCGATTGATCGGTCAGCGGCAGATCATGAGATAGCCTTCGCCGATTCTGCTGCTGCACATCTGCTGGTCAGGCTATTCAAGCCCCCAGGCCAAACGATGCCCGACAACGTTAAGGCCCGTCGGCGTGATCCGCGGCCGGGCCGGCTTCTTCGATCTCTTCAAAGGCGATCGGCTTCGCAGAGCATTCGGCTCCGTGTGTATCGACCCAGACCTCTTCGACTGACAGACACTCGCCGTCCCGCCAATTGGTACGCACGAAGTAAGACATTTCGTTGCCATCCTTGTCGCGCTCAACGCGCGGCACGACAGCGGTGTTGATGAACATCGTCCCACCACGCTTGATGAAGCGCTTGCGCTCGGCTCCTCGCGGATGCAGCAAGCGATGATGCATGTGGCCTGCAATCACCGCGCGAACGTTCAGGCCAAAGCCAGCAATTCGCTCTAGGGCGAGCTCAAGATCGTAATCGCCCCAATCGCCACCCGGCTTACCAAAGTCCTTACCGTAAATGTCGTCGGTATTGCTACCGAGACCAGTAGGCCCGTTGTGCGCCAAGATCACGATATCGCGATGCTGTGCATTACGTGCAGCATCGACAATCGCCGCGGCCGACTGACGCATCGTATGCACTCCGTAGATGTAGTCGTAGAGCTCCGGACTGCGCATGCTTTGGCCGCCCCACGAAAACGGGCGCGCTCCGACAACCGAGATGCCGGCGGATGGCACCTCTCGCACCGAATACGCGATGTGGTCTTCGCCAAGCACATCGAGACTATCACTGAGATTTTCGGTGATTTCCTTCTTAGCGAAACTCTGCCACGCATCGTGGTTGCCAAGAATCACCGCTTTCTCAACCGCAAGATTGGCGATCTTTGTCACCATCTCGACGTCTTCATCACCAAGATCACCGACGAACATCGCCAGATCTGGCTTAGCGCGCTCAAGATAGACCGAATCTACTTCGCGCCAACAACGGTGGATGTCGCCAATTGCCAGCAGTGTCGCTGGGGCCTTTTGTGCAGGAGGGACCAAGTAACGAAGGGTAGCCAACGCCGCAGGTCATGTGTCAGGACAAACCGAGTGAAATGCGTTCCGTGCGCTAGACCGCGCAAGTCGCAACGGCCTTGCAAACCGATGAGTCAAAGACCCGCTGGCCTTCGTAGCCGCTGATGCACCGCAGCGCGACGAACGAACGCGGATGCTCGGCCCGCGATTACGCCTCAAGCAAGCCGTGCCGAACCAACTTCTCGCGATAGGTCGTGCGCGGCACACCAAACATCTCCGCCGCCTTCGTCAAGTTACCATTGGCCTCAGAGTACGTGCGCTGCAAGACGGCCTTCTCTTGAGCCTCTAGCCGCTCCTTCCAGGTCTTCAAATCATCATCTTTGGGCGGCACCTGCTCCAACCCCATCACTTGACGCCCATCCGTAGCCGGCGCCGACTCCAAGCTCGGCCGATCGAGATCGAGATCAACAACGCGAATGGCTTCACCACCAGAACGCAATGCAGCGCCCTTGATGACATGACGCAGCTCGCGAATATTGCCGGGCCAGCGATGCGCGCCTAGCCGCTCGGCCGCATCCACCGACACTTCGGGGACATCCGTGTAGCCCAACTCCTCGGCAGCTTCGGACAAGAAGCGTGCGGTAAGGCGCGGCAGGTCTTCGAGGCGTTCGCGCAACGAAGGCAACACAATCTCAAGTTCCCGCAAGCGATAATAAAGGTCCTGACGGAATCGACCTTCACGCACCATGTTCTCTAGGTCCTGATGGGTCGCCGCAACAATGCGAACATCAACCCGGACCTGACGGCGGGAACCAATCGGCACAACGACACGATCCTGCAACACGCGCAAGATCTTCGCTTGCAACTCGAGCGCCATGTCGCCGATCTCGTCGAGCAAGATTGTGCCACCATGAGCCTCTTCGAAGTGACCGCGTCGCGCTTGCATCGCCCCAGTGAACGACCCCTTCTCATGCCCGAAGAGCATGCTCTCCATCAACTGCTCAGGAATGGCCGCACAGTTAACGGGCACGAACGGCCCCTTGTCACGCTTAGACAACTCGTGCAGAGCGCGCGCGACGACCTCCTTGCCAGTCCCCGTCTCGCCGCGCAACAACACGGTGTAATCAGCCGGCGCATAGAGCTTGACGCGCTGCGTGAACTCCGCACACGCGGCACTTTGGGTCGACAAAGCCCAGTGCTCCACATCGCCCGGATCACGATCGAGCAAGCTGTGAACAAGCACACGGTTGCCGATTGCTGTGGCCAACATACGGGCACAGAAAACGACTCTCTGTAGATCCTCAGGCGAAAGCACCGCACCGTCTTGCGTGCAGTCGGTATAGACCACCCCCAGCGTCTTACCGAGCGCCTTAATCGGCAGCGCCACGGCCGCGGAGATGCCTTCGCTACGCACACTATGAAAGGTACTCGCAACCGGATCCGACGCGGCAATCGGAACGTGCACGACCTGCCCAGAAGAACGCACTTGATCAATCACCGAGTGGCTAACTCGAAACGCCTTTTCATCATCAGAGCGACTCAAATAGAACGCCCCGCCCGCTTCATCGATATCCAGATCAACGTGCACACGATCCGCACCAGTCGAACGCAACACGGCCGCCATTGCGGCTTGCACCATTTGACTCGAACTCTTCAGGCCTTCGAGATGGTCCGACATCTCCATGAAAGTCTGGTACCACGCTCCCACCGGCGAGCCTGGAGAACCCACAAGATTCGCGGGATCAATTGCTTCCACGACATCACTTGACGCCTCGGCCCGAAAACGCAACTTAACGAGTGCGGGGCCAAGGTTGAGCACGTCGCCGTCGAGGAAAGATTCAAAGCGAGCGCCAACGCTGCCAGTCGCGCAACGGATTGGAAACGGCAAGCCAGGTTCGGCGCGCACTCGCAAGCGACCACGCTCATCGCAAGAGACTTCGAGCACCCGACCAGCAACGTCAGGCAGATCAAGTTCCACGACACAACCGGACTTCAGACCGCCGAGCCAGAAGCTCTGCTCGTCGATCTCAGACTCGCGGGAACCTGACCTATCGGTAATATCGAGACAAACAGGCATGATAAAGTGGGCACCAGAAAAGGGCTCAAGCCAGAAGCGTTGACATCGGATTTTCCGCTACCAACCGTTGCACCTAGTTTCTGCTAGGCTTGTCCTGCCGTCCAGCACCTCCTGCGTTCACTATCTTCATGGCCGGCAACTTCCGCCTAATCGCCCACGCCATCGGCCAATATTGTGGATTGCCAAGCCACGGTCTACATCCACGGATGTAGATCACCACGACCGTGTCCGCCCCAACTGTAGAATCGCCCAACTTGTCATGCCTGCACTGCTCGCCCGCGCGCACAGTGTGGTTGCAGCGTGGAGCCTCGAAACCTGGACAAGATTCGGGTGCATTGATTGAGAAGATCTATGTCTTCGGCTCGATGGCAGAAGCTGAACACGAATGCACCATGGGCCGCCTCGCTGCTGGCCCAGGAGTCGTGCACTACGAGCGAGCCGCAACGAATACTGCCAGCAACCGTCCAAGTGTGATCTTGCAGTTCGCAGACGGACAAAACCTCAGCGCCATCGTGGCCCAATGTGGAGCCATACCAGCCGCCGACGCACTCACAACCCTCGCATCCGTTGCGCAAACCATCGACCGACTCCACAGCCTACGCACCACCAGCCTGCCGATGGGCATGTGTCATTCCGACGTAAAGCCACAGAACATCCTGATGACTGACGCGGGCACATTACTGCTCGACTTCGAACACGCGTGCGCAATCGGCACAAGGCGTGAAACCACCTTTACCGGCGGCACCAGCGCCTACTCCGCGCCAGAAGCACACGTAGGCAAGCAACCGAACGAAGCGTTTGATGTGTTCGGACTCGGGGCAACCCTCGCATTTTTGCTCGATGGCGGCACCGT
>Ga0315331_10002985_pt1 | contig 12713 bp, 10 predicted proteins | sample M160m34915metaG_FD_203456 | JGI IMG/M metagenome (GOLD analysis project Ga0315331, IMG submission 203456) | Ammonia-oxidizing marine archaeal communities from Monterey Bay, California, United States - M1 60m 34915 | ecosystem: Environmental > Aquatic > Marine > Intertidal zone | place: USA...
GTTTACAGAACCCAAACAGCTGGGCCTATATCGAGGGTACGGTTAAGTCTAAATATCACACACCCAAGGTTACCTTTAACTTTTATCCCACCGATCAAGCACTGGTTTACGCCAGTGTTGGAGCAGCGCAGAAGCCCGGTGGTATCAACCAGTTAAGCGGTGGCGGCAGTGCCGAAACTATTGAAAGTGCGACATTCCTGCCGGAGAAGATGATAGCTTACGAATTCGGTGCGAAGACGTCGTGGGAAGCGGCCGGTACCTTGCAGGCTAATAGTGCTGTGTTCTTCCAGGATTACACCGATAAGCAGATTTCGACTCAACAGCTTGATGACTCAGGGCAGCTTCGTCCGATTATTTCAAACGCGGGTGGTGCGGAAGTCTGGGGCTTTGAGCTTGAAACCACCTGGCTGCCTGAGGTGGTCGATGGCCTCACGTTGCAGGCGGCGTATACCTTCCTAAACGCTAAGTACACCCAGTGGGAGATTACAACAGGTTCTGAGTACAATGTCGCTCGTGCACAACAGTGTCGGGTTGTGCCCAATCCGGCGGGCGGTGCAACAGGTCTGTGCGCAATCAACTTCGTTGGCAATCAGCTGGAGCGCTCGCCTGAGAATGCCTTTGTTGGGCAGTTCAACTACACCCGTGGCTTCGGCAACACCGGTATGGAGTGGTTCGTTGAGGGCAATACGTCGTTCCAGGACGAGCGGTATTTAGACCCAGAAAACACCGTTACCTTTGATGCCTATTGGTTAACAGACCTGCGTTTGGGCTTGATCGCGGATAAGTGGGATGCATTGATCTTTGTTGATAATGTGTTTGCTGATGACACCATTAAAACAGGCGGTTCAGGTCCCGACTTCGGACCTCAGGTTCGTGAACTCGGGTTCCTCGCCGGCTTTGGTGTTGGCCACTACTTTGCCACAGCGCCGGACCCCCGCGTGTACGGTGTTCGCGCCAGCTACCACTTCGGTGGTGGCACTTAAGCTTAATCGCTGATGTTAGCCGGTTCGGTATTGTCGAGCCGGGTTGTTCAAAACCCCGGATACGTTTGGCGTATACGGGGTTTTTTATGGCTGGGTGGAAGCAGCGAGACTCGCTACTTGGGCTAGTGTTTAAGCCCGTTAGAGTGCGTCGATACTCAAAGCCCCCCCTGCGCGGACAATGACCGGGAAGCCCTCAATAGAGAGCGGTAGCTGATTGATAACCTCAGTGGCTGCGGTATCGCTGAGGTAAATTAAAATGCAGTCATCAGGGGTGCTGGCATTAACAGGTTCTCCTTCGCAAACCCCTGCGCCAATACCTGTGACCCCTGGGATATCAAGTAGCGCCATTGCCGCAGAACCGGTGAGTGCCGATTCAATAGTTTCAGCGTCGATAGTTGGCGATTCATCAGTTGGCTGTGCGCTCATAATAGAGGCCTTACTAGCATTGGGTTGTGACCCAACGTAGTTCAATGGAGCCGACGCGACCAAAGTGGTTTCGCCTGCCGGAGCATTTTGATCGCAACCCACAAGAAGCAGGCAGGCAGTGCCTACTGCTAAGCACTTGGCAGCTCTTTGAGAGAATAGTTTCATCGCGTTTATCCTTATAGGTCTGACGTATTCGTCTGCCTAAATCAGGTGAGCAAGCAGGTTAGTTGGTTCGAGTCGTGGAGTCTCGGTTTAGCGGCTCCGCCTTGATGATTAAGGTATATTAGCTCGAGCCATGGCTGCTAAAAGACGGTGTAATTCAGTTACCGTCGATCACCACATCGAGGGCGCCAAGCACCACATTAATTTTGTTGGCTACGGTAATACCGCCGCCGCCGGCAAACAGTAATCCCACCGGTTTGCGTTCATCAGCCAGTGGTGGGTCATCCCAAGCGCAAGGCGAGGGGTCGTTGACGCAGTCCGGGGCAGGGTAGTTGCCATCGGCGGCCACAATTAAGGATCCGGAATCACCGCCTGCGCTGAAGTCACTGTAACTGGCATCATCTGCGGGCTTAATGACAATTTGATAAATAAAACGTGCGTAGTTGGTGTTGCTGGTGGTGCCGTAGTTCACGTCGACGGTTGCACTGACCGAGTCAATATAGCCGTAGCTCAAACCCGTGGTGCGCCCGTACTTCATTACCTTCATGCCCACATACGGCTCAATGGTCTCATCGCGCGGTGTTCCATAGCCTTCTGACGTTGTCGCATTGATCACATAGGTTCCTGTGACTTCAGCGATGGCGGCATCAATCCGGTTGCAGGTGTTAACAGTGCAGCTGGTGGTAAAGCTCAGTGGTACATAGTCGTATAGCATGCCAATTGTGTCGGCTGGTGCACTGCCACCATCAAAAGTGCCGGGTTGGATTATTGGGTCACCGATGTCAGCCTCGTTATTATTGGCAAGCACGTGATTATTGCTCAGAGCGAACAGGTGACAACCCTGCGAAACCCTGCAACCCAGCGTACCAGCGGTGACATCGCTGTGACCGACACTAATGCCAATAGGAACGGGCCGGTCGAAGCGGTCGCGGCGGTCAATACTGCCGGCTTGGGTATCGTATGTCAGAACTGACCCCCCTGTGAGGGAACTGTTCACCCGTGACCTGCGTCGGTCCTTCATCTTGCGCCGCGGTTTTTTTGCCCGCAAGGCCTTAATCTCGCCGACATACTCGACTTCAACAGGCATGCCGTCTACAGAAACAGGGATATTGCTGGTATCGCGGTTGCTGGAATACACCTTGATCACCGTTCTGCCATCGCTTTTGCGACGTCCGATACCGCTGCCGCGGATGTTCTGACTGCCGTGCAGCGAGTTCTTGTGGCGATGGTGTATGCCCACCGCATGACGTAAAGCATTTTCATCAAAGCGTTTCGCCATCTTGGGTGGTGCAGCAGTGACCGTGAGCAAGGTGATGCCCACAAGTCCCGCTAGCGCAAAGCTTTTGATCATGTGACCGTGTCCTTATGCCTGAACCCACTGCAGCATTAAAACGCTGCTTCCATTCTAGCGCGATTGGGCGCTGAGGTCATGCTTCATGAAGGTCACGGGGTGTGGGCCTTTCTATCAGGTGAGATACACCCAAAAGAATGGCAATTCTGTCTTACTCTACTTAACGGATTGGGTATGACCAAAGCATGGATGTAAGTGTTGCATAATAGTCTGTGACAAAGGTTTCAACTGTATTCTTCGGTTCGTGGGTATTCGCCCGCAAGTGTTCAACAGACTGTTTTTATATTTTTAACGAGGAGACACTCTGTGTCAGATCAAGACGTCGATTTTTCATCTATCCGTGGTGATTGGTTTTTCCACATGAACTATCTCATTAACGCGGTGGAACAGACTCAAAAACTGCAGCAAAAGCTTTGGCGTCAAGTCAAAGCGGCTCGTGATGAGACGGGTGCGGTACCCGTTGCCCAGGACCATCTCGTGGAAGAGTTCATTGAGGCGGTTAGGATGACGCACTCATTTATGGATGACCTCATTATGATGCGTGAGCAACGGCCTGCTAAAGCAAGCAAGAAGAAAGCAAGCAAAAAGAAAGCCGGCAAGAAGAAAGCCAGCAAGAAGAAAGCCAGCAAGAAGAAAGCCAGCAAGAAGAAAGCCAGCAAGAAGAAAGCAGCCAAAAAGAAGTAGGTTGTTACACATAAACATTAGTGCCCGGACTGCTATCAGAGCAGCGTGGCAGATTTGCGATTCAGGAGAGAACAGTGCGACCTCATGTTGAATTGATTCAAGATTCCGATTTGGTTTTGCATCCGGCTGAACTGCCGGGTGGTGAAGGCAGGGCGTTTCAGCGAAACCTATCGGTAGATGAAGAAGACGGTTCTGCATCTACACACGTATTTTTTGATACGGCTTGGCATCGTCCGGAAGGCTATGCCCATGCCGACATTGAATGGTATGTTGTTAAAGGTGCAGTAAAAATAGGCGATCGCTTGTTGGGTAAGGGCGCTTATATTCGCGCGCCCGGCGGGCTGAAAGTGCCAAAGATGTCAGTCGCGAAGGGCTCAGAAGTGTTGCTGTTTCGCGAATACGGCGACTGGGGTTTTACCCGATCTAAAAAGAACAGAGACAAGCTTGTCTTGCGGGGCGGTAATACGGGTTCGGCCGAAGCCGGAGAACTCACTATTGTTGAAAGCCACCGTATGGAGTGGATGCCCAATGTGTACGAAGGCGATACCCAGCGCTTCCTAAAACTGAAGCTCTTGTATCATGACCCTGCGCCAGCTGATGATAATAAGAAAGGCTTCGTTACCATGCTGGCTTGGGCGCCTCCGGGCTGGTCGGATAACCGCCTTGTGCATCATCCGGTGTTCGAGGAGGCTTATACGCTTGACGGTCATCTGGTTTATAACTTTGGCACGCTTGACGCAGGCACGTATTTCTTCCGCCCGGCGATGGTTAAACACGGCCATTTTGTTGCCGGCGAAGAGCGTGGCTGGACAGGCTTTTTCCGGCTCGATGGTTCGCTGATTAACTGGATTACAGTGAATGAGCGGGTTATCGTAGAAGGTGATGCTGTGAACTACGATCCGGTAACACAGGCACCTCTTATGGCGGGCATTCCCGTGCGTTCGCGGTCTTCCGGTGATTGGGATCTCGACGGTCAGTAATACCCGGCGAGACGGTCGGATTGAGTTATTGTAGTTAATTGCGGCACTACCGGCCCTGCCGGTTGGTGCCGCGTTTATTTAGTGGTGATCTATGTCAGGTTCAATTGATATCGTTTGTAATTTGTTCACGCCGGATACGGTAGCCAATGGGCAAACGGGATTGGATGACGAGTTCAAGGCTCAGGTGCGCATGCCGGAATACATGCGCAATGGCGTTGAGATTGAGGATTACCTCAAGAAAATGGATAAGGCGGGTATTGAACGTTCTCTGCTCATCGCTGTTCGCTGCGGGGATCTCAATGTTCGTGAGTCCTTTGAAATTCCATACGCGCGAGTTGCAGAGGTTTGCGCCGAGCATCCTGATCGATTCTCTGGTCTTGCCGGTGTAGATCCATACCGGGGCATGCAGGGTATCTATGACCTAGAGCAGGGCGTTAAAGAATATGGTTTTGTGGGTGCCCATTTGTACCCACACTGGTTTGGCTTGGCGCCAGATCACGCTAAGTATTACCCGTATTATTCAAAGTGCTGTGAGCTGGACATTCCCATAATGATGCAGGTCGGACACAACCTTGTGTATTCAAAGACCCGTCGGCTGCCTAGCGTAGGCCGACCTATCGCACTGGATCAAGTGGCCATTGATTTTCCCGAGCTTGCGCTGATTGGTATTCATATCGGTGTACCTTGGACTGACGAGATGATTTCTATGTGCTGGAAGCATGAAAATGTCTACACCGCGGGTGATGCCTATGCGCCGAAATACTGGCCCGAATCTTATGTTCATTACGCCAATACCTACGGTCGGCATAAGGTTATGTTTGGCACAGATTGGCCCGTGATTGATCCGGAGCGTGCGGTCAAAGAGGTCGACGATCTTGGAATGAATGCTGAAGCTAAGCAGATGCTTATGCGTGACAATGCATTGAGGGTATTTAAACTCCCCGCGTAATTTCTGAATGCATGTCTGACTTTACCTAGCAGGATCCACACTTACTAAAATGACCAACCCAAACACAATGCCTTTACCTATTGGGTTCCGCCACATGTCACTGGCCGGTGGCATCCGCGCAGCAGCGCAACGGAATCCGAAAAAAGTTGTTTATAAATGCGGTCAGACGCTGCGAACTTACCACGAGTTTGTCGTACGGATGGATAGCATCAGCAGTGTCTTAAGCTCTGGTCTCGGGCTGAAGCCAGGCGATCATGGCGCTATCGTTTCACAGAATTGCATCGAGTTTATGGAAATTCTCGTTGGTGCTTCGCAGGCAGGTGTGGCGCTGGCGACGGTCAATCCGCGTTTAACGCCAAATGAGATTGTTGCTGTCTGCGATGATGCGGGTGCTCGTGTGGTATTTGCCGATGCAGAATGTGCGGAAGCATTGAAAGATTCGCAGTTTGCGACGGCAACAACCATTATTGTTATAGGCGATGAGCTCGACAGCTGGCTGCAACAGGCCGGCTCCACGATACAGCTGCCGGCAATAAACGAGTGGGATACTTTTGTTATTCCGTACACCTCAGGCACTACCGGTAAGCCGAAGGGCGTTTTAGTTCCTCATCGCTCACGCGTGATTACGCTATTTTCTTGTGCGGTTGAATACGGCTGTTACTCGCCGGATGATCGGTTTCTGGCAATTGCACCCATGTGCCATGGCGCTGGGATGTTATTTGCTCTAGCACCGGCATTTTTTGGCGGTTACTGCGAGATTATGACGAAGTTTGAACCCGAAGCCGTATTGCGCGCGTATGCCTCCGGAGGGATCACGGGTTTCTTTGGTGTGCCAACGCATTTCAAAGTAATGATGGCGCAGGAGCAAGCGATACTCGATGCGGGTCGCAATAACGTGTTACGCACGGTTATCTCTAATGCCGCAGCCATGCCTCAGGCGCTAAAAGAAGTTCTGGTCGATTATTTTGGTGAAGGCTTGTTGCATGAGACTTATGGTTCGACTGAAGCCAGTGTCGTATCAAATCTGCGTCCAGCAGATCAGTTGCGCAAACAGCAGTGCGTCGGTCAGCCATTTCCCTACACTCAGGTTAAGTTGCTCAATAATGATGGCGAAGAATGTGCACCTGAGGAAGTTGGCGAATTATTTACTTTAAGTCCCTGTTTATTCAATGGATACTGGCAGCGAGATGAAGAAACGTCAGAGGCCTTTCGTGATGGCTGGGTGACCGTTGGTGATATGGCCAAGAAGGATGATGAGGGGCATCTTTACATTGTCGACCGCAAAAAAGACATGGTTATCTCGGGCGGTTACAACATCTTCCCCAGGGAAATTGAAGAGTGGTTGTTTAAGCACCCTGATATTGCCGACGTGGCCGTTGTGGGTGTGCCGGATGAAAAGTGGGGCGAAAGCTTGCGGGCATTCGTCGTGGGTAAGGCAGGAGCTCCGGTCGATGCTGAGTCTGTTGCCGCATTCTGTGACGGGCAGTTATCTGGCTTTAAAATCCCAAAGGACATTGTCATGATTGATTCTTTACCCCGGAACGCTAATGGCAAGGTGCTTAAAACTGAGCTTCGCAAGAATGACTGAACCAAGTCTTACGCAATTATGAGCAATTATCCATCCACAGCAACACCGCTGGTTGACGCTTTTTTTGATTTCGATTGTCCGTGGAGTTTTGTCGCGTTTAACCGGGCAAATGAAGCAGCTATGCGCACGATGTCGCGAATTGAATGGCGTCCACTGCAGTGCTCTGAGTTTCCTAATCGCTTGCCAGATCTTAGCAAGCCATCCGCAATGGAACAGGCCAGTGCGGCCCGCACCTGGATGGCCTGGCTTGATTACTGTGGGCTGTCGGTACAACGCGAGTTCGATGCCAGAGTCGACTCGCAAAATGCGTTGCTGGCAACACTGTATGCCACTGAGTATGGTCAAGAACAAGGCTTTATTGCTGGGGTATTTAATGCGCACTGGGCGCAGGCTAAGGACATTTCAAAGCTGCCGGTATTGCTGGATGTGGCCGAGGCGTGTGAGCTTAATTTGCAGGAGCTGCAGGCTTGGCTGGCCAAACCGGTGGTTGCCGCTGCACTGGAGCGAAATCTGCAGGAGTATTTGGCAAAGCAAGGCTTTGCGACGCCTGGGTTCAGCATCGGCGACAGGCTGTATATTGGCAATGAACAAATGCCTCTGGTTGAGCTCGCATTAGGGCAAGACTCGGATATTAGCTTTGTAATGCCCGGCTCTCATGATTGGGATGGGTCCGACGATTAGCGTGATTACCAGCGACAACGATATAACCCAAAACGACAATGGCACAGCGGCTCCGGGTGCTATAATTTGGGTGAAGCTAAAATAAGGAAAAACCATGGACGGCAGTAGGCTTGAAACGAATAGACGACGTTTTATTGGCGGTGCCAGTGCCGCCGTACTGGGCTTGCGCTACGGTACCGTAGCCGCTCAGGATTCCAGTGCAAGCGCTTATCGCCGTTGGGAAGATGTGCAGCGAAATAAGTGGACGTGGGACAGCGTCGCCCGTGGCACTCACGGTACTAACTGCACCGGCAACTGCGCGTTCAATGTTTACGTCCGTAATGGCATTGCCTGGCGCGAAGAACAGCAGGGCGAATACGGGCAATCTGAATCTGACGTTCCCGACTATGGCCCCCGAGGTTGCCAGAAAGGCCTGCGACACGCGAAGTATATGTACGGCAAGCAGCGGGTGCTTTACCCAATGAAACGAACCGGCGGTCGCGGCGAGGGCCACTGGGAACGCATTAGCTGGGATCAGGCACTCAACGAGATTGCCGACAAGTTTATCGATTACAACGTGGAGTTTGGCCCGCGGTCTGTCAGCACGCAGTTGGGTACCCAGATGGTGTTGAAGCGTGCCTCATTTGCTGCGTTGGGTCGTTTCGCAACAATAGCCGGGTGTGAAGTACCGGAAGCATTTGCCGGCGTCGGCGATCTGCCGATCGGGGTCTATATGACCACGGGTGTGCCACTGCTGGCCGATACCATGGCTGCGGTATTTAAGTCGAAAGTATGCCTTATCTGGTACTGCAATCCTGCGGTTACCCGTATTCCGGATGCTCATTTTTTCTGGGAAGCCAAGTACAACGGCACTGAGGTCATTGCGATTTCACCTGAGTTCACGCCGACGGCAATGCATGCCAGTAGTTGGCTGAACCCTAAGCCGGGCTCTGACGCAGCGCTTGCCATGGCGATGGCAAATCTCATTATTGTTGAGCGTCAGTTTGATCCGGCGTATTTGCGTGAACAAACTGACATGCCATTTCTGGTGCGTCAGGATAATGGCAAGTTTCTCCGTGAAACCGATATTCTCGGTACCCCTGACGCACGTGACAACCTGTTTTATATCTGGGACGAGGTCAGCGGCAAGATGCTTGAGGCGCCTGCTACCGGCGCGCCGAAGCCACCACCCGGTTCGATGGTGCCGGTTATGAACACGGGCAGTCTTAAATTGGAGGGCATTGTGCCCGCGCTGGAGGGCGAGTGGGTCGTCAATGGAGCAGAAGGCCCCATAGCGGTTTCCACTGTCTTTATGAAGGTGAAAGCCGAGTGCCAAAAATACACCCCTGAGTATGTCTCTCAAATAACCGGGCTGAACCCACAGGTCATTGTTGACCTTGCGCAGAAATTTGGTGCTGCAGACCCGGGCATGATTTTCTCGGGTTACCGCATCTGTAAATGGTTGCATGGCGATCTCATGCAGCGGGCATTTTTACTTCTGCTGTCATTAACCGGCAGTCTCGGTAAGCCAGGCGGTGGTCTGCAGATATGGAACATGCCTCACGAAGCCGACCAGTTTGCGTTCATGTTCTCAAATCTTCCGCCCACATTGCGAATTGCCACCATGGCTCGCTGGGATTACACCCATGCAGATCATAAGAAGCTGAATCAGCAGATGTACGGTAATGAACTGGCTGAGCATGTCGATGAGTATTTCGAGAAATCTATCGAGAACGGCTGGTTTCCCGATTACAGCGATGTCAAATGGAAGATGGGTATTTATTCGGGCAGTAATGCGGCCAACTGGCGGGCATCAGGCAAGCGCTGGCGTTCAGAAGCTTTCGACCAACTCGAAACCATAGTCGTGTGCGCACCGGATATGGGAATGACGGCTATGTATGCCGATTATGTATTGCCGGTGGCTCATCATTACGAGCGGGAAGATTTTATGCTCGAGCCGCGCACCCCCTATGTTCAAGTGTTGGATAAAGCGGTTGAACCGCTTGGCGAGTCGCTGGATGACTTTGCTATCTACAAAGCTTTCGCTAAAGCAATTAGTGAGCGCGCTAAAGCCCGCGGTATTGCCCCGGTGGAAGATAACTTTATGGGTATGCCTGTTACCCGCGATTTTACGGCGTATTACGATCAGTTTACGATGGGCGGCGAGATGCAAACCAACCGTGACGTCATTCAGTTTCTGATCGATCATAACCACGGGTTGCCGCAGGTTTCGTTTGAAGAGATGGCCGCTCGCGGGATGATGCGTAACCCCGGCACCGAGACCGTGATGTACGATACTGATTCGCCCTATGGGTCGACGCTGATACAGGCTGTTCGCGATAAGGTGCCGTACCCTACGCTGACGGGTCGCCAGCAGTACTACATGGATCATGATTGGTTTATGGAGGAGGGCGAGACTCTGCCCACCTATAAAGGACCACTAAGCAATGAGGGCTACCCCTTAAGAATGCTTCAGGGTCATGCCCGTCATGGTATCCACAGTACTTGGCGCGACGATTCGTTGTTGCTCAGCCTGCAACGCGGCGAACCGGATATTTACGTCAGTCCTCGGGATGCGGAAGAGCGCGACGTGGCAGATGGTGATTTGATTCGAGTGTTTAATAGTCTTGGTGAGTTCATTGCTATGGCGCATGTGTCGTCATCAATGCAGCCGGGCATGACGTTTATGTACCATGGCTGGGATCCGATGATGTTCCGTGGGCGCCAGAACTTCGGGGCAGTAGTGTCTACAGCGGGGCTGATTAAACCAACCTCCTTAGTCGGCGGCTATGGTCATGTTACCTACCGCCCCTTATCGTTCGAGCCAAACGCGACCTTTGCCGATTTTACTGTGGATTTTGCGAAATACACGGGTGAGTAATAGGTGTGCTGTTTAAGGTAAGTGCTGAGCTTAGGTGCCTGAGAACGAACGAATCCACGCAATCATATCGGTGATTTCTTGGTGCGAGAAATAGTCGCCCCAGGGTGACATGACATAGGATTTACCGACGCCTTCGCCGCCTTTGCAGATGGCCAAATAAAGATACACGTCCGGAAGGGTCTTCATGTACTCGGGGTCGCTCTGATCCTCTGGTGTTTCGTCCATATGCATCACCACAACCTCCGACCGGCCGCTAGCGCCATGGCAGGCTGCGCAATGCTCTGCGTGCAGGGACTGGCCATTACCGGCGTCACCACGAAGTTCAGACGCAGCTGGGGGGGTGCATTGATTCTCATCCAGGGCAAAGAGCTTGGCGTCATCGGCAACAGCACTCACTGACACCAGCGCCATTGCAAGCAGCGTGTTTCTCACCCTCATGGATCAGCGCCTGCGCATTTTAAACGGCAACCCAGCCGTAGGCCGTATTGCTGGCATCACCGCCGTCCTTCAGGTACGCGGTTTTCATGCCGCTGAGCGCGTCACCTGGAATGGCTGTGCGCGCAGCATCAACATCAATGCCGTAAAGCCCGGCAAGGTTGGGGCCAAAAATGAGCGACTTGTCGGCATCGGAAATCGGCGTGTAACCGTACTGTGCTTGCAATGCCTCGGAAATTTGGAATCGCCGGAAGGCCTCAATCATCCATTGCGGAGAGCCCCACCAGATAGCATCGGTTCCCCAGATGACATGGTCTGCACCGAATGCCCCAATTAACTGACCGAGCAAATGTCCGGCCACATCAGGATGGGTAATTACCGAGTGCCCGAACACCGCACCGAGCTCGGGGTACACGTTTGTCATCCATGGGTTCTCTTCACGCATTCTTACGAGGTCGGTTGTCCATGGAATGTAGCCGTTGGGGTCTATGCCATTTTCACCGGGCGGCAACATAGTCATCATGTTCTTCATGCCCGAATGGTAAATAATAAAATTGATATCGGGAAAGTCTTTCGCCGCCTGCCTGATGTCGTCAATTTTAAAGAAAGGCTCGAATCGACCCGGTAGCGGGAGGCCCTTGTGGATGCTGATATTGGTAATGCCGGCTGTCTGCATTCGCTCGAAGAACGGGTAGGCCACTTTTTCATCATCCAGCCGCCAGGTTCCGGTGGGGTTGCCAGTGTAGGCCTTCCAGCCGTCAATTTTTAATTCATTCACCTGCCAGTCAAAGTCTTCCTGCCAGTTTTCGGCAACGGGGTTGGCGAGCCCATGACTCAGCATACGCTGTGAGCCGGCCGCTTGATTAACCAAGTTACGGGTCTTGACCATTTCATCAGCAGGCAGAGCGTGCACCTTAGGTGGACCGATTACCGCACCGGTCATAATCGCCATTACCGTATCGCTATCAAAGAAAATTTCTTTAACGAAGTTAGCCCGATGAAGTGTGTCTTTGCCTTCGACGATGCCATCCAAGTCCGGATTTAAACCCGCTTTGCCGGTCATCTTGCGGAACATCAGTGGGCCCGAGATGCTGTCTTTCACATGGTGTGTTTGTGCATCAAAAATGAACTCGTTCTTCGGCCACATTTCGGCGTGCGCCTGTCCATCGACCACCTCAGCTTCGGCAACCTTAAAGGCCGGACCAAACACCTCGTTCATGGCCATAAACGCCGCTGCCATGCCGCCGGTGCTGCGCATAAAATCTCGGCGATTTACGTCAAGCTTGTTGCTGTAGTGCGTGGCCAGTTCATCAATACGGGCTTCTACTTTTGCCTGATCGGGCGTTTGTGCCAGCGGAGTGAATTCTTCATTCGACACTATCTGCGTGGGAATCGGCGTATCGATGCCTTCCGCGGCATCTCGAATGTTCTTTTTTATCCATGCCATAACAACTTACCTCATGAGGAATTCAATATTTACAACAATATAGCAGAGGCAAATGTGCTTGAGGTGACTTGCCCATCCAGATGGGTATTTTGCCCAAAGGGTGGTGCAGATCGAGTGTGGCAGGCAGCAAAAAGCCGGCCCAGAAGGCCGGCTTTTTGTTTTTCTGT
>Ga0315331_10002986_pt1 | contig 12709 bp, 9 predicted proteins | sample M160m34915metaG_FD_203456 | JGI IMG/M metagenome (GOLD analysis project Ga0315331, IMG submission 203456) | Ammonia-oxidizing marine archaeal communities from Monterey Bay, California, United States - M1 60m 34915 | ecosystem: Environmental > Aquatic > Marine > Intertidal zone | place: USA...
ATGTTTAATTTTTCGCAGCACGGTCAAAACGGTACATGGGTCAGCGAAATCCTGCCGCACACTGCAAAGCTGATAGATGACATTGCACTGGTAAAGTCTGTACATACCGAAGCTATCAATCACGACCCGGCCATTACATTTATCAACACGGGAGTCCAGCAGCCTGGCAAAGCCAGCATGGGAGCATGGGTCAGCTACGGTCTGGGAAGTCCGAACAGAAATCTGCCCTCCTATGTGGTAATGATTTCCAGGGGCCCCGGACAGAAACAGGCACTGTACAGTCGACTGTGGGGAAGTGGATTTCTGCCGTCACAACATCAGGGCGTCGCCCTGCGAGCCGGCAAAAGTCCGGTTCTGTATCTGAACGACCCGAACGGTATCGACCGAGCAACGCGACGACGAATGCTGGACCGTATTGCGGCCATCAACCAGGAACACTTCAGTAGCTTTGGCGACCCGGAAACTCTGACCAGGATTGCTCAGTACGAAATGGCATTTCGCATGCAGACATCAGTCCCGGGGCTGATGGACCTGAATTCTGAGACGGCCGACACAAAGGCTTTGTACGGCCCCGACATTGAAGCACCGGGTTCGTTTGCTCGTAATTGCCTGATCGCAAGAAAGCTGGCAGAACAGGGCGTGCCTTTCGTACAGCTGTTCCACCGAGGCTGGGACCAGCACGGCAGCCTGCCGAAACTCATTCGTGGCCAGTGCAATTCCATCGACCAGCCAATCCACGGTTTGATCACCGATCTCAAGCAGCGTGGACTGTTCGAAGACACTCTGATCGTCTGGGGTGGAGAGTTTGGCCGCACGATCTATTCGCAGGGCAACCTGACGTCCGACAATCATGGACGTGACCACCACGGACGTTGCTTCACAATGTGGATGGCGGGAGCCGGCGTCAAGCGTGGTTTCGAGTTCGGGCGAACCGACGATTACTGCTATAATATTGTTGAAAACCCCGTTCACATTCGCGACATGAACGCGACGATTTTGAATCAGGTGGGTATCGACCACAACCGCCTGACGTTCCGTTATCAGGGTCTCGATCAGAAGCTGACAGGAGCTGAGCCGGCGCGAGTTGTATCTGAGGTTCTGGCTTAGCCGCCGCCATTCGGTCGTTGTTTCGGGCGACGTCTCGAAGCTTGTGGTTAGCCGGTCTCTGCGAATGAAGCCCGACCGTTTCACTTATCCTTCACTCCAGTCACCAGCCCCCTGCATCGGGCTCACCTGTCAGCGACACATCATCGACGAATGCCGTGCCGAATCTGCAGACGCGACGGTTCCGGAAAATCGGTGGGCTGTGAGCCGAATCGTTCAGACACTTCGAAAAACGTCTGTCTTTAGGTCGCTGCAGGGGTCAAGATAGCCCGCACACGCGCATCGCATCTTGCGACAACCTGCCTTACACAGAAACGGCGAACACTGTCGTGCGCTGCTCATGCCGGTCAACGGCCATAAGGCCGGGGAGTTAAACGTGAGTTCTGACAAGTTGATTTACATAATTGTCGCGGATCCAGCCGAGCGAGAAACATTCAGTCGGTATTTTGAGAAGCATCGGTTCAACTGTCAGACTCTGGACGGTCTTGAATCAGCAAGATCGGCGATTGAATCAAAGGCACCAGACCTGTTTGTGCTGGCCGGATCGCACGTGCCAAGTGCGGACATCTGCAAGTTCGGCAACTTCGTTGAGCAGCATTCACCAGCCGCCCCGATCATCGCGTTGCTGACTGAATTGCAGATATCTATCGTTTCAGAGCTGGCTGAATCTGAGAATCTGTGGACAGCAGAGTATCCTATTTCCATGAGAGATATTCGAGCATCAATCGACGAAGCTCTGCAGAAACTGTAAGACGACTGGAAGCAGTTTCAATACTTATGTTGCACGACATGCGGAAACCCGCTGCGTGAGCGAGGAACCTTAAAAGAAGTCATTCCCTGAACGTCCCTCGCTTATGCGTCGTGTGACCACGGGGATCTGCAACAACCTGTCGCGCCATGTCAGAATCAAACTTCAGCAAAGTACAGATGATGGCAGTCACGGGCTCAGTTACGAACCGTCGTTAAAAAACACGTAGCATCTCCTTCCGCACCCGCGTGACGTTCGATGAGAATCCACGATTAATGGTCACATTACCCCGCGAGCGGGATTGCCCAAAGGCGGTTGTGGGCAGACATGCGGCAACCGCGACAGCAATCGCGACGCTGAACAAGCTTGACGGAACATAGACAAATCTCTCAATAATGCGGCTACAGGTTTCTAACGCTCTCGCGTCCCCCCGAACAGTGCCTGACGATGCTTCGGTGCGGTATGCGAGCTGACACCGATTCATCAGCAGGCCTTAAGAAGGAACGACATCTGTCGTCGGAATCTTTCATGGCAGCCTCCGAAAGCAATTCAGCCGTACGCGAAACAGGAATAATTGAAGGGCCGAAAAAACTGTGCCATACCTCCGTGGTCTACGAAGTGATCTGCAGGCAAACGCAACGACGTGTTCCAGGCTATCCTGATCGGGCCTGAACAAACCAGGACAGCGGTGTGAACGAATTCACAAAGTAAGTAAGTTTCGGGTGATCGGCTGCGTCGCAATACTGTATCCGGCCTGATCAATAGCCATCCACCCAATCGCGTCGCCATAGCCCCCGGAGTGACCGTCAATGTCCAGTCTTCCCCAGTTGCACCCCCTGGACCAGCACAATCAATTACTGCAGTCGCACGTGGCACCGTTGGAGTGGCAAAACCCGTCCCCCTGCGGCCGCTATAACCTGGTCGTCATCGGTGCGGGTCCGGCAGGACTGGTGACTGCGGCCGGAGCCGCCGGCCTGGGAGCGAAGGTGGCTCTGATCGAACGCAACTTGATGGGGGGCGACTGCCTGAACGTCGGCTGCGTTCCGTCGAAAGGAATTATCAGCGCCGCGCGGGCAGCTGCTGCAGTTCGGGAGTCGGGCGAATTTGGCATTGAAGTGCCGGACGGCTGGAACACCGATTTTTCGAAAGTGATGGATCGTATGAGAAGACTGCGGGCCGGAATGAGTCATCACGACGCGGCCGCACGGTTTATGGAACTGGGTATCGACGTGTATTTCGGTGGCGGCAAGTTCGTCAGCAATGACACAGTCGAAGTCAAAGGACAACAGCTGAACTTCAAACGAGCTGTCATCTGCACAGGGGCGCGGGCGGCCGACCTTCCCATTCCCGGCCTGCAGGACGTCGGAGCTTTAACGAATGAAACGCTGTTTTCGCTGACCCAATTGCCCGCGAGAATGGCTGTCATCGGGGGCGGACCAATCGGCAGTGAAATGGCTCAGAGTTTTGCTCGCTTCGGTTGCGAAGTCACTCAAATTGAAAAGGCGCCCTACATTCTGCCTCACGAAGATCCCGACGCAGCGCTGGTTGTTCAACAGTCGATGGAACGCGATGGCATTCAATTTGTCCTGAACGCTCAGACAACGCGCATGGAAAAACGCGGTGACGAAACGGTCGTCACGTATGAACAGGATGGTCAGGAACATCAAATTAACGTGGACAAGGTTCTGGTGGGCATTGGCCGCACGCCCAACGTCGATGGACTGGGGCTGGAAGCTGTCGGTGTGAAATATGACTCCCGCAGGGGTATCGAAATCAATGATCATCTGCAGACGACCAATCCCATGATCTACGCCGCCGGCGACGTCTGCTCGCGCCATAAGTTCACTCATTCCGCTGACTTCATGGCTCGCATTGTCATTCAGAACACGTTGTTCAAAGGCAGAGCCAAAGCAAGCATCCTGACTGTGCCGTGGTGCACGTACACGTCTCCCGAACTGGCACACGTCGGTATGGGAGCAAAAGAAGCGGCCGCCCAGGACATCGAAGTTGACACCTACACGGTCAAAATGAAGGACAACGACCGTGCCATTCTGGAAGCAGACACGGTCGGCTTCGTCCGAGCCCACGTCAGGAAAGGAACGGATGAAATCGTAGGAGCCACAATCGTTGCCGCCAACGCCGGAGACATGATCAACGAAATCACGCTGGCAATGACTGTAAACAGCAGAATTCCGAAGTGGAAGAAGACACTTCGACTGGCCAGGGGAGTGGGCCTGTCATCCATCGGCACAACTATTCATCCGTATCCGACACAGGCCGAAGCCATCCGGAAACTCGGAGATCAGTACAGCCGCACACGGCTGACGCCGTTCGTTCAGAAACTGTTCAGAAAATGGCTGGCATGGACACGGTGAGTCAACGCCGCTGATCAGACAGCCCCGGACCGAGCGAAACGCTGTTCCGGCACGGTCAGCGACCACCCATATCTTTGTTTATTCCATTGCCGGAGCGGCGTCGCTTTACTCCTGGGTCCCGACAACATTACTTCTTCCGTGCCTCGGAACGTCCGCGTTGCCCATCGGGCCGCGTTCGCCGGCAGATGGGACGGGGGGCGTTGCCCACGCTGCTAAACAAACTGCTCTCCGGCGCCGAAGACTCAAACCGTTGACGCTCCCAGTCACGACCAGAATGATGAGTAATCATCTTTGCAGAGCTGAAGACCGGAGCTATAGACTCATGTCCGCATCAGACAGTCCAGCTGTAATCCGCCTGCTTGCGAAATCCTTCAATCCTGATCGCCCCGCCCGCGGTCATCTCCATCACTGAAAAGGCGTTGTTGTCTGCGCCGGATCCTTCCACCATCGCCACCAGCGTGCAGTAGTGAATGCCACCAATTTCGTTGTAGTCGTTCTTATGGCTGTGTCCCTGAAACACGGCCAGCACTCGGCCGGACTCTTCGAACACCTTGCGTACGCTGCCGGCATTTTTCACGCCGTAGTGGTTGCTGACGTCAAGTCGCTGATGACCGAACACGACGGTCTTCTTTGCTGTACTGTCCAGATCGGCTTTCAGCCATTCGAGTTCCGCAGCCGGGATATTGGGATCTGTCCACTCGAAATTTTTTCGGCCATACGGCGTGCCGTCGCTGCGAAAACAGGAGTCCAGCACGATGAAATGAAAATCGCCGACGTCAAAGGAATAATACGATTCCGGCTGCTCGACGACGTCCAGGAATTCCCGCTTGTTCAGCGTATACACGCAATGATTGCCCAGCACATGATGACGGTGACCGCAGATCGGCAGGAACTCTTTGTTGATTCGTTTCAGGTAGCCGAGTTCTGCCTCCACAGAATCGGCGGCATCGATGAAATCACCGAGTTCCACGATAAAGTCAGGTCTGTTTACTGACAACTGACCAGCGGCTTCCGCCAGTTTGTCCGGTGTCTCTCGGTAGTGCCGGCTGCCAGCAGGGGGCTTGTCGGCATAATGCAGGTCCGTCACCATGCCAACTCGAAGCACAGACGGTTCCTGCCCGGCGAGGATCAACGATGATTCTGTGGCGGATGCGACCAGCAGCAGTGTACCGTTCCGCAGGAAGGCGCGTCGGCTAACGCTGGTGATTGATTCGAAGTCGGTCTGCATTGTCTCACTGTCAGTTGAAGGAGATCGTTCAATTCCGGCCGTCCGGCTTGATTCGATGTAGCTGTTTTCTCAGTTCATCAACGTCCGGTTGCCCGGATTCGAGGATGTTGACGTTCTCATCAGGGTCAGCAGCGTGATCATAAAGCATCGCAGATGTCTGCATTCCTGCCGCATCTGAGTATTCAGTAAATCGAAATCCTTCGGTTCGAATCGTATCCCCATTCTGGAAACGCCCGATCGCTGCCGTTTTCCATTTTATCTGCGGGTCATTCATCAATCCGGCAAAGCTGTGCCCCTGCAGATGGTCCGGGAATTTCAGCCCGGCAAGTTCACAAAGTGTCGGATACACGTCGATGGATTCCACAAGTCCCGATCGACGCTGACCGCTTCTCATTCCGGGAGCGCGCACGATCAACGGAATCTGCATCGACGTCTCGTAGCAACTGTGTTTGCACCAGAGACTGTGCTCACCCAGGTTCCAGCCGTGGTCGCCCCACAGGACAACGACTGTGTTTTCGGAAAGATCCAGCTGGTCGAGTTCGTCAAGCAGCCTGCCAATCTGAGCGTCAGTGTAGCTGACACAGGCGTAGTAACCGTGGATCAGATTGCGCGCCGTCTCATTAGAAACCGGTCCTCGGGCGGGGATGCCGGCGTACGAACGAAGCTCACCGGAATTGTGGATAGATTCCTTCGGTGCATGTGCGGGGACGTGGTAATTGTCGGGAAGTTTAATCTGATCATGAGAGTACAACTGCCAGTATTTTTCAGGAGCGATGAATGGCAGATGCGGTTTAAAGAAACCGACTGCCATAAAGAACGGCTTCCCTCTGCCTTTTAAGCTGCGAAGCTCTTCGACGGCGCGTTCCGCCAGCAAGCCATCGGCGTAGGCGTTGTCCGGCACGTCAGCAGATTCCCAGGCAGGTCCCCGCTTTTTCTTCCTCCGCTGCTGCCCCTCCTGATGCAATTTTTGGTTTTCCGAAAGGCGATACCATTGTGTTTTCGAAGGTCGCCATGCCGGTTCGGACCAGCCGACAGCATTGTCGGACTCGTGATGAAAGACCTTGCCCAGCGAAATCGTTCGATAGCCGTTGTTGCGAAAATGTGTATTGAACGTCGTAATGCCTGGCGCGTCTTTGTCGGCCTTCGTCAGATAGTTAACAAACCGGTTTCGTGAAGGTCGCAACCCGGTCATTAAACTGGCACGTGACGCCCCGCACGTCGGTACCATGCAATAGGCACGTTCGAACAAGACACCCGACGCTGCCAGCCGGTCGATGTTGGGTGAATGAATGTGGCGTCGGCCGTAACAGGCGAGTTCCGGTCGCAGGTCATCAACGGCAATGAACAACACATTGGGACGATCGGGTTCCGTCGCGCTCACGCAGGGTAAAAAAAACGTGACTGTCATTAATAGTCGCATCATATTCGTCAATCGTCGTATTGCCGCAACCCGTTAACTGAAAGTTGTTCACAAAACCAGTTCTGCGGACCCGCGTGTGTACAGCACGTGATGTAAGTTTGCGCGAATCAATGTTGTTGAAATGTACATTCACGGGCCGCAGGTTGGGAAGTGAATCGGGCAACCAAGATGTACATGGGCTGCTGCCACGCGTTCCGGCAGTCCGACCGCAGGATGGAACCGTCGTCCTGCCGGGCAATCTGTCTCAACTCGGAACAAGAATTTCTGGCTGAGGAAGTGCCCGAATTCGAAACCACACATGTTGACCCAGGCTGTAACTGCAATCCAAAGCCCACGATGCAGAATCCCTGCCATCGCCTGAACGGTCTACGCATCAGACGACCAGACAACCTTTTCTTCAACGGACGAACGCGTTCCGGTCGGCCAGTCTGTGCCTGAGTATCCCACGTAGAACAAACCCAGAACGCGATCATTGCCACTGAGCCCAAGGTGTTGACGCAACTGTTCGCTGCAGATTGCCGCTCCGGAAGACCAGTATCCCGCAACACCGATCGCGGTGGCAGTCAGGTGCAGATTCTGCACAGCGCACGCCACGGCCTCAATCTCTTCCACTTCGGGGATCTTTCCGGAGGCCTGTCGCTTCATCGCGATAACGATCAGGTGCGACGCTCGTTCAGCGTTGGAAACCAGCTTCGCTGCTTTAGCGGGCTTCAGCGATTCCGGAGGAGTGACTTCGTGATAGATCCTCGCCAGTAATTTTCCCAACGTCAGTCTTGCAGCATCAGCAAATACAAAGAACCGCCACGGTTCGGTCATGCCATGCGTCGGTGCCCAGTTGGCGTTGCTGAGCATTTGCCAGACGAAAGCGTCTTCGACGCGACGATCAGAAAAGTCAGCAGGCTTGATCGATCGCCGCGATTCAATCAGTTTCGTCACGACAGCAACAGGGGAAGCATGGGTATCTGCGGTATCTTCGTTCGGCATTGATCTGGTGTTTCGTGTGGTACTGGAGTCATTTCCGGTATGCGGAAAGTGTCGGAAAAGAAAATTCAAGAAAAAATCAGACTCATGGAGTAAGGGCGTACTCCGTATTGCCAAGCTGAGCGACAAATCGTAGATTAACAAACAAGCTGGCTCGACAAGAATTCCCTTTACGAATTCCGAGCCGATCTCCGTCTGCTTTCTGCTGCTGGTTCGTCGGCTCATCTTTGTGTTACTCAGTATGACTGTTCATGACAGTCGTACTGTGAGTAATCCTCAAAGGACGAATTCAATCGGGGCAACCAGTTGGCTTTCTGGCATGGTCGATGGTCGACTGGTTGTGTCAGAGGAATTGGTGTTTTACTGCTGCCGTCGTTGGGGGTAGTGCTTCTGTGTTTTTTGGGCTGTAAAGCTCGGGGTGAGTAGATGAGTAAGAATATTTTTGTTGGTAGCCTCGCATGGGGAACCACATCGGAAGGTCTTGAACAGGCCTTCGCGCAGTTCGGAACCGTGACCTCTGCAAAGGTCATCTCCGATCGTGAAACCGGACGTTCGAAGGGATTCGGGTTCGTCGAAATGGACTCAGGCGGGGATGAAGCGATTGACGCGTTAAATGGATCGGATCTTGACGGACGTCAAATCGTGGTCAATGAAGCAAGACCACGCGAACCGCGTCGTGGCGGCGGAGGCGGCGGCGGTGGTTACGGCGGTGGAGGCGGAGGACGATATTAAGATCGATACCAGATGTCCCACGGTTTAACCCGTACGGAAGCGTGAGCGGCAAGGTCAAAACTTTGCCGCTTTCTTTATGCGCACACAGTGACCGGCTGACCCTGATACGTCTTGATTCACGCGTCGGTCTTCCAGTCCTCATCGAATCGACACGAAGCCATGACCTTGGAATTTGAAGATCCTGTCGTCGTCGCCCCGACACCAACACCATTTGATAATGACGACAGCATTGACTTTGACGCGCTGCAACAGAATATTGAACGCTGGATTCGGACGCCACTGTCGGGATTCGTTCTGAATTCAGAGAACGGCGAAGAAAGCTTCTTATCGGAAGATGAAAAGCTGCGAATAGTTCGATGTGTGAAACAGGTCTGTGGTGACAAAAGAATGGTCGTCGCAGGAATCGACAGCCCTTCCCTGACCGACACTCTGCGGCTTGCGGAAGCCTTCACGGAGGCCGAAGCGGACTACATTCGGTTGCGCATTCCGCGTCTGACAGAAAACGTAGCTGATTACCTGCACCACATCATCCCACGCTGCCCGCTGCCCGTCTACGTTATCAACCAGCCCGCTCCCGGTATGTTTCTCAGCAGCACAGCGCCCAGAAACATCACTGCCGAACTGATTGGTGATATTGCCACAATAGACAACGTCAAAGGGTACATTGCGTCTGCAGATTTACGCTTCGAAGCCCGGGTCCGAACGCTTGTGCCGGCAGAAAAACAATTCTGGACAGGGAACGGAAGCCTGCTACTGGCCGGAGCCGCGATTGGCGCCGACGGCGCGTGTCTGATGCTGGGCAATGTTGCCCCGCAGGAATGTATCGACATTCTTAAACTGACGTCGCAGGGCAACGTTGCCGCAGCGAAGACCATTCAGGATCGACTGCACGAAGCTGACTGGCAGATTCTGTCCCGCCGAGCTGCCGGACTGAAAGCTGCGCTGAATCTGCTGGGGTTCCACGCCGGGGCTCCTCGAGCGCCGGCATCCGAGTGCAGCTCTGACGATATCGAAATCATTCGCCAGGCGATGGTCTGCGGGGAGCTGCTTTAACGCACACCGCTCAGACTCATGCCAAAGAATCGTTTTAGAATCCATTCACCGATCAGGGTAATAGTCCCGAACATGGTGACACCCAGCAATGTGGAGACGCACACAGTCGCAAAAAGTTCGTCCATCGCGAGACCGGCCGCTTTTCTCTGGATCATGGCTCCCAGTCCGGGCTGGCTGGTCCCGACAAAAAACTCTCCGACAATCGCTCCCACAACAGCCACGCCACCAGCGATCCGAATACCACTGACAACGTAAGCAAGAGACGATGGCAGTCGCAGCTTCCATAATGTCTGCCACCAGGTCGCGGAGTGCAGTTTAAACAGTTCAAGGTGGCCTGCGTCAATCTGCAGCAGGCCGGTTGTTGTATTGGTGATGATCGGAAACAGGCTGATCACCAGTGAGACCAACGCAACACTGTGAAACCCACGGCCGAACGAAATCACGATAATGGGAGCGATGGCAATGACAGGCACGGTTTGCAGCAGGATGGCGTATGGATAAAACGTCCGTCGCACAATGGACGATTGAGAAAATGCGAATGCGGTCAGGACGCCCAGCAGCGTGCTCGCGGCCAGGCCGATTAACGCCGCACAAGTTGTGCACCACGCTGCCTCAACCAGATCAACTCTTTCTTTTATAAGCGCGTGACCAACCTGCCATGGAGACGGCAGCACCAGCGGCGACACGCCCGTCACCCAAATGAACGCCTGCCATCCTGTAACAGCAGTCACAGCTACAGCAACGGGCGCACCGATGCCAACAGCCATGTGACCGATGTGCAGTACGGGCCTGTCATTCAAACTTCCGTTCTCCTTCATTGCTGTCGACCTGGATTTGCGGACGGCGACGACGCAATATCACACAACCTGATACAGAGCGTCGGTCACCTGGTTGACGATGCCCTGAAATTCCCGAGACCGGCGAACATCGCTGTCTCGTTCAGCCGGCAATGCCACGGTAACGTCAGTGGTAATCTGAGCGGGCTTGTCGCCCAGAACCAGAACCCGATCACTCATTGCCACTGCCTCACGAATGTTGTGCGTCACCAGAACCGAGGCTATTTTCTGTTCACAGTGAATGCGACGCACTTCATCCTGCAACTGAATTCGCAGAATGTCGTCCAACGCCGCGAACGGTTCGTCCATTAACATGAGTTCCGGACGTGTAATCAGCGATCGTGCCAGTGACACTCTCATCTGCATGCCGCCTGATAACTGTGCCGGCCGCTTTCGAGTATCATCTTCCGAAAGCCCGACCAGCGACAGCAGGCCATGCACGTCCTGCTGACGACGACTTAGCCGCCCCCCCTGCAACTCGCAGGGTAACACAATATTCTGCATCGCTGTTCTCCAGGGAAGCAGAGTCGGCGACTGAAAAATGAACGCCAGTTCGCCGGCGTCTCGTTTCTGTTGCGGACTGTGACCGTCCAGAGAAACATGTCCCGCCGTCGGACTCAACAGGCCCGCAATGATCCGCAGCAATGTCGACTTGCCGGACCCGGATGAGCCCACGATGCTCACAAATGAACGGTTCCCCAGCGTCAGTCGGGGGATGTTCAGCAGAGCCTCGTGACTGCCGTTGAATGTGTGCGAAAGTGAAGTAATTTCTATGACCACGGGATGCCTGCTGATTCCGGTTAATGGCTGCTTCGAACACAACGCCCCACCGTCGATTCAGGCTTCAGCAGCGGCCATCCACGACAAATTATCACATCATGCCACAACGTCGCGAATGATCGCGACATCCGGCATCACGTCCCCATCCGTTGATCAGTTGGAATTCACGAATTCAATGACTCTGCAGGGGGAAGTGTCATACTGGACGAATCGACAGTACAACAACGAATCACTGCAGCACATACGGTCAGACCAACTGCCGTCAGAAGCCAGTCGTATCGCCAATCGATTGAAGTAAACGACCAGCCATTGTAGCCGATCATCCACGCGGCATCGTTCAGACCTCGCCAGAACAGAAGAAACACAGCCAATGCCACAAAAAACAGTGGGCTTAAACATATTCCGGCGACAGCCGGCTTCCTGACGCGATACGTGAGCGCGACAATTCCGGCAGCTAACAACACGAATAGTCCGATCATGCCGCACGCCTGCCAGCCGAGGAACGCACCAATCAGCAGGAAGCCCGCTCGTACAGCATCCAGTTGGGAGCGCCATCCTGCAACCGGCTGCAAAGCCACGGACTGCCACAGCAGCAATCGTCCGATGAAAGCACCCGCGAGAACTCCGACAACTCCATCGACAAATCCAACCAGGTGAATCGCCGTCCGGTACGGAGCCCCCGGGTTAACCAGCGGATCAATCCACCGAAAGCCGGTTGCGATCTGAGAAATGGATTCCGGATAGGAATAGGCGGGCACAGGCCTGAGCTCCGGCCAGACAGTACCGAACACCAGGGCGGCACCGATTCCAAACCAACTCAGTTTTCGCTGAGACGGATGCTGATCGTAGCCGATCATGCACGTTGCCAGTACCACGACCAGCAACAGGCAGTGGTACAGATAAAGCCCGGAAAGGTCCCATTTCGCAAACCAGACAAGCCAGAAACCGGGATGAACGTGAAAATGGTCCGGGTGGCGCAAAGGCAGGTTCGCTGCCCCGGTCAGCAGTTCGCAAAACAGCAGCACCAGAAAAATCAGACCACAGGTTGTCTCAATCAACGGATATCGAACGGGAATAGAAAGGCCGCAGTAGCGACATTTGCCTCGCAGCAGTAACCAACCGAAGATCGGAATATTGTCCCTTGCGGCCAGCGGCGTCTCACACTGAGGACAGCGCGACTTCGGTTTTCCCAAAGACATGCCAGCCGGCAGACGGTAGATCACGACATTCAGAAAACTACCGAAGCAACTGCCCAGGATAAAAATCCATGCCGCGATCAGGCACTGCATACCCAGCATCGAATGATTCGTTTGCGTTTGCGGCAGGCCGACGGGTGTATACTGAGCAAATGCCGATACAGCTGCGGCGCGCGACGGCTCGTTTATCGTCGACAGGACGAGCAACACGCAGGCGATGCTCAAACTTTTCAGTAACGGATTTTGCACAGAAGAA
>Ga0315331_10002987_pt1 | contig 12708 bp, 7 predicted proteins | sample M160m34915metaG_FD_203456 | JGI IMG/M metagenome (GOLD analysis project Ga0315331, IMG submission 203456) | Ammonia-oxidizing marine archaeal communities from Monterey Bay, California, United States - M1 60m 34915 | ecosystem: Environmental > Aquatic > Marine > Intertidal zone | place: USA...
ACCTAAATCAGGATCAAAACTAAATACTCCTCCACCTGTAGCAATACCCGCAGCTGCATTCGTACCGCCCTCACAATAATCTGTTAAAGTAAAAGCTGGGTCGTCTGAAGGACTCACGGTAACATTAAGTCTTAACGAAGCAGGACAAACACCATTTGTTAAATATTCGATCGTATAAGTTGTACCTGCAACACCATTCGTAATCTCACCGGTTAAAGCGTTAATAGTTGAGCCATCTCCCAAATCTGGAGAAAAAGAAAATACACCTCCAGGTGTGACAATTCCTGTTGCCGAATTAACAGCGCCTTCACAATAATCTGTAATAGCGTAACTCGGGTCGTCCAAAGCAATCACCGTCACATTTTGAGTGCTTGTACCCGGGCACAAACCAGAGGTCACGTATTGGACCGTGTAGGTGGTACCGGCTACACCATTAATAACTTCTCCTGTAGCAGGGTTTATTAGTGCACCATCACCCGGTGCAGGATTAAAACTAAAAGTTCCCCCCGATGTTGCGATTCCCGAAGCAGCATTCGCAGAACCAGAACAAAAATCTGTAACCGTAAATGATGCGTCTTCAGTGACACATGAGCAGGAAGGACTGGCAATATTTGTTTCCATATTGACATTGCAAATAGTATGAATCTGCGGTGCAGGGCCTTTAGCACTTGTAAAACCCCACGAAACGGTTGATGCGGACAAACCAAAAAATGATCGAATATCTCCTGCGTATGTACTTACCAACAGACCGTCAAAATATACTTGCAAAGAACCAAAAGAGGATGGGTCCCAGGTAATACAGATGTCATGATCGAGCCCATCCTTAACTGTAGTTCCGCCAGAAATCAGACAAGTAGGGCCATTAACAGTTCCTGCTAATCCCATATCTCCATTAACCTGCATAGACATATGGTCGCATGCTATATCATTTATAGAAAAAGTTGTATGATCATAAGTATCAAATTCGACTGCAAGGGATGGACTAATCGGGCAAGGTGCACTTAAACAACCTACGGCATCACCGTCTGAATAACCTATACCACCACCTTGACCACCAATAACATTTGGCACTCCTTCTATTTGAAGTAGGAATGCAATACCATCTCCAGTTGTAACATCGCTTCCAAAATTTGCAGTAAACGATACTTTAAAAGTTTGATTTAAATCAATTGCATCACAGGTCCAAACTGCACCACTCTCTAAAGTCAATCCATTCGTTGTAAGGTTTATGCATGATCCCGAAGTGCTTGCGAAGTTCACCGTTTGAAATCCACTAGCCGCGCAAGTACCAGGGGACGAGCTAAGATCTGTTAGCGCAGAACCATTAGTGGTAATTTGTGCTGACACTAAATCAAAAAGTAAAATAAAAGAAACTGCAAGTATTAGTTTATACATGGTATGAAGTTTGGCAACGTTAAATCTAACAAATGTTATTGTATTTTATACGTTTACTCATCAATAAATGAGCTAATTTCATGATTGATAAAAGTTCCACTCACTATTTTACTGCAAACCGCTCTGTAAACAAACCGGAATAGTCTTTAATTACTGCATAGTAGATTCCAGGCTGATAACTAGATGTGTTAAGGACGAATCTATTTTCACCATCACTTCTTATTTCAGCCCTTTCAAAAATTAGTTGACCCAAAGCATCAAAAATAAGTATTGAAATTTTGCTTTTTTCGTACAAATTAAATCCAACTGTTAATTCATCCCTAACAGGATTTGGAAACAAATGGACAGAGCCCAAACCATCGTTAATATTGACTACAGTAATATTTGAAAATTTGATTTTATTCTGATTATCTAAGCTCTTAACCCTATAGTAATTCATTCCATATTCGGGAGAATCATCTACAAAATCATAAATTTGATTTTTTTCAATTGATGTTACATCAATACTTCCGAAAGTTTCAAAATTTAATCCATCAATTGATTTTTGCAACTCAAACAACTGAACATGATTACCACTGATCGTCGTCCAAGATAATTCAACATTCGGTTCACTAGTATAATTATCATATTCCTGGGAGGATACTAACGAAATTGAACCGATCGGCAAAGCGATGGCGCAAGAAGGAGAAGGAATATTTGTCTGCATTTCTACATTGCATATTTTCTGTTCCTGAGGTGCCGGCCCTTTCGCTGACGTGAAGCCCCAATAAACAGCTGCCGGATTAAAAAAATACGAGAATGGTGCAGCAATATTGTCGTTTAAAATTCCTATTGACGTCCCATCAAAATAAACCTCTAATTCCAGTAAAGTTCTGTCCCATGAAATACAAATATTATGATCTAACCCGTCAATAACCGTTCCCCCTCCATTTAGGCATAATGGGCTGAGTGCCGAATTAAAAGCGTCCATAAGTCCATTTTTCTGAATTGACATATGACTGCAAGCAATATCATTTATTGGTGGAGTTAAAGGTGCAGAAGCATGGTCATATGTATCAAATTCAATAATTAAAGATGGCGAAATGGGACATGTTCCAGACAAGCATGCGGCGCCATTGCCATATGAATAACCTATACCGCCTCCCTGTCCACCTTTAACTTGCGGAACACCCTCCGTCTGCAGAACAAAAGCTATTCCATCTCCCGCTCCAACTGTAGATCCAAAATTACCTGTAAATGATATTTTAAAATTCTGACCTAAATTAATCGGATCGCAGGCCCAAACAGCACTGCTCTCAAAATTATTTCCACCCGTAGTCAAATCAATACAGTTTCCATTTACAGAGGCAGGCGATAGCGTTTTATATCCATTAGATAAACAACTGCTTGGAGAGCCCCCGGTTTGAGCCAATGTAATTCCATTGGTTAAAATTGTCTGTGCGCATATCGGCATACATAGACATATCAGTGTACAGATAGTCAGTAAATGAGGCATCTTTAGAATGTAGTTATCCTAAATATACGAATGTTATTGTACTTTTTACATTTACTTAGTGTATTTTTTACATTTAGTGTGAATTGAATCAAAAATACATCTGCTCCTCCAATTAAATGAATAAGCTCATTGCAATACTTTTTACCAAAAAAATATTAGCTGATAATGATTATATATTATTTGCCGCAAGAAAAACTACCGGATTCTCAAGATAGTTTTTGAAAGTTTGCAGGAATGAAGACCCAACAACCCCATCAACAACGCGATGATCACATGAGAGCGTAACTTTCATTGTATTTCCAATTACAACTTGATTATTCTTGACAACTGGTTTTTGAACAATCCCTCCAATAGCGAGGATACACGCATCCGGCGGATTAATAATAGCTGTAAATTCTTCAATTCCAAACATGCCTAGATTCGAAATTGTGAAAGTATTGCCCTCCCAATCTTCAGGTTGTAATTTTTTATCTCTCGCCTTACCTGCAAAATCTTTGACTTCGGCACCAATTTGTGTTAATGACTTTCCATCTGCAAAACGGATTACGGGAACAAGCAATCCTTCATCAACAGCTACCGCTACACCAATATGAACATGACTATTGTATCTTATCTTGTCACCAAGCCATGATGAATTTACTTTTGGATGCTTTTTTAAGGCAGCAGCAGAAGTTTTTATCACCATATCATTGAATGATATTTTTTGAGGAGCAATGGCATTATTAATGGAATTCCTTGCTGATATGGCATTGTCCATATCTACTTCTATGGTTAAATAAAAATGTGGAGCAGAAAATTTACTCTCTCCCAATCTTTGAGCAATAATTTTTCGCATTTGAGATACGGGCTCCTCTGCATAACTCTCCACGCCTATAAAAGAAGTCAAGCCTCCTTGATAATTATCAATGTCTCGTTTAATTATTCTTCCACCTTCACCACTTCCTTTGATTTGATTGAGATTGATACCTCTATCTTCCGCTAGTTTCTTAGCCAGTGGAGAAGCTTTTATAGTTTCACTAATAGGTGAATCTGAATAGGTAGGAGCTATATTCACAGCTACTTCCACTTTGGTGCTAACAGGTTCAGAAATTTTCAAATCAGGCTTGGATTCAGCTTTAACTTCTTCTTTACTGCTTACCGATTTTTCTTCTGGAAGATTCGCAACCTCTTCAGCTAATATTTTTTTAACGTCCTCATCCTTTTCGCCAATTATTGCTAAAATATCATTGACGGGCGCTGTGGCACCTTTATCAACACCTATATGCAAAAGAACACCATCATAAAACGATTCAAATTCCATAGTAGCCTTGTCGGTCTCAATTTCTGCTAACAAATCTCCGGATGACACAGCATCACCAATACTCTTATGCCATTCCGCCACCACTCCTTCAACCATGGTGTCACTTAACTTGGGCATTCTTACTATTTCCGCCATTTGTACTGTAATTATTCGATTATAAATGGATAATCCGATGAGTAAACGTCTTCATAAAGTGCTGCGCTAGTAGGAGCTGATCCATTTTCTGCAAATTCCACAGACTCAGCAACTAATGCCTTTACTTTTTCTTGAATTTTATCTATTTGATTCTGAGTTGCAAATTTGTTGTCAAGAATCGTTTTAAGTACTTTTTCAATAGGATCTTCGTTTTTATAGTCTTCCACTTCTTGTTTAGTGCGATACTTTTGCGGATCAGACATTGAATGTCCTTTATATCTGTATGTTCTAATATCCAATAAAGAGGGACCCCCGCCATTACGAGCTAAGGTAGCAGCCTCAGTTATTGCCTCATGAACTGCCTCAACACTCATTCCATCTACTGCTTTAGAAGGCATTCTGTAAGATCTTCCAATTTCTTCTAAATCCATTACATTGGTTGTTCGCTCGACAGATGTACCCATCGCATAATTATTATTTTCAATAATGAATACGCATGGCAACATCCATTTCATAGCCATGTTAAATGTCTCATGAAGCGCCCCTTGTCTGGCAGCTCCGTCTCCAAAAGAAGTGAAACAAACATTTCCCGTTTTTTTGTACTTCTCTGCAAAAGCGATACCTGCACCCATTGGGATTTGTGCCCCAACAATACCATGACCGCCCATTAAATTAACTTCCTTTTTAAACATGTGCATGGATCCACCTTTTCCCTTAGTCATTCCATTAGTTTTTCCATAAAGTTCGGCCATCATTTCTTTCGGATGAACGCCAAGTGCAATAGGATGAGCATGGTCTCTGTATGCCGTAATGTGCTTGTCCCCCGACTCACATCCAGAAGCAGTTCCTGCAACAACAGCCTCTTGACCTATATATAAATGGCAAAATCCCCCAAATTTTTGCTGAATGTAAAGCTGACCAGTCTTTTCCTCAATCTTTCTCATCACTAACATATCCTCGTACCATTTCAAGTACTGCTTTTTAGAATATTTCGTCTTCAAAGCCTTGGTGCTTTTCACAATCTTTTTTTTCACAGATACAGATGCCATAATACTTTGTTATAATAATTAGCAAATATAGAATTAATACTTTTTCAAACTTGATTCATTAAAGGTAAAAGGAAGCAAATCAGCAATTGATTGCATTATTCTCACTTGTCCGGATGCACCCATCATGATGACTTTTATTGGCGAATCTTGTTTACTTTCATATTCATACATCACCTGACGACACGCTCCGCAGGGACTTACAGGATAATTTACATCAAATTGTTTTGAATGGGCAGTAACTGCAACCTTAACGATTTTTGAATTCGGGTAATTAGCCCCTGCATAGTAAAATGCGGTACGCTCAGCACATATTCCTGATGGAAAAGCCACGTTTTCCTGATTCGAACCGGTAATTATTTCACCACAACTTAATTCCAACGCAGCACCTACCAAAAAATTAGAATATGGCGCATATGCACTCTCACTAATCTCAATTGCTTTTAAAAGTAACGAACGGTCTGAATCTTCTAAAAAATTCAAATCCTCATAAACATCCACATTAATATGCAATACTTGATTATTTTTCATTTTTTGGTTGACTCTGTTTAACTATAAAAACACACTTTATCCATCGTCTTAACGGACTAAATTAACACATAGATGTGAAAGTACGTTTATAAATACTCGATTTGACGGAAGAAAGTAACTACTTTTACCTCAAATGAATCGAGAACTCATTAATGCTATTGAAGATTTCCAACCCATCTCATTACAAGAAATGGACGAGGTTAAACTTCTTAATAGAACGGATACTAAATTCGTTTTTACAAAAAGTGAGCTTGCCAGTTTGCTCAAAGATTCGACTAATGATTATAAAGTATTAACCATCAATAATCAACGGTATAGCACTTATAAAACACTCTATTTTGATACCCCTGAACATGAGTTTTATTTAAATCATCAAAAAGGCAAGGAAAATAGATTTAAAGTAAGAATAAGGAAGTACATCGAAAGCTCTCTTTGTTTTTTAGAAGTCAAGAATAAAAAAAAGGGCAGAACCCTGAAAAAAAGAATTGCTATTTCTGATTTTCAGACCGATCTTGATAAAGAGTCTTGTGCTTTTATATCCCAGTGCTTAAATGAAAAAAAAGAATTGTATCCTTCTTTATGGAATTCTTTTTCGAGAATTACCTTGGTTAACCAGGTACTCAAAGAACGCTTAACTATTGATACAGATTTAACTTTTGAGATTAATGGCAAGTCGAAAAATTTACCAAACCTTGTTATTGCAGAAGTAAAACAAGAACGTGTCAGTAGAAATACTCCTTTGGTATCAAAACTGAAGGCCAGGCAAATTAGGCCAACTAGAATGAGTAAATATTGCATCGGATGTGTATTTTTGAAAGACGATTTAAAGTACAATTCGTTCAAAGAAAAAATGCTTACGATTAACAAATTAACTGCATAATGGAAACAGTAATAAGTATATCAGACTGGATATTCAATTTTTTTGTACAACAGGAATCCGGGGAATTATTAGACCATCTTAAAGAACAAGGTGATGCAATTCAAGAGGCTGGGAAGGCTATTAAGAAGAGCATTTCAGACTCAGAGCAACAACCAAAAACTTGGCTTGGTCTACAAATTTTCGACATGGATTTTTGGAAATTACTTTTTCGATTTTTCATGAATTTTGCGGTACTCTTCGTAATTATCAGAATGATCTATTATCCAATTGCTAAACGCAAAGATTATCTTTTTACCTACTTCCTTTTAAGTATTATCATTTTTTCCATCTGTTTTACACTGAAAAAATTCGACTTAGGACTCGGAATGGCCTTAGGACTATTTGCTATTTTCGGAATTATCAGATACCGAACCGATCCCATTCCGATCAAAGAAATGACGTACTTATTTATCGTAATAGGCGTATCCGTTATTAATTCTTTGGCGAATAAAAAAATGAGTTATGCTGAACTAGGATTTGTTAACCTTGCTATCATCACAGCTACCTATAGCTTAGAACGCTTATGGCTCCTAAAACACGAATCAAGAAAAGTAGTTACCTATGAGAAAATTGAGCTCATAAAACCTGAGAATGCAGAACAATTGAGAACGGATCTTGAAAATAGAACTGGACTTAGTATTAGCAGAATACAAATTGGAAAAATTGATTTCCTAAAAGATACTGCGCAAGTTTTTGTTTACTACTACGAGAGTGAACAAGCAACTCATTTTCAAGACGAAGGAATTTCAAACACACTCAATAATAAGTAGACACTAAAGTTTCTACCCTTTGCCCGTTTCTCCCTCGTTGGCTTCTCCGAAGTTAAACTTGAGCGTAAATCGTAAAGTTTTTGCCAATGGATGTTGTTGGGAAGTTGGAATTAAATAGGAAAGATCTATTTCCAATGTCTTGTACTTCATGCCTGCACCAATAGCAGCATATTGTCTATTACCTTTCGTATAGTGCTCATAGAAAAATCCTCCCCTTAGTGCAAATCGATGCGCGTACCAATATTCCAAACCTGCGGAAATATTAACTTCTCGCATTTCTTCCTTAAATTTTCCAATTTCTTGCAGATTTTGACTTTCATCATAATAAGCTCCAGGAGCATCCGTGAAAGAACCGAAAATTCCAGAAGCAACTCCTACGTCAGGATTCCGACCGGATTCGATAATGTAATTTCCATTCACATCTTGTTGCGTCACTCCATTTATTTTTTGGTAAAGTGGCGGAGTTGGAACAAGTAGTTTATTCAAATCAACACTAAATGTGAAAAGATTCATTTCATCTATATTAATGTCTAAGGCAGAACCTAGCCTTAAATTAGCGGGTATAAAATCTCTTATCTGAGTAGAAGTGTATGACATTTTCGCACCAATATTAGATACATTGAACCCAACGGCTACGTGTGCTTCTTTTCCTTTCAAATCCATTGCTTGACTTCTCCAAAAACCAGATATATCTGCAGCTACACTCTGACCAGGCTTCGTAGTGCCTCCTCCTTGAGTTGTTGTACCGCCTGTAAGGTTTGAAAAAACATACCTAATGGCCACTCCACCAGAGAAACGCTCAGAAAGCATTCTGGTATAACCGAGATCGACAGCAAACTCATTCGGTTTGAAGTCTCGAATAACATCACCTACGTCATTAGTGAAGGTAATGTTACCTAAGGAAAAATACCTTAATGAACCAGCAAAAGCTTGATTTCTACCTATGGTTTTGTACGCAGAAAGATAAGCAAGATTGATGTCTGGAACCAATGCTTTTAACCATGGTGAATATCCCAAAGACATGCCAAACTCTTGTTTGTTCCCACCTCTGGCCTTCACATAATCATTGTCATTAATCCATGCTAACTTTGATAAGTTCCAATGAACTGAGTTCGCATCAGGTGATAAAGCTACACCCACATCGCCCATTGCACCAGATCTTGAGTCAGGAGCAATTAACAAAAACGGAACTGCCGTAGTAATCGTGTTCAACTGCAATGAAAAATCTTGCCCTCCAGATGCTGTAGTTTGTCCTATAGAGCTAAAAGCTACAGAGAACGCGAAAATACTAGTTAAAAGATGTTTTGTCATTTTTAAAAAAATTGCTAACAAATATACGGAATTGTGACGGCTTTATTGTGTTTATTTTAAAATAACTAGGCGCTCAAACTTCTCAGCCTTAGTACCATTATTGGTTTCAACCTTCACCCGGTAAAAATAAGTACCACGACCTAACCGGTCACCAAATTCATCCGTACCGTTCCATTCTATTCCACTAACACGAAAACCATCTGAGTGCAATGATCGATTCAATGTCTTTACTAAACGACCAGAAACGGTAAAAATTTGTATCTGAACTTCTACCTGAGAACAAACTTGATTATGTTCTAACATGAACTCTGTGTTAGTAGTAAAAGGATTGGGATAATTCAGTACATGATCTAATGCCATCTCAGCTGAAACTGAAACGATAAATTCCGTTTGAACTGCGCTTGAGTTATTATAAACATCCCATGCTTTTAATTCCAGCGTATGCAGACCTTCAGATAAATCTTCTAACTGATAAGCAACAGATCCAGATTGGTAGGTGTCTAAACCAGATTCATAATAATCATTTAGAATAATTGATTGCGCAGAATTACCATCTATTGTAGCTGTCAAATCATGACCAATTGAATTTCCCGTAGTATTGATTCCATTTGAATCAGATAGTAATCCAAGTATTGTGGGAGATTCGTCTGTTAGCCCTCCAAAAACAAAATTTGTATCATTCATGTATAATTCAATTTGAGGACCTTGATTATCAGCAGCAGCTAATAGATTGACACCACCTACCACTACACTGTCACTAGAACCAGTAGCATCTTTAGATCCATCATCTGCATAGTAGCTAAGTTTCCCATTTCCAAATTGCAAATTGACATCCTTTGGAGCTACAAATGTGAAACTAAACTCGCCATTTGTTACGGTAGATTTTCCCGCGTAAATTATACTGTTTTGCTCATCAAAACTGTAAGTCCCGCTTGACGCGTTATTTCCAAGGGTTTGGAATTCTTGGGGCTTATCGTAAACCGTTAAATAAACCACACCGTTAAAAGTGTTCAACAAATTTCCTGCCCAATCTTCCATGTGTCCATCTATCTTTATTTTACCAAGAGCATTCAATGTATCAAGAGATTGTGAACCTATTAAGCTATCGTTGATTTTATCCGTCACAATGTTGTATTCGGGTAGCGCCAATTGCAAAGCTGGATCACCTAGAAATCCAAACTTCCGTCCATTTTCAGATGCACTTACACTTGCATAGGAATTTTTAGTACCCATATAAATACTGCCAAATGTTTGACCCTTTCCATCAGCGTCTCGCTTAAAAACAGTATCATAAAACTTTTTGTTCATGGTTAGATTGGGACCCGCAAATACTAAGCGCCAAGTTGTAAACATGGCAATTGCACCCCCATCTTTACTTAAAATAAGTAACTCTCCTGCGGATGTCCTATCAGGATCATCAAAACGGCTAAACTCGCAGGTCGCAGTCATAAAAAACGGCAATCGGTAGGAATTAGACCAACCATTAATCATTGAAATATCCAATATTCTTTCTGTAGCCCATCCAACTTCTCCACCGTGACCGATATAATTAACACCAATCACACCTTCTTGAACCTTGTTTTTTAACTCGTTATATACCCCGTAAAAACGCTCTCCACCCGGAGTTGATTCTTGAACGTATGAATCGCTGTGGACTTTGTTTATATTAATCCAAGGGTAATCATTTTCAATCCTTTGAGCAACCTGTTCAGTATGTAGGAAGTAAGTACCACCATCTTCGTCATCAGAAACCATAACCAGATTGTTTTTCCAGCGACCGAAGGTAGAGGTAGAATTTTGAGCATTACAACTGGCTATTTCTCCAGTCCATGAAGCTGACTTCTCCACATACCTCTTAATTTTAGTAACAACAGCTGCTGCTTCTGTCGTGGTGGTGATTGGTAGTCTGCCTACCGACATATCCAACAAATCATAAGCTGTAAATGCAGCATTATCTGCTAAAATCACAAAATAATCATCAGAAGTAAATGTTTTCGTTTTATCTGTGTGGGCTATGCTTTGATAAGTGGGAATAAGGTTTTCGTTGGCATTAATTTTTCCTTTATTGTCATATGATCCATCTCCAAAAAGCAAAAGATGTTTGGGAATCATGGTCGGATCTGTTCCTGCTCTTTGGTAAAACATTCTTAAAAAATGTCGAATGGCCGTTCCATCACGCATACCTGACGAAAATTCATTAAATATCTCTTCTGGAGTAACCACATGCACGCTAGTGCCTCGATCTCGGTGAAAAGCGGCTAAATCATTCGCATGAGAAAGTAATAATGGCGGTGAAATCAAAATTAAATCCGCATAACCTAGCGCATGCAAATTTTGATTCATTACCTGACCATAACCAATAGGAACTTTTCCCGCATTATCTGTTAGGGCAATAAATTGACGTAACGAATCCGTATTTACAACAAAAGTCTTAGTGGAAGATAAATCTGTATAATCTATACTTGAAACTTCGTGGTGATTGGTAATGTCCCAAATAGCGCTCACTTGAGCAGCGTTTGTCAATTGAAATTCTGCTACTTGCCCAACGCCAATAGAGTTGATATCTTGGAATTTTAGACTATTACCAACCATAATCAGGTTTCTTCTTACATTGAGTTCCAGAACATCCATAAAACCTTCTGCAGTAATAGAACCTGCATGTCCATAATTAACATTAACCACGATAGATGAAGGTGCGTTTTCAAGATAAATTGTCGATGTTCTCAGAGAGGCATAATCATAAGAAGAAGGTGGCAATGAGCTGAGCGTTATGGTTTCAGAAATTCCCGAAGTAGAGATCGTGAAGTTGCAATTTGTTGTGGACCTACTAGCCAGTTTAGTTACCAGCTTAACAGAATCTGCGGTAATATTCGGAACAGAAAAGTTGTAGGTATAAGAGTCATTCAATGAATTGTAACGGTCTCCGTACCATTCCCTTCCTGATTCCCAAAAATTAAATCGCTCAGCCTCACTATATAAATAGTCATTAAATGTCGTAACTATTTGGTTTGGGAGATTCGTGCTTTGTGTTTGGTTCATTACTCTTTTTGGAGACTCGGAAGCATCGACATGTATGAAATAAAAACTAGTGTCCGAGTAATGATTTAAAACATGATGTAGCTCTGAACCAGTATGCTCAATTCGATGCGCTCCATTACCATAAAATAACAAATAATCGTCTGAATCAAAAGAACCGTCTAAATCGTTTCCAATAAAGGAAGACGCATTTTTCATTAAATCGTCAGGCCTAAAACTTGCGTTATTTTCGCCTAATAAACCAGCCCCATTTCCGTAGATGTGAATCGACCTTGGATCTAACGAATCCATATCAATACCCAAGTCTGCTAAAAAATTGTAGTCTACCTTATAAACGCCTTCGCTAACAACCCCCATTTTATACCAATCACCAGAAGCAAGAGCGGAATTAGTCACGTAAGATTTTGCGTTGTTTTTGGGCACTGCATTAGCTGAATATTCGACACGGAGTTTAAAATTGGTGATTTTTCGTATTTCGCCCCGTTCTATTACTAGGGGGATAAAAGAGTACACCAAATACAATTCCTTGCGTTGTGATGTGTTTTTGAATAATATTTCTGGAGTCTCCTTAATTAATTTGGAGAAGGATAATGGAATTGATTTTTCTAACTCACTCAATTCAGCAGTTTCAAATGATTCAATACTGACCATTTCTATTTGTCTGGCCATCGAGTTCTTTTTCACTTCACTAAACAACAAAGGTTCAGCTTCGTTAGTTTGTTGACAACCTACACATTGTAAAAATGCTCCTTGAGTTGTAAGAGCAGGGT
>Ga0315331_10002988_pt1 | contig 12706 bp, 8 predicted proteins | sample M160m34915metaG_FD_203456 | JGI IMG/M metagenome (GOLD analysis project Ga0315331, IMG submission 203456) | Ammonia-oxidizing marine archaeal communities from Monterey Bay, California, United States - M1 60m 34915 | ecosystem: Environmental > Aquatic > Marine > Intertidal zone | place: USA...
TTACATAAAGGAAATATTTTAATGCTCTTCTTTCTGCCAAAGTCCAAGAAGCAACTGTTGTATATCGAGTAGATCTTGGAAAACTATTAAATGTTCCACTAAAGTCATCAATTGAAACTGCTCTGTTACCAATAGATTCTTGGAAATCTTTTAATATTCTACTTGAGAAAGTTATTTCATTAGAAACTGTATCATTAACAATAGATAAGTTATTTTCAGATGCTAAATCAAAATCAAAAACAGTATTCATATTAACAGTAGCTTGGAAATCATTAACAACTGTATAAGCAGATAATTCAGTTGATAAACCAACTTTTAATGAGTCTTTATCATCAGGAGTAGACTCTAATTGATAATCACTAAATTTCTTAAATCCTATTGTATGATTTAAGGTGGAAACAGGATTATCCCATACATCTAAATCAACTCTAGAACTTAATGAATATGATAAATTCTGATAGTAATCACTATCTTGGAATCTTTGAAGAGTTCTATTAAAGAACCCAGATTCTGTCTCCCAACCACCTTCCACTCTTGCAGTAGCATCTAATTTAAGATAAGAATCAAATGCTTTTATAGATGTAGCAGTTCCTTGAGTTCCAGAAGCACCTCCAATTATAATATCATTAATTACAAAATCTTTTTGAGCAGAAATTCTTAAAATTCCCGTATTTGGTTCCCATTGTTGAACTTCACCTGTTGTGCTACTAATAGTTCCAGTAACAGTTTCTCCTGGAACATAATCATTAGATTTTGTAAGATTGACAGTAAATCTTGGGAATGTTTTTTGAGCAACAACTCTTCCTGCAGAGTTAACAAAGTCATATGTGCCTGGTGTTAACTCAGGTGCTAAATCTCCAAAGAAATCTGTAAGGTTATAAGTAATACTTCCAATACCACCTAAATTAGCATCAACCTCAGTAAGGTTAAAAAGTTTATAATCATATTCAGAGGAATTATACCCTCTTGCAGTTGATCCTATACCTACACTAATGCCCTCAACATAAACTAGGTCTCCAACTTCAAATGGGAAGCTATTTGCAGTGCTAAATCCAGTGGCAAGAGTAACAGTTACATTTTTACTAACTGTATTAAATCCAACAGTGTTAATACCAACTCCATTAGAATTTTTAAGAGGAATAACACTAGGGGGTGCATCATGAATACCAAAAGTATTCTTTAGAATTTCTACATTTGGATTGCCTAATGTATATTTTAAATCAAGATCAAAAACTGGTTTATTAGTAAATCCATCAATAACTAAAAGTTCGGGTGCAGAAATATAACCTCTTCCAAAAGAAGTTACTCCAACCGATTCTACAGACTTTAGAGCATCTAATTGAATAACTTGAGGTAATGAAGCACTTGGCATCAAAGTAGGATCTGATGGGAAATTATATCCTATATCTTTCAGATTTACTGTTTTAATTTGTCCAATAGATGTACTAATACCTTCAACGATTGCATTAGTTCCATCTACACTATTAATTGTAGTGATACCTGGAAGAGAGTAGTAGTTATTTCCTGGATTCTTTACATCAAATTTTGATATTGCACCAGAAGCATTTAAACTATCAGTTTCATAACTTAAATCAGACAATGATCCATAAGAATTTTTTTCTGGAAGTTGTGGTAAAGTATATCTAAATTGATTTGTAGCAGCTATACTAATTGTTTGTTTACCATTATATAAACTTTCAACCATTGTTATTTGACTACCAGAAATAACCTCTTTATCTACAATAACTTCTTTCTTTACATCAGGAAGATTGCTATCATAAATTGGATCTAATCTATAATATAATTCATCAGGAATATTATTAGTTACTGTTAAAGTAACATTAGCATTAGTTGTTATTCCAGGAGCTCCATTTCTTACAACATTAAATTTTCTAGTTAATGTAGAAGTATCCCAAATTTTAGTAAAGTTTTGATCTTTATAGAAAGTTAATTTAAATGCCGAATAATCTGTTGATTGATTAACATATGATAAAGATGAATCAGATACATCAAATACAGCAGTACAATCTTTATATAACTTAATTGCTGGATTTATTGGATTAATAGTTCCTCCACCACCAGTAGTAGCAATTCCAACTATTGGAGGTTTTTCTTCAGTTGATTCATGATATGTGTCTGATAATTTAATAGTGTCTTCATCCACTTTAACAATATAATATGTTCCATTATCAACTAAACCACCACAAGGAATAGATGCTGTATGGATAACTTTATCTCCAGTTTGATATCCATGATTAGATATGGTTATTGCATTAGTTGTAGTGTTTACTCCTGCTGCAATAAATGATTTTGGATCAATTAATGTGGTTCTATTATAATCATTATACTTAACAATAATTGTCGTAGATATACCTGGACTTACATTCATATAAACATTATCTTTATTCAATAATCCATGAGTTTCTCCTGTAGATACAGTTACCCTAACTCTATTAACTTCTCCAGTAATTAATTCATAATTTGTTTTAAGACTGTGATATACTCCAGTTCCTACACCAGCAAAGAAGAACGTTGTAGAGTCCCTCTGTGTGCTTGCAATGCCCACAAAAGTGCCTGTAGTACCTAAACCCACTCTACAAGTGGATAAACCAATTATATCCTGATCCTTAACTGCAGCGAACAGAGTTTGTCCATCAACTAATGTTGTTATTCCTGCAGATGTCCCTGCTTTACCATCTTCCCAAATAGTAATAGCTGATCCATTACCAGGAGAATATGTTAGTTTATCACCTGTTTTCAGTTCATGATTAGGAATATACATTTCCTTGGGATAAACAAACAGTTGAGTTAAACCAACACCAGGATTAGAAAATACAAGAGTACTTCCCATTCCAACCCCAGAGAAAGTTTCTATTCCAACAGATTCACTGGGTTCAAAATAAAGTTGTTTGTTTAGACGATATTCATAAGTGGAAGTAAATCCAGGATTAATTGTAAGTTTTCTAGGATCTTCTAAAAGTTCAGATGTAATAGTATGAGAAACTCCTGTTACACCATTAACTCCTCTCAAAACTCTAATTCGTGATAAATGTGATTCTACATTTAATACCTTTACTTGTTCTGTTCCTATTCCAAGAATATCATTAGATCTAATAGTAGGGAATGTTAAATCCCCCCAGACATCAAAATGAGTAACTATTCCAGTAGCACCATCAGTTCCAATAGCAACTGCAGTAGTTCCTATTCCAGCTAAGAATAATTTGTTGGAAGAAATACCAACATTATATGTTCCCTCAATATTTGAAGAAGTAGTTGATAATCCAGTAACATTAATAATATCATTATTAAACCACTTATATGGTTCAGGTGATAAGACAGTATATTCACCTTTTTGTGGACCTGGATAAAACTCCACATTCGTTACTTCACTAGTAGCAATACTTACACTAGTAACATCCTTACCAAGAAGTCTAGAAACATTGGCAGCAGCTTTATTACCACTTGTTCCATCATTATTAAATATTATTTTATCACCAACTTTATAATTTTTTCCACCTGTAGTGATTCCAATATTTTCAATAGATCCTGGTTTAGTACCTTTAATAGTTAAAAGTTGATCTAAATTGTTAGGTATAGAAATATAAGGATATGTAATATCTCCTTCAATCAAATTATAAGGAGATGTATTTCTATACCATTCATCAGAATTTAATAGATAATCATCTTGGTTAGAATATTGTGTAAAGTTAAATGTTTCGGGAGATGATTGATAATTATCACCTATAAGATATGGGAATACAGGTAATTTATAACTGTTAAATTGACCACCTTGTTCAGCACCACTATTATTAATGGTTGCAAAATATGCATAAACTCCATTAGGGAATTGTGGAGTAATACAGAATCTTCCGTTATTTTCATCTAAGACAGTCTCATCAGTTACTTCTTTGTATGTAAAGTCTTCGACAAAGAAACCTGGTCCAAAAGAAGTTAAAGGTGGTCGATTTAATTTAGAAGCAGACTCTTCTACATACCCAGATTTCATTTGGGTTACAGAACCACCTTCCCTTTTAATATAACCATAAGGACCATAAATTGGATTACCATCATATGCCCATCCAATTATTGGAGAATGGTCAGTAGATTCGATTTCTTGACCATTAACTCTTTTTAAATCTGGTTGTCCATATAAAGATGTTCCTTCTTGGTTAGTTGCATAAAGAGATTCTCTAAGTTTTCTAGGAGCATATAAATGAGTATACTGAAGACCAAAATCTTTATTTAATCCATTTACTAGAATTCCATCATCAGCAGTTACCTGCTCACCTTGATAATATTTTTCAAATAAATTTATAGTCCATTGTTCAATATTAGAACGAAGTTTTACGTCAGATCCAGGTGAAATGACAGAAATTGAAGTATCATCTTTTGTATATCCAGATCCAGTTTTAATAACTTTAACTTCTTCTAAAAGATATGTGGCACTTGTTCCAATTCCTACAGTTTTTAAAATAGGAGTAATTACTGCACCTAGACCATCACCATTTATTACTAAATTTGGAGGAGCAATATAATCTTGACCTTTATTTTCTACAATAACTTCAGTAATATTTCCTGCACTTATAATAGGTTTTAATTGAGCATCAACTCCATTAGATAAAGTTACATCAGGCTCTCTATTAAAATTAATAACTTCAGATGATCCATAACCTACACCATTATCTGCTAAGTGAATGGATGTTACTTCTCCCCTGAATATTGGTTGAATTTTAGCTTCAAAAGTATCTACACCTACAGATGCTACACCTACTTGCCCAGTTAAAGTTACTGCAATTTCAGGATAATTAAACTGATGAGTTCCTACACCAATATAAGTAAACTCTCGATATTGTTGGGTTTTATAATAGAAATTTTTAGCAGTAGTTCCAACACCAACACTTGATAATCTAAAATTATCACCATCAACTTTAGTAACATAAAAATCAGTTGCAGTGGTCAATCCTGTAATAGGTGTCCCAGTGCATGTATAATTAATAATTTCACCAGATTTATAATCATGATTTACAATTTTTACTTGATTTAAAGAAGTGCTAATACCAGCTGGTTGCACTGTTCTCTTTTTATTCTCATATCCACTTCCACCAGAAATTACATTAATAGATTCAATTAATGATTTTGTTCGATAAGATCTGATATGTTGTACTCCATCACCACGAGAGGTAAGTTCAACAGTATTAATTCCTGCAAGAGCACCAGCCTCATCAGTATGAAGTCTTATTGTAGTTCCACCAGATCCAACAACAGAAGCATAATAAGATGCATTTGTTGTTAATCCACCAACAACATCTTGATTATCAGTAACATAAAGTACTTGTTCACCATTTGATAATTTATGGTAGGTTGAGAATCCAATTGTGGATGGTAAAGTTCCTGTTGTTCCAAGTCCAACTTTACTAGAATTAGAGAAGAAAGGAATAGAATGAGTTATTTCCTGCATGTTTATAGAAACATCTGCACCTTCTCCATTACCTCCAGTTATTGATAGGGTTGGTTTACCTTCATAACCAAATCCTGAATCTATAATTCTAATTTCTTTTAGAGAACCAGAAATAGCAACAAATCCTGTAGCACCTGTTCCAACAGAATCTGTAATCTTAGTAATAGGTGGATTAATTACATCATAATTCCTACCAGGAGCAAGAACATCTATACTTTTTAATTGACCATAATAAACCTTATCATAAGATTTGTAATTTAAAGATTCTACACCATTAACCAAAATACCAGTACTACCTGGAGTAGTTTCATATACAGTTCCTGTATTAATTGGAGGATTAATAGATCTTACTAATTTTTGTGATTCTAAAGTTTCTCCATAAAAACTAAAAGGTTCAATTCTATTATCAGTTGCTATACCTGAACTTTTACCAATAGTATCAATATTAACAAAATTACCACTATAAAGATCGGGAGTACTTTTTGCTAATTTAATACTATTCTCATCTACTCTTTTAACAAAATAAAGACCTTCATCAAATAAGAATGATTTAACAACAAAATTATCTAACTTAGTCCCACTGGTAGGGTCTACATAAACATCATTCACTATCTGTGGTGTATAGTAAATAGCATCTCCTGTATAGAATCCATGATCAAAAATAGGAACTCCAACAGGTGTAGTAGCATCTGCAATTATATTAAAAGTATCTCCACTAAAACTACCATTAAATACAATTCTCTTAGCATTGACACCTAGAGATGAAGAATCGTATGAAGGAATAGAAGGAGAGGTAACTAATACCTTTCCTGTCTTTCTCTGTTTATATACATTTTGAACATCACTAGAATATACAGAAGCTTCTGGGAAATTGATTGCATTTACTTTAGAAAGTTTTCTTTCAATTACATATGGATTATCCTCCAAGTAATCAGTAACATCAATTTCTCCCTGCTCTTTTAATATAAAAGATCTTGAAGAAGTAATTTGACTTATAATAGAAGAAGGAAGAGAAGTCTTTTCCCCCGAAGAACGAGAAAGTACAGCTCTATCTCCTACTTTAAATTCATGATCAACATCGGTAAAGACTTCATAAGTAAAATCTGAAACGTCTATTAATCCTATTTGTTTCACTTTATAAGTTGGAGAAACATTATAGAACCAACCTTTCATTTTATATCCAGTATCACCAATTCCTAAAGTTTTAATTTTTACATCATCACCACTTCCATAAAGACAACTTTCATTATCATATTCAAGAGAGTTGATAACAGAAGTGATTCTTACTTCAACAGTTTCATCTGGATTAACTATGGAGTTACCATATGCAAAAGTATTAATACCAACTGTTGTTGCAGATGTAATAGTTTTTCCTATTCCACTTAATCCAAAGAATTGAGTTAAATTTTTAGAAGTATATGAACTTATTCCTACAGTGTTATCAATATATCTAAAATGCAATTCACCTTGAGTAGAAAATCCAACTGTAGAATCAACATCAAAAATAGTAGAACCTGCTGAAACTCCACCAACTAATTTGGTTCTAGGAGAAACGGAAAATGTACCATAAGTAGCACCCTCAACCCTTGAATCCCTGTTATATCCTGCGTCTACACTAAACTTATAGTAAGTCTCTCCAACACCCACTACAATCTTTTCTACGTGGGTTATAGGGGCATATGCTTTCTCAATACCAGCATCACCATATTCATCTTGGAATAAAGTAGATAACTCTAATTCTGAAGGATCACCATTAACAGATTGAACTACAAAGTCTTTAGTAATTTTGTAGTTGGCATTAGATGGTGTAAAGAGAAAATCACGAGGTCTTATAATATTAACATTCTCATTATATAAAGCTTTAAATAAAATTTCAAAACCTCTATCAGTTCCTTTACTTAAATAAAAGTCCTTTGATTGTTTTATAAAAACTTCTTGATCTAAATCGGGAGTAAGTTCTCTTCCCTCTAAACCTGGTGTAATTTGATATTTTGTCTTCGTTAAAAATTCTTTAAGGAATAAACAACTTAAATTTTCTATTGTAGATCCTTTAGCATGTTCACCAGCTTCGGTAGATTCAAAAACCAACTCTTGAGAATCAGTAGCACTTCTATAAGAAGTAACACCACTAAATCCCCTAACACATCCAGTAAATCCAAAAGTAGTTATTCCAGTATATGTAATAATTTCATCATTAATTTTTAACAGTCCATATTCACCTGGAAATCCCAAAGTTCCTGTAGGGAAATTCTGGATATCAACATCAATTGCATCACTTGTAATCCCAACAGTTGCACCCAATCCAACAGAGGATGTAAGATTGGTAAGATTGTTTATTTTTACATATTCATCAATATTAGAAACTAAATCAATTGGACCACCTTGGTATTCCTGTCCTTGATAATAAGATTTTAAAAACTCAGCAACTAATGGATACTCATTCTGCACATACTGTGGCAGTTGATTCTGAACAATGTTGTTGAACTGTACTTTTTTTATTGTCATTTTATAATCTTTCTATCTTAGTAGGATGAAGCAGCAGATGTTGAAGTAGATGGAGCAGAAGCACCAGGTGTGTTATCTTGATTGGTGGAATCACGACCACCAGCACGAACTAAATTACCATTAGCATAACTTGAAGATGTAATGTAATTAGAACCAGATGGATCTAAACCAGAAGCAATTTCATCCACAACCGTATTAAAAACACTGTTATTAATATCTAGTTGCAAATAAAGATCCTGTAATCCAATAATATCATTGGACATAGGACATGCTGAAATTTCAATAACTGTTTGACCATCTCTTTTCATTCCAGATTGAATATTAATTGGATTAATAGTAACAATCCCTTCCTTATAATTAATTGATCCAACATTTCTTTTAAGAATAGTTGGGGATTGAGATGCTATCGAAGGCACCGTGAATAAGAATAATGATCCTGTTATCTTATTAGTATTTGGAAGGTCTGAAATATAAACATCATCCATTATTCCAGCTACTTTAAATGCAGATGATTTAATGTTATATCCACTCATACTCTTAATATGGAATTCATTACCAAAACCAATTTGATATTCAGCAAAAGCATTTAATACTGCTCTTATATCTCTTCTTATATAAATGGTCGTAATATTAGATGTTATTGATTCATTACTCTGATCAATTATATTCAAAAACTTACTATATTTAAATCTAGCCCCATATTTGTTCATTTCTGAAGATTCTGCATACTTAGTAGCATTATTTTGCACAACTGACGAAACATAAGCAGATGAAGGAGCACGATTAGTGTTATAATAGATGTTTGAGTTAATTTCAATGTAAAGATATTTCAAATCTAGTATTTCAGGGATAATTCCTGCTACTGCATACTTCTTTAACTTCAATTTTATCTGTTCTTTGATCAAATTTGGTAAAAAGTCACCAGTTTTTGGTTTTATACTAATAAAGACTTTTCCAAACTGAGGAGGAATTAAATCTTCACCTCCAAAAACAGAAATTGACTCAGTTTCGGGATAAATTCTTGATGGAATCAAAGATTCATAGTCATTTGAGGTTACTGCTCTGTTTTGAGACGAATAAATTCGTGGAGCAAACTTTCTAACTGATTCTACAGACTCAATAGTCTCTCCACCCGATGCAGGTATCCCAGTTGTCATCAAAGAGATGCCAGAAGTGACTGAATACACTTGAGAATTGCGTGTATATTGAATTCTTCCTGAAAAATTAAAGGAATTTAATCCATTTGCTGCATCTCCAGCAGAAGTGATGTAATCTATTGTAATAAAGTTACCATCTTCAAGTTCTTTTCCAAAAATTCCATCTCCAAAGAAAATTTGATATCTTTCATCTTCAATTTCTTGTAAATAATAAACTTTTGAATCAGAATTTACATCAAAAATACTATTTTGTGAACTATATTTTGTTTGTGTTGTAGAAGCTTCGTTTGGACGGACATTAACTGTAATTAAATCAGTATCAACTCCAATATTTGGTAAAATAAACTTCTGATTTGGAATTCTTGATGAATAAGTGAAGGTCTGAGTCAATAATGTTCCTTCAAAAACTTCAATATCGTTAAATTCCGCAATTCCGTTGAAAACTGGAACTGTAATATCACTTAAAATTGAAAAAATAAAGGATTGATTACCAAAAGAACCAGTGGAAGCTGCCACAGGACCCTTTTTAAGGGTTAAGGAAGCAGGTGAAGGTGTAATTCCTTCAGTATTAACGAAGAAGGACACTACTGCCCTTGCTGCTTGCCTTGGACGAGGGACATAACCTATGTTTCTTGCTAAAGATATAACGTTTTCTCTTAATGTAGCAGTATCAATGAACACCTCATTGGTGATCATGTTCGCATTGTATGATGTAATGTAAGTATTATATGCCAGAACATCTAAAATCGTTGAAAAGTTAGACCCCTCGAAATCATAATCAGTGAAATTCGAGTTAGATTTTAAATATTCTCTTAAAGTTGACTTAACCTGATCAAAATCGAGGTTACTAAAATTTGCTAATGGCATTTTTACCTACTTGACTGCAAAACGAATTGTAATTCTTGGGGTGGAATCTCTGTTCCAATAACCAAATACTCTATAGTCAAATTAAAACTGTTATTTTCAAAGTCTGGATCTGCTTTAACATCAGTTAATTTTACCCTTTCTTCATATCTTTCAATAGATTCAGTAATTTCATCTACAATAATAGTAGAAGTAATGTCATCTATATTGTCAAAAAGGGATTCAGTGATACGAGAACCAAAGGATGCATTAAAAAACTTCTCTCCAGGTAATGTAAATACAATATTTCGTATAGAACGTGCAATTGCACTCTCATTTTTAATCGCAATAAGGTCATCATTCAGGGGATTTGCCTGAAATGTCATACTAATGTCCTTAAATCCTTGACTAACTCGTTCTAGAGGCACTCTAATATAGCGATTATTGTTTATTTATTAAGGATTGCAAACTAATATTCTGAAAGGATCATAGTTTGGTCATCATAATCCAATCCATCCTCCTCAAAGTCCCCAAAAATCTCACTTTGGACTAGATCATCACGTTTTTTAGGAGTAAGATGGTCATTAGATACCTCTCTTAGCATTTTTTTCTTGGAGTTTTCCATAATTTGAGTATGTTTTTACTATTTAACATAAAAAAAGGAGGGACTTAACCCTCCTTCATTATTTTCCTTGTCCTCGGTATGCTTTTTTTGCTTTATTACGAGACGTTGCGGATAGTAGAGTTCTAGCCGAGCGTCCTTGACGAGTTTTTTTCGGTCTAGGTCCATTATAGTTCCCATCCTTGACCACACTTAACATTGGCATTACCTAAATTCCCCCAATTTACACAATTTAGCATTAACGGATTCGGGAGTTGCCCTCACACGATACTCAACGTTATCTTTACGAGAGAGTTCGGTGAGGAGTTCTGCAACTTTATCCCACATACTAGAATAACTCATTAAATTACCCTAGTCTTCTCATGTCCTACACGTATGCGAGGGTCGCACCATGTCTCAACACCTGTCTCCTTAGCATCTAGGCAGAACGACACGTCCTCACCACACATATCTTGTACTCCACCTGACTCAAAGACTTGCATCTTAGGAGCAAACCAAGGATACTCCATACCCTCGAATACACCTTTCTTAATCAACACCCATCCAAAACCTGTGTAGTCAACTGTGAAAGGCTTGTTGCGTTTGCCCATTGACTCAACAGTCTCGTGATTCATAACTCCCCCATTCTTACGGAAGTCTTCCTCTTCTAACCAGTGTGCAACTGAGGTAGTATGTCCATCCTCTGTAGCATACCAGCCTGCTGCGATCTGCTTTTCATCACCTTCCGCAGGGATTGCTAGATCAGCAAGTTGCCAGAACTTCTCTGCATTAAACACAATATCATTATCAATCCAAAGTTGCCAATCATACTCTAACTTACCATCCCAAGGTTTTTGTTCAGGACCACGAAGAACATTTGCTCCAAGACATTTACATCTTGCAAAGTTCACCATAGAGGAATAATCCTGTGATATCTGAATACTCATTCCTGACTGCACCATATCAAAGCACAGTTGTACAAAATTCTTTAGGAAAGTATAAGAACAACCTCTACCTGGAAGACAGAACACTACGGTCTTTCCTTTCCATCTTTCCTTGATAGCAGGAATATCCCACTTAGGATCCTCCTTGCCTGTCGGAGCCTTTGCTTTTACAGTAAATCCTTTTGCCATAATTGTTTAATACCTTCAATTCAATTATACAGTGTAATTATGTATATGTCAATAAATTAAACTCATATTGAAGGAAACCGAAACACGTTTAGTATCTAATGGATGTGGTTCAACAAAATGTGGTAGATCTGATGGAAAGATTAATATTTCTCCTGCCTTTGCATTAACAAAAACCCCCTCTGAAATTCCTAGTTCTGGGAATGCTTTATAAAGACTGTGCCTAGTATGAGACAAAGGATCTTCAAATACTAATGTGTTATTATTATCAGTAAGATACCATATACCTGATATATCACAATGAGGATGTGTATGCCTCATGTTGAAGTCTCCTTTCTGATTTACGTTTAACCACCAATTTCTTATCTCTATCTTATCTTTAAATGGAAAGCAATTTAATATATGATCCCTAAAAGTATATGGAAGGAAATCAGATTCCTGTGCAACACTCTGATACCCTCCCCTATTTGATCTTGTTTTATTCTCATTATCCTCTTGATAATCCATTGCCCACTCATAGGCACCTCTTGGTAGTGGAGCATATGCTCTCCATATGGGAGAACTAAACTTCATTACTGTTTCAAATTTCAATATGAATCCCCCCCTGTGGGTTCTGGTGATATTCTGATGGGACCACCCACTCCTACTGTGGGGGCAGCTCTCTCATAACTCAAATCGTCCGACGTATAATCTGTCTTTAACAACCCTACCATGACATTGAGTAACTCCCATGTCTCCTCAAACTCTTCTTGTTTTAAATTATGGTACAAGCACCGATCCTTAGCATATATGTGATACGTTATTATGTTTTCCTTTTCAGACTCCATTTTTTCTAGGGGGATTTTTTTATATAGCAACCCTTAGAGGGTCTCAAAAATTTTTCGTGTTTTTTTTATATACATCTCGATCTGTCACCTCTGTAGGTTGGAAAGGTTCCTTTTTTTATAAACGCAACGCCCGCATCGGGCATAACACACAAGGGGGCAAATACCTGTGTATAACTGTTATATAA
>Ga0315331_10002989_pt1 | contig 12704 bp, 11 predicted proteins | sample M160m34915metaG_FD_203456 | JGI IMG/M metagenome (GOLD analysis project Ga0315331, IMG submission 203456) | Ammonia-oxidizing marine archaeal communities from Monterey Bay, California, United States - M1 60m 34915 | ecosystem: Environmental > Aquatic > Marine > Intertidal zone | place: USA...
TAGAGGGTGCAGGAATCGTTGAGTCGCTGGGTGATGGTGTAACTGGACTGTCACTTGGGGATCGCGTGGGTTATGCAGCACAGCCCTTGGGCGCCTATGCACAGGCTCGAGTGATTCCGGCTGAGCGGGTTGTGCGATTACCCAACGAGATCGATGACCGAGTCGCAGCCGCGATGATGCTAAAGGGGATGACGGCTCAGTATTTGCTTCGGAGTACCGTTCAGTTGAAATCGGGCGACACCATTCTCTTTCATGCAGCAGCTGGCGGTGTTGGATTGATCGTGTGTCAGTGGGCCAAGCACCTTGGTGTCAATATTATTGGCACGGTAGGATCTGAAGAAAAAGCCCAACTTGCTAAAGCCCATGGATGCACTCATACCGTTCGATACAACGATGAGGACTTTGTTGAGCGCGTCAATGATATTACTGATGGAAAAGGTGTTGATGCTGTTTATGACTCAGTTGGGAAGGATACGTTCGATAAAAGCATGGATTGCTTAAAAAAACGAGGCACGCTTGTCCTTTTTGGCCAGAGCTCTGGAAAGGTGCCCAGCTTTGATCCAGCCGCTCTGTCGGCCAAAGGGTCAATTTATCTTACCCGGCCTACTTTATTTCATTACACCGATACCCGGAAAGATCTCGTGAGTTGTTCATCTGAACTTTTTGACGTTCTGATCAACGGCGCAGTGAAGCCTGACATAAATCAGGAGTATCCGCTGGCTAATGCTCGCCAAGCTCATGAAGATCTCGAGGGGCGCCGTACAACGGGAGCCACGATACTGATACCCTAAATGCCTGTCATTTAAGTTAAATTGCCTGATTCATGAATATTCAAGAAGCCATTCGAAAAGTAACCCAAGGACTCGATCTCTCGACTGAAGAGATTGGCGACGTTATGCGGATCATTATGGAGGGTGATGCGACACCAGCTCAAATTGGATCTGTATTGACCGCACTGCAGATGAAAGGGGAGACGGTAGAAGAGTTAACCGGTGCCGCGATTGTGATGCGTGATTTCGCGGCTCCAGTATCTCTTAAATCAACTCAGGTCTCTGATTCGGTCGGGACGGGTGGGGACGGCGCCAGCATTTTTAACGTGTCGACCGCAGCCTCTTTTGTGGCCTGTGCCGCAGGCGCCGTTATAGCCAAGCACGGCAACCGAGCTGCAACAGGTAAATCTGGGAGCGCTGATTTTCTTGAGGCCGCGGGCGTGAATATTGCGCTTAGTCCTGATCAGGTGGCGGAAACGATAGACGCTGTTGGAGTCGGTTTCATGTTCGCACCGACTCATCATGGTGCAACCCGTCATGCGGTGGGGCCACGGCGAGAAATTGGCGTCCGGACTATATTTAATTTGCTTGGACCTTTAACGAATCCTGCCGGTGCGAGATGGCAGTTGGTGGGGGTATTTGATCAATCCTGGGTGCGTCCAATGGCCGAGGCGTTTACGAAACTTGGGAGTGTGCATACGCTGGTCGTTTGTTCAGATGATGGCTTGGATGAGATAAGCCTCGCGGAGGAGACTTTGGTTTCTGAACTCAAGAACGACGTCATCACCGACTATCGTATATCACCTGAGCAATTTGGAATGCAGCGCCAGCCGTTAGCATCGCTGGTCGTGAACAGCGCGAATGAGAGTCTGGATCTGATTCGCTCCGTGCTGGGAGGCGGGGCGGGGCCTGCGAGTGACATGGTCGCTCTTAATGCAGGCGCAACTATCTACTCAGCCGATCTCGTTGACTCTTTAGAGGCAGGCGTGGTCCGGGCGCAGGAAATCCTGTCCGCGGGCACGGGCCTGGAGAAGTTAGAAGCGCTTGTGGCGTTTACCCAGCGCTTTTCCGAGACTAATTAAAGTTTTGGTGGAGTGCGACCGATCACTCGATTTAATAGACGCAAGATTAAAGTGAAAAGATAAAAAAAGGGCCGATCAAGATCGGCCCTTTTTTATAAATGACCCGATTGGCTATTGAGATTGTGCCACCATGTGGTCGACCGCAGCTTTTACTTCATCATCTGAAAGGCTTGCGTTTCCGCCTTTGGCAGGCATCACCCCTGCATTACCTTGAAAACCGCCAATTGCGTGGGTATAGAGTGTCTCGTTACCCTGAGAGATGCGATTCGCCCATGCATCAATGTCACCGGTTTTGGGCGCGCCAGCGATTCCCGCGGCGTGACAGGCCATGCAAGCGCCCTGGTAAACCTGAGCGCCATCAATGTCGGCTGCTGCGACTTGGATAGATTCGACAGGTTGTGCGGCAACTGTCCCCACGTTGATCTGTCCGACTGGCTGAAGAAGCATTGAGGCATCGCTTTCGACTAGCGCATTTCGCTCATCTAAAACGCGCTGCCCGATTGTGCCTGCATTTACAAAGCCCATCATGATCAGAAAGAGGGTCAGGATGACGCCGAAAATAAAGAAAATGATAGATTTTTTCAGGAACTGCTGATCGCTCATGGTGGTTGACATGCAAGAGGTCCTCCGTACGCCAATTGCCTAGATGGTTGGAACTTTTACTAAAACTTGAGGGTCGAATTATACTTAAAAAATATTTTTTTGGGCGTCGCATCGCCTAACTTTTTGACAATATGAAGTCTAAGGGCGCGATCATGAAAACCTCAGGCAAAATAGAGTTGGGGCGAAGAAGGGCGGTTTGGGAGCTCCCAGCAGAGCTTGCTAATCTCCACCACAAGGTGTCAATCGGTTCTAGCTGCTTTTTGAAACTGGCGCCGAGACCCTCCAAGCACTGGGATGCTCGGCGGGCTGCGGAAATGGCGGTAGGGGCTGGGTTTACGCTGGATAAACCTTGTTTTTTTAGATCCCAAATTGCCTTTTTGAGCGTCACAAAAATTGAAAGCCTGCCAGATAGTGTCGGCCCAGAAATGCAGACGTTGATGGTAGGACTCAATCCGAGCCCGTACTCATCGGCAAGTCGGGTGCCTTATGGAAGGCCAGGAAATCGATTTTGGCCTGCGGCGCATCGGGCCGGCCTGATCTCAAAGGATCGGGATATTCATCATGCACTCGTTCATCACGGAATAGGTTTTACAGACCTCGTACGCCGGACGACTCGACGCGCTGAGGAGATCGATCCATCCGAGTTCCGCAGTGGTTTCGAGCGGGTCAAAAGCTTGATTGAATGGTTAAAACCTAAGGTGGCCTGCTTCGTCGGTCTTTCAGGGTGGCGAATTGTTAGCAACCCCAAAGCTAAAGCTGGAATCCAGCCGGCGTCAATCGGATTAACTACAGTTTATGTAATGCCGCATCCGAGTGGTTTGAATGCCCATGCAAGCTTGAAAGACCTTATTGGGCATTTCTCAAAGGTCAGGGAACTGAACGCATGATGAGGCGTTAAAATTGCGTTCCCAAAATTAAACTGGGGTTTAAAATGATCGGCATTAAAACCTACAAGGCAAAACTTCTCCTAACGTTGACCTCTCCTGACGGTCAAGAATTCGACCAGGGAGTGGAGCTCGTGATTGATGCCGACAGTAAAGAAGAGGCCGAAAGAATAGTGAAAGATCTTGATGCCTCGGTGAAGTTGGATAGTATTGCGATTACGTCGATTCATCATGTGGGCACTAGAACGCGGGCAGCATTGAAGAAGTCTCATTAAATACCTCGGGACCAAGGCTGACTATGTTTATCCAATCACAATCAACTCGGAAAATAATGTCGCGCGTATTGACCGGGAGTTTGTTATTTTTTTCTATGCTGATCTCGGGTTGTGCTGGATCTAAATCCTGTAACTGTGAGACCCCAAGAGTCTGTTGCAGAGGGTTAGTGCCTGAGTGTGCAGCGTGTGAAATGGGTGTGGACTTGGAGGAATGGTTTAACCGGACATGCCCAAACGGGGAAAAGGATGCACACTACGGTGGTTGGGATGAAATTAATCAAAAATCAATTTGGATTTGCGACAATAGCGAACGCCAGAAAATCGAGATTAGTGATTGATGGATGTGTTGTGAGCATTTAGCATTTTCGTCCGTTCCAGCGATTCAGCACGGTAAGGCTGACGGCTTTCAAAGGTAAAGACCGGCAGCTGGCGGGGAGCCTTTTACACCAGCTGAACGCTCGCCGGAATAATGAAAATTTTTGAAGCGCAACAAGTCTTTTGGTGATCGATTGAATAACCCTTGCGGTAAAGAATAATTTCTGGGTTCTTGATTGGGTTTTCAGAACAAATTGTTCATTACTGCTAATCTTGGACGACTTTTGACCGACAGCTAATTCCTCGCAGTCATACTTGAGTGCACTCAAGTTTTGCCAGTGTCTCGGACTTTGTTCCCCATTCAGAATTCCAAGGGCATTTTGATAAAGAATATAGTCGGCAAGTTGAAGATTAAAAATCTTGAGTCGAAATTCCTCAGACGAGACAAGGTCGTTATCTAAAACGGGATGAGAACGGTTTTGGGCAGAACGCGGTGGAATAATTTGAACGTGATTATTTCCCCGATTCTCTGAAATGACGGCTTTGATAAAAGGATCAAGACCGGATTCAACGCTGAACCCATCTAATTCGAGCAAGCGTGCATAGCATTGGGCCGAAAACAAATTAAAGTCATCGGCACGTAATCGCCCACTATTCATAAGGGAGAGAGATCGGCATTGATTGTTCAGGAATGACCCAAAATACCGATCTAATACATTGGGAACATTCTGTGGGCGATTTAATGCCTCAAGGCAGATGTGCATAAGAATACGGAATTGGTAAAGGGGCATTCGCGCGAGGGACAAGTAGGAGCCACATAGTGTCTCCGCTTGCCAGTTGATTTGTGAGATGAGTTGATTGACCGGGTTGCGAAGCAGGACAAAATATCTCGTATTTTCCTCGGGAGGGAAGATATGGGTGAGCGTGTCGTAACGGACATGACCGGAGATCCATGTGGACCGGTTCGATAATTGATGCCTGATTTTGGCGTGTTGAATGCCGTCGGAAGAATCAATAAATCGCTGGATATGATCGATAACCGTTAGGTCGTTTGCACGCAGACAATTATTAAAGAAAGTGCCGGCGGTTCGCGGAATATGAATAAGAATGTTGTGGCCGACGATGTCTTCATGCGCGACCGGTCTGGGGTGAAAAATGTGGGACTTCTGCATAAATATCGGACCAAGAACCCTGCTGTATTAAATCAGCAATATTTTGGATAGCGTAAGCGCATGATGACTCCGAAAAGGTTCCGAGTCTCGCTAAAAGTGAGTTTAACTGGCCGCTAGGAAATCTATCGCAGCTTGCGCGCCACCTCTTTTGTGCGGAATTTGGGCAAGTTTTAATCCCATCTCAACTCCGCCTAGCGTGCCGATGAGAGATAGTTCATTCAAATCACCGAGGTGCCCGATTCGAAACACTTTCCCTGACAATTGACCAAGACCGTTGCCTAACGACATATTGAAGTTGTCTAATATTATCTTTCTAAGTTGATCTGCGTCATGGCCATCCGGGACGAGGACGGCCGTCAGAGAGTTACTGTACCGATCTGCGTTTTGACAAAGGATCTCAAGCCCCCATGCCCGAACTGCGCATCGAGCAGCTTCGGCCAACCGCAGATGACGCGAGAACACATTTTCTAAACCTTCTTCAAGAAGCATATCGAGCGCTGTCTTTAGGCCATAAAGTAGGTTGGTCGACGGGGTGTAAGGAAACTGCCCCTCCTTGTTAGACGCCAGGATGTCATCCCAGTCCCAATAGGCGTTAGGAAGCGTCGATTGCTTTGACGCTTGAAGCGCTTTAGCGCTAATGGCATTGAAGCTTAAGCCGGGGGGCAGCATTAAGCCTTTTTGAGATCCGGCAACGGTGACATCGACACCCCATTCGTCATGACGGTAATCGAGCGAGGCGAGAGAGGAGATAGTATCCACCATGAGCAGTGCAGGATGGTTGGTCTGGTTGATTACTGCTCGGATCGCTTTGATATCTGAAACCACGCCGGTTGATGTTTCGTTATGCACAACACAGACCGCTTTAATAAGATGATCGCCATCTTTTTCGAGGCGGGTTTTAATTGCATTCGGATCAGCCCCCTGTCGCCAGTCCGTGGGAATAATTTCTGCGTTAAGTTGAATTTTGTTTGCAAGACGGCCCCATCCTTTTGCAAAATGACCTGTTTCGCACATCAGGATCTTATCTGCCGGAGAAAGACAATTTACAAGCGCGGCCTCCCATGCGCCAGTTCCGGAGGCTGGAAAAATAATAACGGGACCCTGTGTTTGGAATACCCGAGGCAGTTTGTCAAGAATATCGAGAGTCAGCGCGGCAAATTCAGGCCCACGATGGTCAATTGTTGGCGCGTTAATTGCGCGTAGAATCGAATCTGGGACATTTGTCGGTCCGGGGATTTGGAGAAAGTGACGTCCGCTCATTGCCGTGCGATTGGTAAACATAATGAAGCGTTCATTGTATCCTTCCTAGCGTTAAAGAAAATACAAATTACTAAGGTATATCAAGGAAAACCTCTTGGCAGCGAATCCAAAATTTGAAGCGTTTAGCCAATCTGAATTTGCGCAGCGGTTACGGTCGGGACTCGAGGGAGAGGTCTATTTCGATTCGTTTTCAAGGGGGCGATATTCCACAGATGCTTCGATTTACCAAATCTCGCCCATCGGCGTTGTTATTCCACGAAGTTGGCAGGATGTGGTTTGTGCGTTACAAATTGCGAAAGAAGCCGGAGTGCCGGTTCTGCCCCGCGGGGCCGGAACCTCTCAATGCGGTCAGACGGTCGCAGAGGCTCTGGTTATTGATAACACCGCTTATCTGAGTCGGTTGATTGAAATTGATCGGGAGAATCAAACGGTCATCGTCGAGCCTGGGGTGGTGCTCGATCATTTAAATCGTGCGCTTGCCAAAGAGGGTCTGATGTTTCCGGTGGATGTATCAACAGGCAGTCGCGCAACGATCGGCGGGATGACCGGTAATAATAGTTGCGGCGCTCGTTCGATTCGTTATGGCACCATGCGGGATAATGTGCGCGCACTGGAGGCAATTTTAATTGACGGTAGCCGACACCACTTTGGCCCGTCGCCTCGTGATAATGAATCCAACCGATTTAATCGACAACTATTCGATATCGGCGATAAATATGCTGAGGAGGCAGCGCGGCGCTTTCCAGATGTGCAGCGTCGGGTAGGGGGATACAATATTGACGCCCTTGCTCGAACGTCAAACGGCATCACCAATCTAGCCCATCTTCTGGTCGGCTCTGAGGGCACGCTTGCTTACTCCGAGCGTATTCAACTTCACCTAGCTAACATTCCGGGTCATAAAGTGCTCGGGGTTTGTCATTTTCCGACTTTTTATGCCGCGATGGATTCGGCTCAACATATTGTCAAATTAGGTCCGAGTGCCGTCGAGCTGGTTGATCGCACCATGATTGAGTTGGCGCGTGACATACCCATGTTTCGGGATGTAATTGGTCAGATCGTTGTTGGTCAGCCTGACGCTTTATTGCTCGTCGAGTTCTCGGGCGATGATCTTGACACTCAGTTGCAAGGCTTGAAGCAATTGCAAGAACTGATGAGTGATCTTGGGTTTTCGGGTGGTGTTACCGAAGCACTTAATCCAGGATTTCAAAAAGAGATCTGGGAGGTGCGTAAATCAGGTCTGAATATCATGATGTCGATGAGAGGTGATGGCAAGCCGGTATCTTTCATCGAAGATTGCGCTGTGCGTCTTGAAGATCTTGCAGAGTACACCCGAAGGTTGACCGAGATCTTTTCAAAATACGAAACCTCTGGAACCTGGTATGCGCATGCATCTGTAGGCTGCTTACACGTTCGACCAATTCTGAATGTAAAGCAGGATATCGACGTTATTAAAATGCGAGCGATTGCCGAGGAAGCATTTGAAATGGTGCGTGAATATAAGGGATCGCATTCCGGTGAACATGGAGATGGACTGGTTCGCTCGGAGTTTCATGAGGCGATGTTCGGTAAAAAGATGATCGCCGCCTTTGCCGAGGTCAAAAATCTGTTTGATCCGAATGGCCTTCTTAATCCCGGGAAAATCGTAAGACCCTCAAAAATGGATGATCGAAGTCTGTTTCGCTATAAGCCAGGTTACAAGACACAACGTCTGAAAAACGGGCTCGACTGGTCAGCCTGGAGTGGTTTTGGGGGAGCGGTTGAGATGTGCAATAACAATGGAGCCTGTCGAAAATTTGATTCAGCTGTGATGTGTCCATCTTATCGGATAACGCGGGAAGAGAAGCATTTAACGCGAGGTCGTGCGAACAGTTTGCGTCTTGCTATCTCCGGTCAGCTTGGCCCATCCGGTTTTACAGATCCTGAACTTTACGACTCAATGAAACTTTGCGTTGGATGTAAAGGATGTAAGCGCGAGTGTCCAACGGGTGTGGATATGGCGAAGATGAAAATCGAATTTTTACATCACTACCACCAACGTCATAACCGTTCGTTACGAGACCATCTCATATCAAGCCTGCCAAAGTACGCGCCGGCCCTCAGTCGATTTTCTACCTTAGCGAATAGTTTCGGGACTAGCCCGCTTGCGAGAGTTCTCGCTGATAAAATTTTGGGTCTAAGCGCCAAACGATCGTTGCCGATTTGGCACAAAAACTCAAGACAAGGGCAGGAGCTCTGCGTCGGGTCAGGCGATTTAGGCGAGGTGGTGCTTTTCGCAGATACTTTTAATCGCTATTTTGAGCCTGATAACCTGAGCGCAGCTATTCAGGTTCTAACGGCTGCAGGCTTTAAAGTGCATCAACCTGTTGCAGTCGACGGCGAGGCTCGGCCTTTATGCTGCGGGCGAACTTATCTTTCGACCGGCATGGTTGATAAAGCTCGGGCAGAAGCAAATCGGACGATAGAAGCCTTAAAGCCTTACCTGCAAAGGAAAATTCCAATTCTTGGATTGGAGCCTTCATGTCTTTTCACTTTCAAAGATGAATTTCTGAGTCTCATCGACGATGAATCAGCACCTGTTTTAGCTAAAAGCGCAATGCTTTTAGAGGAATTTTTGGCGGGGGACGGATTGCAAGGCTTCTCAAGGCTCAAGTTTCAGCGTACGCAAGAAAGGGTAGCTTGGGTCCATGGCCATTGCCATCAAAAAGCGTTTAGCAGTATGGACGCCGTCGAGCAAATACTTCAGCAGGTCCCGGACCTGACGACCAAAATGATCTCTTCTGGATGTTGCGGTATGGCCGGAGCCTTTGGGTATCAATCGGAGACCCATGACGCCTCGATGGCGATGGCGCAACTTGACCTAGTCCCGGCGCTTGAAGCGGTGGATCGGGATGATTGGCTTCTCGCTGATGGTTTCAGCTGTCGCCATCAAATCAGTGATGTGACCCACAAATCGCCTCGTCATGTTGCGCAATTTCTCGCACGATCGCTTCAGTGAGTTTGTTTCTTATAAAAAGAGTATATGAATGACGTTTGCTGACTGGTTTATTGTCGGCTGGTGCGGCGTCGCCCTGTTTTTTGGTGGACTCATCAAAGGGGCGTTGGGGGTAGGGACGCCCTTGCTTACGGTGCCCTTAATGGCTTTAGTGTTACCACCACAGATGGCCGTTGTCCTGATGGCGGTGCCCGTGGTTGTTGCGAATGTTTGGCAAGCTTTTAAAGCAGAACAAATTCGGTCAGCGGTTTCACGTTTTTGGCCGCCTTTTCTGACGATTTTAATTGGCACCTATTTTGGCGTTGCAATTCTTGCTGATATTGATGATCGATCTCTTTTTATTATCGTTGGGGTGATTGTAATATCAGCGGCATTTTTTCAAGGCTCCTCATTTAAGTTTCATTTGACACCGGCGTCTGAAAAGCCAGCGGGGTTTATATTTGGAGCTGCGAGCGGCCTGATCGGAGGCCTTTCCTCTTTATTTGGGCCGATGCTTATTATTTATCTGCTATCGATCCCTCATCTTGGAAAAGAGCGGTTTGTTGCGTCGATAAGCTTTTTATATATCGCCTGCGTTGTGCCTTGGGCGGTAATGCTGGTGCTTTTTGGTGTTCTTGATCAGAGAATGGCACTTTTATCTACATTGTCGGTGGTTCCGGTAATGGTAGGTCTGGTCAGTGGAGAAAGGCTCAGGAAGCGAATGAGTGACGAGCGCTTTCAGCGATTTATTCTTCTTATATTGCTGATATCCGGATTTACGATGCTTTGGCGGGCGTTTTCGGGGTAGGCAGGCGGAATGCTTTGACACCTATAAGGGGGTGGGATACTATTTTTTCTGATCTCAATAAAAAGTCTGAATTAACAAAGAGGAGGAGGAGATATGGGAAGTAATAAGTTTCTGATGACAGCAGGGTCAATGTTGGCAGCCACGATCTTTTCTGCGAGTAGCGCCTACGCAGCTTGCGCAACTGATGGACTGCCGGGCACTATGGCAAAACCGGGCGGTTTTCCAGAGCGGTCGCTTGCCATGATTGTTCCTTACGGACCTGCCGGTGGTTCAGGACAGGTTGCACAGGCAATGGCCCAAGCGGTAACTGAATTAACGGGAGTGTCGATCAATCGAGATCATAAGCCGGGCGGCTCCGGCACAGTGGGCATGACGGCTTACTTGGCGATGCCAACGGATGGATACACTGTTTTAGAGCATATTGATGATGCATCTAGCGCGCATGCGCTTGATTCAGGTCGTCCGAATCCCGCAGAGGATCTGATTCCGCTCGTGATCTCTCAGATTACATTTTCCCAGATCTATATCCGCACCAACGAAGATCGCTTCACCGATTGGGATTCGTTTGTAAACTGGGTGAAAGCTCAGGATGGAAAAGCAACGATTGCTAACGTTTCAAAAGAGGGCTCGATGGAGCGCATCAATATGAAGTACCTCACTGATGCGACCGGAATGAAAATTCAGCAGATCTCATTTGACAAAGGCGCCCCACGGTATGGCGCGTTAGCAGGTGGACAGGTTGATGCATTGTTTGAGCAGCCAGGCGATGTCCGGAAATTCCTAGATTCGGGAACTTTCCGCCCAATCCTTACGCTTCTGCACTCTCGACCGGGCGTTTTTGCTGATGTGCCCAGCTTGAAAGATGCGGGCTTTGATTTTGAACCCTTGCTTCGTTTTAGAGGATTTTACGTTCATAAAGATGCCCCGGCAGACCGCGTGGAGTGGTTGCAATGGGCATTCCAGAAAGGTTTCTGTGAGCCGAGTTATCAAGCATTCAATGAGAAGAAGTTCATGAATCTTATTGAAAGCTACAGGGATACCGCTGGCGCGAAGGAACTGATTACAGGGACGATTGCCCAATATCGTCAGGTCTATAAAGAGCTTGGCTTAGAAGTTAAGTAGATCTACGATTGATCATCGGTTTTGGAGAGTGGGCCGGGTGCAGGTTTCTGCATCCGGCCGTTTTCTGTATCGTTAAAAATCTTTAAGCGACGAATAAAGATGGGAAAACTGCGCCCGGTACATTTTTTTGAGGCAGCTTTTTGGCTGTTGCTCTCGGCGTTTCTTTATGTCGAATCATTTGATTTCGATCGCAGTATCGAGATTTATAAATTTGGCGCTACCGCATGGCCTCGGACGCTTATTTTATTAATGGCCTTTGCCGCGCTTGGCCAGCTTTTATTTCAATACTATGCAGGTGATAGTCCGACAGGCTCACTGGGTGCAGCAACCGACGATGGCGCGCAAGAGGCCGCCCGGAAAGCGGGACACTCCTCAATATCATGGTACGCATCTACTTTTCTGCTGTTAGCGATTCCATTTTTGTATATGCGTGCGCCGGACCTTGTTGGATTAATGACGACGCTGGATAAGCAGGGAGTTCATCTGGTTAAGGGTGTGACTGCCCCAATTTTGTTGGTTGCCTATCTAGTGTTAATGCGGGGCAATCATGTTGGGGCAATCCTTGCCTTGCCCATCTTTTTTGCCGCGCTACTCGAAGATATGGGTTTTTATGCAATGGCGCCTCTTTTTATAATCGGCGTGACCCTATTAATGGGGGAGAGACGTTTGCAATGGATTGCTTTAACCATCGCGCTTATTATGGGGGCCTTGCTCCTGATGTTCGTCAGTCTGCTTTATGTCGGACTGCCAACCGGAAACTTGAGCCCTTTTTATGAATTTAGCAATCAACTGATTATTCTGCTTCAGTAGGGCGGGACACAGGACGGTCATGGACGCTTACGCAAATTTCATTAATGGCACGATCACGTTGTTTAGTGATCCGATGGGGATTTTAATTTTCTTCGGTGGCGTGGTTGGGGGCATGCTCTTTGGCGCGATCCCGGGGGTAAGCATGCTTACGCTTGCTGCAATTTTGTTACCGTTTACCGCCCATTTATCCGCAGAGCACGGCATTATGCTGTTCTCCGTTATTTACTGTACTGGGGTTTATGGCGGAGCCATAACCGCCATTTTGTTTAATATCCCAGGGGCGCCTGAAAACGCGCCAACCGCCTTCGATGGCTATGCGATGACCAAAAATGGCGAGGCGGGCCGAGCCGTTGGCGCCGCGGTAATGTGTTCGGCTATCGGCGGCACCGTGGCAGCTGTAATAATGATGCTGGCCACCGCGCCAATTGCGAATTGGGCAATTTCGGCGTTTGGCCCGCCCGAGATTTTCGCACTCGTTTTTTTCGGTCTCGCGGTCGCAGCAACCGTGGGGGCCAAGACGCTTTGGAAAGGTTGGCTTTCCATTCTGGTTGGACTGCTGATTGCGGTTGTCGGGATGGATCCCGTTGGGGGGATTGAGCGTTATGATTTCAGCATGCCCTATTTGCTCGCGG
>Ga0315331_10002994_pt1 | contig 12699 bp, 13 predicted proteins | sample M160m34915metaG_FD_203456 | JGI IMG/M metagenome (GOLD analysis project Ga0315331, IMG submission 203456) | Ammonia-oxidizing marine archaeal communities from Monterey Bay, California, United States - M1 60m 34915 | ecosystem: Environmental > Aquatic > Marine > Intertidal zone | place: USA...
TGCGGTATCCAAGAAGCTACACCCCAGGAGACTCGTCTAAAAAGCTCGCCACGATCAACTGTACAGCCCTGCAACCACCCATTTCCTATTTGCGGCCCATACTCTTACCCGCAGACTTCAAATCTTCGCAAGCCTCGACCACTCTCTCAGCCATATTCGCCCGAGCCTTCTTAAGCCAAGCGCGCGGATCGTAGATTTTTTTATTGCCGACTTCGCCTTCGATTTTGAGCACACTCTCGTAATTGGCCAGCATATGATCGACAACCGGCCGAGTGAAAGCGTACTGGGTATCGGTGTCGACATTCATTTTTATGACGCCGTATTCTAACGTCTCCTGAATCTCCGCCTGACTCGACCCCGATCCGCCGTGAAATACCAGCCAGAAGCGCGCAGTTGCGCCGTATTTTTCGATTACGGCATCCTGGCCATTTTTCAGTATCTCTGGCGTCAATACCACATTGCCGGGTTTGTAGACTCCGTGCACATTGCCGAAGGTCGCCGCCAGCATAAAACGGCCCCCCTCTACCTGGCTCAGCGCCTCGTAGACAGCGACCATATCCTCTGGTGTAGTGTAGAGTTTTTCTCGGTCGACATTCTCATGGTTGATGCCATCCTCCTCGCCGCCTACGACCCCAGTCTCGACTTCCAGGATGATATCGTTGTCACGACATAATTCCAACAGCGGTATCGCTGCCTTCAAATTCTCTTCGAGCGGCAAATCGCTACCGTCATACATATGACTCGAAAAAAGATTGGGCATGCCCTGCTTGCGCCGGGCGGCGGTTTCGGCGATCAGCGGTTTGAGAAAGGAGTCGATCTTGTCGGTGGTGCAGTGGTCGGTATGCAGGGCTATGTTGACGTCGTAGCGGTCGGCAACGCGCTGAGCGTGCTCAGCCAGGGAAATCGCGCCGAGCACCATGTCGTTCAGATTGCCCGAGGAATGTGCGCCGCCGCCAGTAGAAACCTGAATCAGGCCATCGCTACCGGCCGCGACAAAACCTTCGATCGCCGCGTTGACCGTATCTATATTGGAGATATTGATGGCTGGAAAGGCGTAGTTTTCGCGGTGAGCCTTATCCAGCATTTCACAGTAGCGCTCGAAATTGACGACGGGCATGATGGGATCCTCTCGGTGAAATTTGCGGATGAATTACCCCTATAAAATAGGCATCGAACCGAAAAACGGGACCCCCTCGCCCCATTTACAGCGAGAACGCCGGCTCACAAGGGCAAAATCAGCCCACCCGCCAAAAGCGCTTCCACCGTCTGCGCGAAAGCCGCCGTCGCCAACTCGATATCCTCGTCGGTGTGGGCCGCCGACAGCACGCCTCCAGTTGAGCTCATATTGTCGACTCCGCGAAAGCGCTGGTGGCGCTGATAGGCTTCGATCAGCGTTCCCGGCATGCCCTTCAACCGATCTGCCTCATCTGTATGTAGATCCTTCCGACTAGCCGCTGCCTTTGCCCTATTTGGATCGGTCTCAAAATAGACGTGAAAGGTCGAACTCACCCCGTACATATACCCGGCAACGCCCTGTTTTTCAAGCACCTGATCCCATGCAGCACGCAAGCGGGCGGCCTGAGCGTCGGCCCGGGCGATGGGTTCGCCGGTCGCCACTTTTTTTAATACCGCAACCCCCGCCGCAGCCGATAGCGGCGCTCCATTAAAAGTACCTTGATGCAGCACCCGGCCGAAACGATCGTGTCCGGCATCGCCGGTCATATCGAATAATCGCATTATATCCGCCCTACCCACAACGGCCCCTCCCGGCATGCCACCAGCGACGATCTTGGCGAAGCAGGACAGATCTGGGCTCAGTCCGTAGCGACCCTGAGCCCCGCCCGGACTAAAGCGAAAACCCGTGACCACTTCATCGAATATGAGCAATACTTCGCGTTCGCGGGCGACCCGTTGCAAACCGCGCAAAAACGCTGGATCCAACGGCACCCGCCCCCACGAAGCCCCCGAAGGCTCGACGATCACCGCCGCAAAATCACCTGCCGTCTCGAGCATTTCTTCGACGAGGTTCAAATCGCCTGCGGGAACACAGACCATATGATCTTGCGGCGGAACCCCTAACGAGCCCTCCCGATCAAAAGGTGGTTGAAAACCGTGCACCACATCGTCGTGCCAGCCGTGAAAATGTCCAGCAAAACGCAACACCTTATTGCGGCCGGTAAATGCACGCGCCAGTCGCAAGGCCAGAAGCGTCGCTTCCGTACCCGAGTTGACAAAGCGCACCCGCTCGGCCGAAGGCACTAAGCTCTGCACCAATTCCGCCCATTCGATATGCAGTGGGTGGTCATTGCCAAAGTGCGTGCCCTTGCCGACGGTTTCTTTGATAGCCTCGACGACTTCTACTGGAGCATGGCCCAATAACAGCGCGCCATTGCCGAGCAAAAAATCGATATACTCATTGCCGTCGACATCCCACTTGCGGCCGGCTTGCCCCCGCTCAATATAAAGCGGCACTGGGGTAAAATAGCGCAGATCGTGTCCAGCCTTGCCCCCCAGCGTATTGCTTGCCCGCGCGAGATATTCCATCGATCTGGGTCGTGCTGCCGCATAGTCCTCATATATTTCGTCCACACGGATCCTTCCTTTCATCGCTGGTCATGACCGCCCGCCGCAGGCCGTAATCGTCTGTCCAGTCACAAAGCTCGATTCCTCGGACAATAGAAACTTGACCACTGCCGCCATCTCGCTCGGATCGCCCATCCGTCGCATTGGCGTATCGGCTACCAAATTTTCGACCATCCCGGGATTGCCCGAGCGCGCCAGGTCGGTATCAGTCAATCCCGGCGCGAGACAGTTAACCCGTATGTTATGCTCGGCGAAAGCCTGAGCGGTGTGCCGGGTAAAAGCAATAACCGCGGCCTTGGTCGTCGCGTAGTGAATCATGTTGCGTTTGAGCAGAATGGCAGCCAGCGACGAGATATTGACAATGCGGCCGAAACCACTGGCGATCATCGCATCCTTGACTGCCCAAGTCGTCAAAAAGGGACCATCGACATTGACCGCGAACATCCGTTGCCACTCAGCATAGCCAAATTCGTCATGCTCCTCAGCCACCGCAATTCCGGCATTATTGACCAGCAATTCGACGGGACCAAATTCCGCGCCAATTTCTCTGATCATCCGCTCCACGTCCGCCTCTGACGCCACGTCTGCCTGTACGAGCAGACCTTGCGCACCACACTGCTCTACTCGTGCTAAAACCTCTCGCGCCGCCAGCTCATTTTGCTGAAAATTGATCGCGACTTTGGCCCCATTTTCAGCCAACATTTGACAGATCGCCCGGCCAATTCCGCGCCCTCCGCCAGTCACTAAACCCGTGCGCCCTGTGAATACGCCCCGAATCATACAACCAACTCCCGCTCGTAGTAAAAACTGTACATCACCCCTTCCACAATAATACGCAAACAACCGTTGGTCAATGTAGGCCGACACCACGTATTGCGGTCGGCGACGTCAATAAAAAAGAGCCGGCAATTACCGCAACTCCAATCACCAAGTGCTTTTGCCCCTCGACGTTATCGGCTAAACCGTAACCCACAGTTAAACGAGGTTCAGTTGATCGCCCGAATAAACTCATCGACACTAAAAACAAAGCCAAAAGCCAACGCCACTCGCCACAAAGCAACCTCTTTGCAAAGTTCGTTTCGCGCTGTTTCCCTATTTTCCACTGCGGTAACTGCCTCTCTCAACACCGAACACATCACGCCTCGTTGGCTCATTTCGGCCATCCCACCCGGAGAAAGCAACAAACACCAATTAATCGCAAAACCCGCATAGATAAGATGATTGATACCCGCATCATGACATAACGCCGTAAGTTGCTGGCTATTTTCAGCCACTCCCTCGCTTCCTTCTGGCCGGGCCTGAGGCATAAAATCCAGCTCCGCAAAGCCCTTTGTTACATCGGATTCATTGTGCGAGCCAACAAAGACCCTTTCGCGGCGAAATGCCCGCAAGCGCTCAAGCGTCGGATCGGCGGCCACTTGATCCGGACCTCTATCCCTGGGTCCGGCCAGTTCTTCCGCCCGTCGATAACCTGAATAATCGCGATAATAATCTCCACCGCCAACCACGTGAAAAAGCGGTAAATCCGATGCCCGCACGGCCGTTAGCAAGCCGGGAAAGATCCGCTCGCCGATCTGTTTCGCACGCGGCATGTATTCTACTGCCCGATGCCAGCCGGCATATTCCGCCGGCGTCCCCGTATCCCAGGCGTGCATCACCACAACCGCCGTATGCTCACGCGCAATGTCGAGTCGGGCGCTTTGCCACCCGCCATAGCCCTCTCCCGGCACAGTTGACTCCAGGTCTGCATCGAATTGCTGGTAATACTCGGCCTCAAGCGTATAATTGCTCATCGCTATCCCATCCAAAAAAGAAATGGCCGCACCCAGTGAGCGGGTGCGGCCATGCCAACTCATTCAGTCTCAGCAAATTAAATGGCGGCGTCGCCCGTTTCCCCAGTGCGAATCCGTACGACCTCGTCTACGGGTACCATAAAAATCTTGCCGTCGCCAATTTGGCCAGTCTGCGCGGCTTTGCACACCGCATCGACACATTGCTCGGCTAAATCATCGCCAACCACTACCTCGATTTCTATCTTGGGCGTAAAGTCGATGGTATATTCTGCCCCGCGATAGAGTTCCTTGTGGCCTTTCTGCCGGCCAAAGCCCTTGACTTCACTAACGGTCATCCCCATGACGCCCAACCCACTCAAGGCCTCTTTCACTTTTTCAAGCGCATTGGGCCGCACCACGCACTTTAGTAACTTCATATCTGCGTCTCCTTAGTTAAAGCCGATCGGTTCAATCCCTTAGAATTCCATATTGTAGCCCTGCTCGCTGTGCAGCGCTAGGTCAAGCCCTTGTGATTCGTCATCGTTGTTGACGCGCAACCCGACGACAACATCGACGACCTTCAGGATAACAAAGGAAAGCAATCCACTATAAACTACCGTGAATGCAACACTTACTACCTGAACACCAACTTGTTCGGCGATGGACTCTTTGGCCAAACCTAAGCCGCCAAAGCTCTCCGAAGCGAAGACCCCGGTCAGAATCGCACCGACGATGCCGCCGATGCCATGCACGCCGAAAGCATCGAGTGAATCGTCGTAACCCAATTTCTGTTTGAGGCTCGTCGCACCCCAAAAGCAGCATAGGCCTGAAGCAAAACCAATTGCCAAAGCCCCCAGCGGTCCGACGCTACCCGAGGCCGGCGTAATTGCCACCAGACCCGCCACCGCTCCGGTGACAATGCCCAACACACTCGGTTTGCCGTGTTTGATCCACTCAATTGCCATCCAAGTCAATGCCGCGATTGCCGTTGCGATCTGCGTTACAAGCATCGCCATACCAGCCGCTCCATTCGCCGCGACCGCGCTGCCTGCGTTGAAACCGAACCAACCGACCCATAGCATCGCAGCACCGATGACCGTTATCGTCAGGCTGTGCGGCGGCAGTGGTACCTGTCCGAAGCCCTCGCGTTTGCCGATCATAATCGCGGCGACCAGTGCTGCTATGCCCGCGTTGATATGCACCACGGTGCCGCCAGCAAAGTCAAGCACATCCAGATCCCAAAAGAAACCGCCCGCGCCGCTCCAAGCCATATGGCAGACTGGTGCATAGACGATCGTCGACCACAGAATCGAAAAGAGCAGCATCGCCGAGAACTTCATCCGCTCGGCAAAAGCCCCGGCGATCAACGCCGGCGTAATAATTGCGAAAGTCATTTGAAAGGTGATAAAGACCGATTCCGGAATTGTGCCGGTCATGCTGTCAACGCCAACCCCGGCCAGAAAGAATTTGCCCAAGCCCCCGACAAATGAATTCAGATTCATCGTGCCGCCCTTCATGCCCGTGGTATCAAAGGCCAGACTATAGCCCCAGCCAATCCAGACAATGCTCATCGCACAGGCCGAGACGAAACACTGCATTAGCACCGAAAGCACATTTTTTGCCCTCACCAAACCCCCATAAAAAAGGGCCAAACCAGGCAAGGTCATAAAAAGCACCAAGGCCGTTGCCGTCAGCATCCACGCCGTATCTCCAGAATTGAGCTCGTCGGCCCCGGCTGCCACCGGCATGGCCAAACAGCAAAACCCAATAATTGGGGCGAGACGACTTTCATGCACTGCGGATAATCGACGCATAATCCCCTCCTTGCAAATAAAATGTAACTGCCCAGATTCTGCGGCAGATCACACCCGGCCGCCTCGTGATTCCCGGTGCAATCGCTCTTTGGGATCCTAAATAAAGACAATCAACCTCGGCCCTCAAGTACTTTTTAAACTTTTTATCAGCGCGCCTCAGTGCGATCAGTGCATCGTTTTTTTGCGCCCCCCATTAAAGGCATCCGGCTTTTGCGTTCCGGACGGCCAGTATCCGTCCGGATGCTCCGCCCACGGTTCGCCACACATCGTCGACAACACTTTCCATTCCGACGCCCCCATACGCTCGGGGTGGAAGACGAAGCGCTGCAACCCGGCGGCCTGCGAAGCACGCAAGATGCCGATCAAATCACGCGCGGGCATCGCGTCGCCGGCGTGCGGGTCGCGCGCAGTCGACACCCAGCAGACAACCTTGTCGACACCGGCAGCCTCGATGGCCCGCCGCGTTTCACCGTAGACGATCCGGTCAAAAAACTCATCGGGAAAACCGGCTTCCAAATCAAATAGCGTCTGCACCTGGGGTAGTTCGATGCCAAATAGCGCCTTGACTACACTGAAGGCGTCTTCTTCGCGCAAGCTTGGATTCCACTCGACCAGCGTTTGCACCCAGCGCGCGATGGTGCCATATAGCCCGTCGAAACCACGGTGCCAATAGTAGTGCTTCGGCAGAATATAATCGAAATAACCCGCCATCTGCTCGTAGTCCTGCCCCGTAAGACCAGAGAATACCGCCGTGCGCGGAATGCCGCCCAACTCGATCTTGCGCGAAGCCTGATCGACCATTGTCCGCGCTTCGGCCCAAGCCCGAACCGACCGTTGCTGTCGCATGCGCAGCCAATAAAGCCCGTCTTCATCGAGGTCGAGTAAATTCAACACCGAGAATAACCCGCCTTCGGCGAGATAGCGCACGCGTTGTGGCGTCAACCGACACAAACTACTCCGCAGATGGTCAACCCCCCGTTGCATCCGCTCGATATCTGCACCCATCTCACTATATATCAGATCGTCCTTGCCCTCGCGGATCTCCAACAACTCGCCCCCATGGTGAAAAGCTAGTTCGTAGTGATTTTCACCTGGACCATCGATGATCACGCCCTCGATCTGTTGATAGTGATCGATCATTTCCTGCAAACCGACGGCTCCACCACGACCAGTGCCAAAGGTCAATATTTTCCACCCGCGCGCCACCGCGTCGTCCATCATCGCCTGTAGCTTTTTTTCTTTTACTTCATCACGCGGCCCTTGCTCCGGCGGTTCGACGCCGCGCTCAGTATAAAGTTTGGCATCGACGGGATAGCTGGAAATAGGGGAACCGTCGTCCTGTACGAATTGCATCCTTCCGACGATAATCCCCTCGACCCCACCCGCTTGCCAAGCGTCGAAGCGCTGCTGGTAATCTTCGAGCCAATATTCGAGCGGTTGGTCACTGTGGGTAAAGACCCAAAATTTCATGGTAAATCTCCTAACGATCGATCCACTGATAGGCCACTTTGGCGTTTTTCCAGAAGTACTTCTGCAAAGCTTCCTCGCCCTTTTCGGCAAAATATGCCTTGACGATATCTATCGCCATCCTAAATCCTCCAGCTCTGTCGCTGACCGGCCAGTTGCTGCCGTAGATCAGACGATCCTCACCAAAGGCTTCCCACATCGCGTCGAGCATTGGGCGATAGAACTCGACGCTCTCGGGACCAGGATACGTACTACTCTTTTCCATCACCGCTGAGACCTTCATATAGACCTGCGCATGCTCCGCTACCTGATTTATGGCCTCCAGCCACAGCGGGTCGAGCGCACCACCGTCGATCTCAACCGAGCCGCAGTGGTTGATCACGATCCGCAGATCGGGCAGCCTTTTGGCCAATTCGGCGACCTGCCCCAGAGCCTCTGGCCCCATCAGCACGTCGAGTTGTAAATCGCGCGCGAGCAAATGCTCCATATCACCCAGAAAGCTACCCGCTGTTATATCCGCGAAATAACCGCCCCCACAGCGGATGCCGCGAAATATTCTATTGGCGGCGAAACGGTCTATATCGTCTTTGAATTCAGGCCGATTCGGATCGACGTGGCCGACGAAGCCAACAATCCAGGGCTCGTCGGCGGCCAGGTCCAATATCCATTGATTGTCTTCCAACCAGGCGCTAGCCTCGACCACAACCGTGCCGGTCACGCCCTCGGGACCCGCCAATTCGCGGTGGTGCACAGGCAATACAGTACGGTAGAGCCCGTCTTCGCTTTTGGATGGCCAAGGCACTCCTTCCGAGCGAGTTGGGTCGTAAAAATGGGTATGGGTATCAATGATCACTTTGGGTTCCTTTCGGCCATGGTGTTTTCGATCAGCGTCGCAAAAGCTTCTACGTCCGCCTCTTCGGTGTCAAAAGATGTCATCCAGCGCACCTCGCCGCGGGCAGCGTCCCACGGGTAAAAGAAAAACTCTCGCTGCAATGGAGCGATCACTTCTAAGGGCAACCGTGCGAAAACGGCATTCGCCTCAACTGGGTAAATAACCTCAATACCCGGAATTTGACGCACGCGGTCGGCCAGGATCTGTGCCATCGCATTTGCATGCCGAGCATTACGGCGCCACAAATCGTTTGTCAATAGCGCACTAAACTGCGCAGCGACATAGCGCATCTTAGAGGCCAGCTGCATGCCCTGCTTACGCGCATAGCGATAATGCTCCGCCAACTCGGCGTCAAAAAAGATCACTGCCTCCCCCCACATCAGGCCGTTTTTTGTACCGCCAAACGACAAAATGTCGACTCCGCAATCGCCAGAGGTCTGCCGCAGCTCTACGCGCAAACTGGCCGCCGCGTTGGCGATGCGTGCCCCGTCGACATGCAGCCGTAGTCCGCAGGCGTGCACACAATCGGCCAAGGCACCGATCTCATCCGGTGTATAGACTGTGCCTAATTCGGTCGATTGCGTTATCGATACTACTGCGGGCCTCACCTGGTGTTCATCGCCGCGACCGCTGATCTGTCCGTGGACAATCTCGGGCGTCAGTTTGCCGTAGGGGGCGGGGACGCTGAGCAGTTTGACACCGGCGACGCGCTCAGGCGCTCCGCATTCGTCAACATCGAGATGAGCTCCCTGCGCGCATATCACCGCATCGTAGAACTGGCTGATGGAAGCGAGTGCCGTGACATTGGCTCCGGTGCCGTTGAAAACAAAGAAGACCTCCACCTCCGCTCCGAGAATCTCTCGGAAACGCCGGACGGCTTCCACTGTGTGCCGATCGTCACCGTACGAGTGCACATGCCCCGTATTGACCTTGTTCAAGGCCTCCATTATTTCGCAGTGCACTCCGGCGTGATTGTCACTGCCGAACCCGCGAATGTGCTCGCCCATATATTGCCTATGCCTTTTTCCTATCTTATGCTTGATATTTAGATTGAGCTGGCGTGTAGATCGAAGCGAATCGCGCCGTGTGCAAATTAACTGTAGGCCAACATACCAGCAAGCGAACGGATAGGCCGCATGGATCTTTACGAAAAATACCAGTTAACCCGGGTCATCAACGCCTGTGGCAAAATGACTCGTCTCGCCGGTGCCGCCGTCTTACCCCCAATCGCCGCACAAGCTGCCGCCGCCCTGCCCCATTTTTTCGATCTCGAGCAACTGCAACAACGTGCCGGATCCGCTATCGCCGAGGCCACTGGCGCCGAATGGGGCTATGTCACCGCCTGTACTGCCGCCGGCATCACCCTCGGTGTCGCCGCCTGTATTACCGGTTCCGACCGCGGCAGAATCGCGCAATTGCCCGACACCTCGAATATGGCGGATAAAGTAGTGATACAGCGCGGCCACATGGTCAATTTCGGCGCACCAATCGCCCAGACCATCCGGTTAGCCGGCGCCCGCGTCGTTGAGATCGGCACAGTCAACGACACCGAGGAATTTGACCTCGAAAACGCGCTCGACGAACAAACCGCCGCCGTCGTCTTTGTCGTCTCACACCACACCACTCGCAGCGGATCGATTCCTCTGCGACGCGTCGTCGAAATTGCCCATGCCCGCAGCATCCCCGTGCTCGTCGACGCTGCCGCCCAATCCTTTGTGATCTCCCGTATCTTGGGGGCCGGTGTCGACCTGGCTATTTGCAGCGGTCACAAATACCTCAGCGGCACGACCGCGGGTATCGTCTGCGGCCGCCGCGATCTGGTCGAAGCAGTGGCCTTGCAGACCAGCGGCATCGGGCGCCCGATGAAAGTCGGCAAGGAGGGCATCTTCGGCGCGATGGCAGCGCTCGAATATCGCATGCAATTGGACGTCGAGGCCTGGCGGGAAGAGCAAGATCGCAAAATGTACCACATCATAGACCGACTTGCTCCCCTACCGGGTGTTTCCATGCGCGCCGATCCCGATCCCAACGGCAACCCGTTCAACCGGGCCAGATTGGATCTCGACCCCGTAACCGCCGGAATCGACGCTCAAACCCTCGCCTGCGCAATGGCCGATGGCGACCCCTCAATCCGCCTGCGCGCCCACCACGCCGAAGAAGGCTATCTGCACGTCGACGCCATCGAAATGCACGACGCCGAAATCGAATTGACCTGCGAGCGAATCCAAGCCCTACTGGACGCCTCGCCCGCAGACAAACAAATGCTCAACGAACGCTACGGGTGCAGCGCCATGCCCGGCCATTGGTCGTGGTTGGGATCCACTCGACAGCCATCGTGACGAATACGCGCACAACTTATACCAGCGAAGTAATTTTCAGCGGAATGCAGAATACGCAAAAGGCGATGGAGAGATACAATGCGTAGCACCTGGAACAAGATTCAAATACGAGCATGCTGACCCCGTTTAATTGGCAGCGCGATCCCGCCAATCCGATTTTGCCGCCCGCCGCCGACTCGGCCTGCGAAAGCACCCGCTGCATGAACCCTTTCGCGGTGAGGGCCGGTGACGAATATCGGCTTTTTTATTCCGGCGGCGATGCCGCAGGCCACCAGCGCATCTGCCTGGCTACGGCTCCCGTTTCCGCGCCCGACCGCCTGACGCGGCGCGGCGTTGTTTTTGATTTGGGAGCGACTGATAGCTTCGACGCCCATTGGTGCGTATTGCCTTGCGTATACCGCTTTGGTGCGAAATGGCACATGTACTACAGTGGCAATGAAGGAACAGACCTTGGCCTGCAATCCTTCTCCGGCATCGGTCTGGCCACCAGCGACGACGGCCAACATTTCGAGAAGTATTCGAGCGCACCGGTAATCACCGGCGACCAGACCGCCGAATTTCCTACCAACAGGGGAATCGCCGGGGGTGGATCGATCATACATGAGCATCGGTCAGACGGCACAACCGCCTATAGGATGTATTACACATTAGCCGTCGGTACAAAAAACACCGACGTCGGCATCGACCAGGAGAAACACTGTGCTGTATGCCACAGCACCGACGGAATTACTTGGACGGATCACCGCCTTATTCTAAGCCCAAGACGCAATGTGACCAGTGAGGATATCGCAGTCGCCGCCCCCTTCGTCTGGCGGGATGGCACGCGGTATAGAATGTTGTATTGCGGCATAGGCACGCGCTGGGGCTTTTACTCGATATCCCAAGCGGTTAGCGAGGACGGTTACGTCTGGCACTGTGGTCATGGCGATGAAAATATGACGCTGGCTCCGGCGAGCGACTCCCCTTGGGAATCTCAGATGGTCGAGTATCCCTGTGTCCTCAACGAGGGGGACCGTCTGCGTCTTTTTTATTGCGGCAATGGCTACGGGGCCACCGGAATTGGCACCGCGACCAGCACGACCTACTCAACGGACGCGTTGGGGTCCACTAACTGAGAAGTACTGCAATAGATCGAGACTTGTATGCCCCAACACGCGCATTCTGACCGCAGTCATAAATATCCCGCCCCACCTTCCTTAGCCGAACTCGGCTTGCGAGAAACGAACCCATCTGGGCAACGGCGCTCTGGCGAAAATCTGACCAAACTAAAGAAATTCCGCTTCCAATTGCTGCGTGACTGGCTCATCGAACAATATGCCCCTTGCCGCGTCGCCGATATCGGCGGCGGCAAGGGGCTATTAGCCTACCTACTACGGGAAAGAGGCTGGCAGGCCACCGTCGTCGATCCGCACGAGCAAGCCCTGCCGAGCAAATACAAAGACCTACAAACCGACCGGCGAGTACGCATTGACCCCCAAGAGCGCGTGCCCCGTATCCCCCAGCCGTTCACGCCCGACTTAGCCGTACACTTTGACCTATTGCTCGGCCTACATGCGCACGCTTGCAATATTCGCATCATAGAAGCGGCAAAGCAGACGGGCTGTAACTTTGTGCTTTTGCCCTGCTGCGTCATAGACGAACCGGCGACGCCACCTGCCAACCGGCACTGGTTGCCTTGGCTCGCCGATCTCGCAAGACAACGGGGATTTGCCGTAGAGCATTTTCAATTGAATTTCAAAGGTCAAAACATCGGGCTCTACAATACCTAACTCCCGCCAAAACTAATTACAAATGTGGTACCACCATCCCCCCGCATTTCGAGCCGCCCTTCG
>Ga0315331_10002995_pt1 | contig 12697 bp, 4 predicted proteins | sample M160m34915metaG_FD_203456 | JGI IMG/M metagenome (GOLD analysis project Ga0315331, IMG submission 203456) | Ammonia-oxidizing marine archaeal communities from Monterey Bay, California, United States - M1 60m 34915 | ecosystem: Environmental > Aquatic > Marine > Intertidal zone | place: USA...
TAACACGATGAGTCCAGTCAAGTTCCAACGATGGGCATTCATGATTCTTTCCTTCCTTGTTTTCCGGGTGAGGGGGGTATGGTTCGGGTCGATGGGATCGACCGTGGTTTCATGCTGGAACTAAAAAGCAACGGTTGTGCCAAAGTGAACGTCTTCTGCCTGGAACACAGCGAGAGGAGGTTGATTTCAGGCTTGGATCAACTTTGTAAGAGTTGTCCAGTTAATGGTTTAGGTCCACGTGTTGGCATTGGAAAAGCGGCGGAAAATCGCTTGGGAAGAAGTTAGCAACGAAACCAGGAAAATCCATTTTTCTCCGAGGTGTCGCAAGAAAGATACGCCTGTCTCATTGTGAGACGAACGTGTGTGTGGCTTTGAGTCCGTAAGTCGATTTACCTAACGAACCGGCCTGGCGATGATCTTGACCGTAGCGGGATTTCCATTGGTCAGGACATTACAGAGTCCCGATTTGCCATCTTTTTCACCGATGTGGGTTCGTTTACCGTTTTTCAGGACAAAAACAGTAATGTAGTAACGGCGATTTTTGCGTGGCTCGAGTTTGGCGCCGACGGTGAAGGGGGTGGTCGTTTCCTGGCCGTCTTGATGTTGATATTTTTCTACCTGGAAACGGTCAATCAGCTTGGCACCAACATCTGCCAGGAAAGGATCGTATTCCCAGAGTTTGATTTCCAGCATGTGTTTTTGGAACGATCGAACCTTGCCAGGGATGAGAACGGTTCCGCGGACTCCCTTGCCGGCGATCGATTGTCCCTTGATGGTCTTGACCCCCTGTCGGCTGATAAGGATCAATTTGTAACCGAATCCCGGGCCGCCGCGTTTGGTTCCAGCCACGAGAAAGGTCACATTGCCTTTCTCGTCAACAGCTGGGCGCATGATAACCCGGTTAGGTCCCGGAACGGTACCGACGAGTACCAGTTGTTTACCGAAATCGACTCCTGGAACTTTCACGTCGGGTTGCCAGGTTTTGCAGAGTTTCTGCCAGTGGGTCGGATCGGTAATGAAACCGGTTGATGGTGCAAGTTTACGGAGTGCTATGTCGTTCACCTGGCCGGACCACATGTCGAGGGTTTCGATGGTGGTCGGAGCCGCCTGTGCGACGATCGTAAGGCTGCTCACGAGGCAGCAACAGACAAGTGTGACAGGTCGCAGAAACATAAATAATTTCCAGGTAATTGAGAGCTGCTCGAAGGGAGGTTATGACTTGGCCAAGACGATATCGAACGTTCCCAACTGGTAGTTGCCGTGTTCTGATTTTGTCTTTGCCAGCGGTACGATCAAATTGGATTTGCTGGCCCAGCGGTCGGTAGTAATCAAGGGATCTCCCTTGAAGTAAATTTGCGTAATGAGTTTCGTGTAGCCGGGTGCCTGGACCATGTAGTGGATATGAGCGGGCCGAAAATCGCGGGGATTGGGTCCGATCCGGTAAGCACCTGGCTTGATGGTTTCATATTCATAGTAACCGGTTTCATCGGTGACCAGCCGAATGCGGTTCTTGAATTCACTTCGTTGGGGAGGATTCCTGGGATCGCTGAGATCGTAGCGTCCTTTGACATCGGCCTGCCAGACATCGAGGACGGCGTTGCGGATCGGTTTGCGTGTATCGTGTCCCCAGATTCGTCCTCGCATGACCACGAGTTCACCGGGTTCGAGGGGGGGTGTGACCTTGCCGCGGAAGGGCGCACCGGCCAGGAAGTACGGACCGAGGATGTCCTTGCGAGAGGGTTCCCATTTGGCTGCCGGTTGCACCTGGGGGATCCCGTTCTTGTCGAGAAAGTCCTGGTAATTGTGAACATCCAGCGTCTTAGCTGTGGGTGCTGCATCAGCTTGCAGGGTCAGGGTGCTGGCCCCCGCAATGGCCAGCCCGCCAAGGCCCTGGTGAAACAACTGTCGACGATTGAATTCGGTCATGTAAGGTTTCCTATTTTTTGAGCGGGGGTTCGTTGGTCAGGGAAAAATCATGCTTATTGTTACCAGCTTGTACCACAATTTCAAAGGGTGTTGTCATCACGCTGACGTATTGCGGATTAACAAGGTAGGGTGGGTTCGATCTTTCGGGTGGTGAATTTCCCTCCACGGTACCTGACTCGATTTTCTGCTGGTATTGCCGGGCAAACTCTTCGTCACTCAATTCCGAGGGGGACACCTTGATGACGGTGACCTTGTAGCGACCGGCTGGGGCCCCGGTGAATTCTCCACCGGTGTAGAGAGCCTTGATGTTGTAAATGCCTTCTGCGTTCGTGTTGGCAGCAAAGACCCGGGATGCACCTGGTTCGCTCCGATGCAATGCCACACGGGCATCGGCAAGCGGTTTGCCGTCGATGGTGACCTTTCCCTGGACGACGTGCAGCTCCGGAATCTTGGGCGATTTGGGTATCGACGCAGCGAGCAACTGGTCCAGGGGACCTTTCAGTGCTACCAATTGTTCCGACGGAACTTTCATGGTCACGAGCAGTCGGCTTTGAGATTGTTGCAACTTAATTTGTGCCAGCAACTTCAGGATTCCCTGGAGGACTGGTCGCATGGAAGCGGGCATTTCCTTGGGAGGAGCCAGGACGAGCACACTTAGTGAGCTCTTCATTAGGGTCAGGCTGTCATTGATCATGGTCTGTAACTTGGCCGTATTGTCTGCGTTGCTCGTAGTCACATCGAGTTCCAGGTAGAAATCCGGTGACAGGCCCAGGATAATGCTGGCTTTCCTTAGCTCTGCCATGATCGTTGTGACTTCGGCAAATGCAGGAGGTAAATTGTTGGTCCTGACTTCTTCCTGCATCGCTGCCATCAGGCCCGGTGGAAAGAGATCTCGCTTACCCACGATCAGGCCAGCCTGGTTCTGGTAGTCCAGTTCGATCAGTTGCCTGTTCAGGGGATTCTTGGCGGCGGGCTTGGAGACGATTTGCCGGGTTAATGCGAGATCTGTGCCGAAGACAAGGGTCTTGGTGTCCGGTATGCAGACGAATGAAATCGGAGATGCGTTCCTGGCGTGGTACCATTGGCGGCCATCTTGTTCCTCGGGCGTAAGTGGGTCGCTATGTTTCTCGATGATCGTGGTGCGGTCTGCGACGTTTGAGAATTCGAAAATCATCGCGAGTGATAGTGCTTCTTGCGGACTGCCAGGGAGGCTTTGTAGCAGGAGCGAAAAACGTGTGATTTCACGGATGTCGACACCAACATTATTGATGAATTGGCCGACGAAGTTGTCGTCGATAAATGCCCTGATGGTTTCTGATTTAAGCAACTCCGTGAGTAATTCTGACTGATAGATCTTTTGCGGATGAACGATGATCGCTGCCTGGCAATTCTTGGTGACGTAGGGATGCGGCTTGCTGTTACCAGGGGTCGCCGAGGCCTGGCGGGCGCGGATATTTCCGGAATCCGCAGGTTCCTTGTCCGCCCCCTTGTCAGCCACGTTGGAGGGGCCGTTATTTTTTTGCTGATCCGACTTGGAATTGCAGCCGGTGCTTGCCAGGGTGAAGCCAAGTATCAAGATTGGCAAGACGATGCATCTGCTGAAGGAAATGAACATGCCAGAGTCTTCCTGGGCGGGACAAAATGGATCACCAGACTGTGCCTGAGCGGACTCTATTTATAGAGGACAGCCTTTAGGGCTGCAAATCTTGTTCTGGCCATCCGACCTGGACCAGGATTCACTCAGCCGATTTTTTTTGTCGCCTGATTTTCCACAGCTGGATTGTGGCATCCCCGCTCGACGTGGCTGCAGTTCGGCCACGGGGGCCCAGTGCGACACAGCGGATTCCCTTTTCATGTCCCTGCAGAGTCAAGTCGGACTGTCGCGTGGACAGGTTCCATAATTGCGCCGTTTTGTCTGCCCCACCTGACAATAGCCATTTTCCGCGAGTTGCGAAGTGTAGGCTGGTGACAGTATCGGTATGTCCCTTCAGGACCAGTACGGATTTACCACTGATCACGTCCCAGAGATGAATAGTCTGATCCTCACTTCCGCTGGCCAACCATTTTCCGGTGCCATGAAAGCTCAAGCTCGTGACCGAGTTTTTGTGACCCTCCAGGGTGAAAATTTCCTGCCCGGTGAGACTGTCCCAGATCTTGACCGTTTTGTCTTCATGGCCTCCTGCGGATGCAATCCGGGTGCCGTCGGGACTGCAGCGAACACAGTTGACGAAATCGGTATGCCCTTCCATGTTTCGTATCTCAGCCCCTGCGGCTGGATCCCAGATGCGGACGGTGCGATCATCACTGCCCGTGACCAGGTGGTTTCCGTCTGGGCTGAAGCAGACCGAGTTGATTTCATCATCATGTCCTTCCAGCGAGGTGGTCAGCTTGCCTTCCCTGGGATTCCAGAGCCGGATGGACTGATCGGGACCAGTTGAGGCCAACAGCTCTCCTCCTGGTGAGTAAGCGACACTCCAGACGGCATCGGTATGGCCCTCCAGGGTGGTTGCCAGGTTGCCGGTGGCCGTCTCCCAGATCTTGATCGAGTGGTCTTCATAGCCACCGCCGGAGGCCAGGAAATCGCCATCCGGACTAAAGTCAATGCAATTGACGAAGCTGGTATGACCTTTTAGTTGATGAAACGGTTTGCCAATCAGGATGACCTGAACCTCTTCCGGTTTATCGGGATTGGGGGCATTCTGTCCTTCGCGTGATCCTTGCAATGTGAGTGCCGTTTCACCAGTGGTGGTATCCCAGAGGCGGACGGTCTTGTCGCCACTGGCGGAAGCCAGTCGTTTTCCATCGGGACTGAAGGTAACGCTGCGAACTGTTTTGTTGTGGCCTTCGAGGGTCAGCAGCGCCGTTGTGTTGCTGCGATCCCAGACCATGACGGTGCGATCGTCACTGGCCGAGGCCAGCTTCAGTCCATCGGGACTGAAGTTAACGCTCATGACAGCGCGTGTATGCCCCTCCAGACTGGTGATAAGCTCGTTGTTGTCCAGGTTCCAGATTCGGATGGTCTTGTCCGACGCGCCACCGGAAGATGCTAACTCGGAAGCATGTGGGTGAAAGCTGACGCTGTTCACGCGGTCCGTGTGGCCCTCGAGCGTGGTCTTCAACTGGCCATTGGAACTATCCCATAGACGAACAGTCATGTCGGATCCCGCGGAAGCGAGGATAGTTCCATCAGGTGCATAGGCCAGGCCGTTGACCGATCCTTCATGACCTTTGAGAACCAGCTGCTGCTGGCCCGTAGCAGGATCCCAGAGGCGGATCGTGTGATCGAGGCTGGCGGAGGCGAGTTGTTTTCCATCGGGTCGAAACGTGACGTGGGAAACACAATGTTCATGACCCTTGAGGACAAAGAGTTCCTTGCCATCGTTGGTATCCCAGAGGCGGACAGTGCGATCCGGGCTGGCGGACGCGAGGCATTTTCCATCGGGACTGAAAGTAACGCTCCAGATGGATTCTGCGTGCCCCTTGAGTGTCAGTAGTTCCCTGCCCGACTGGGCATCCCAGATCTTGACCGTATTGTCCTCGTAGCCACCTGCAGAGGCTAATTTGGATCCGTCGTCGCTGAAGGCCACGCTGGTCAGCCAACGCGTATCACCGAGTAGGGTGAGGACCTGCTCCGTATAGATCTTGACCGTACCATCAGTATTCGCGGCGGCCAGTCTTTTTGAGTCCGGACTGAAGGCCAGCCCCAGGACATTGGTATGTTTCAAGGCACCGACCAGTTGTCCCGTGTGGGCATCCCAGATCTTGACCGTACCATGCTTACCGACCAGTGGGCTGCCGGCCGAGACGACGCGCCGACCATCCGGGCTGAAGCAAACCGTGTAGATCAATTCGTCCTTGCTTTTCAACAAGAACTCTTCCTCTCCGGTTACGTTCCAGATCCGCGTTGTCTGGTCCGCGCTGGCAGAGACTAACTGCTGATCGTCAGGACTAAACCACACGCAATTCACTTCATCCTCATGGCCTTCCAGCACGGCCATGAGTGCGCCGGTTTCCGGGTCCCAGATCCTGATGGAATGATCCTTGCTAGCCGAGGCCAGCAGGGATCCTGCCTGGTTGAAAGCCACATGCGTCACATGCGCGGTATGGCCTTCCATGAGCCGCACAGTCTCCCGGCTTTCCACGTTCCAGAGGCGAACCTGTTCACCATCACTTGAGGCCAGCCATTGACCATCCCTGCTCAGATCAATGGTATCAACAAGGTGCTGGTTGCCAACGAATTCGGCTATCTCGGTTCCCGTAGTAATGTCCCAGAGTCGTATGGAACGATCATGTCCAGCTGACAAGACGGATTGGTTGTCCGTGGTGAATCGCACGCTTGTAACGGCCTGGGTATGTCCCTGCAGGCTCGAGCGTTCTTGTCCACTGATTGGATCCCAGATCTTGATCAGGTGGTCCATTCCAGCTGAAGCCAGGTGCTGGGCATCAGGGCTGAAAGCGACGTCCAGTACGGGATCATGGTGGCCCGTTAATGTTAATCGTGAGCTTTGCTTAGGTGAATCAACCTTGGTCGATCCTGTTTTCTTTTTCCTGGTGAGGGTTTTTGTTTCCGCCGAGGGGGCTTTTTGCACGGATGAGGATTCTTTGCCGGAAGGTGTTGTCGACGAATCCGGATCCGCTGGTGAGGTGGCTGACGGCTTTGGAATGGCGGCAGTTTTTTTCCGCGAAACAAGCTGGGTATCGTCCGAAGCTGTTTTGCTGAGTTTTAGCGAGCCAAGGTCCCTGGCCACGATCAATGTGGTGTGACACTGTGGACAACGCGTCGTCTGACCGGCGAATTTTTCACTGATCCTGAGCTGAACGTGGCAGGCAGGGCAGTTCAAGCGAGCCATGGCGGGTGCCGCATGGACCTCGGAACGGACAGCGGAAGAAATGTTTTCGCCGCCGGCAACAGTTGCCAGCAAGGCTTTCCCAAAGGCACTGCACGAGGGATAGCGTTGGTGAGGGTCGCGTTGTAAGGCCGTGTGAAGTGCCGTGGCTAATTCGGGACTGATCGTGGCGTTGATGTCTCTCAGTGGTGGAACCGATTGCGTCAGATGTTCCAGGGACTCCACTGGAGATGTTGATTCCGGGAAAGGTAATTGTCCGGCCAGTAATTCGTAGATCGTAATTGCCAGGGAATATTGATCGGCCTGACCACTGATTTCATCAGGCGAAAGCATTTCGGGTGCCAGGTAGGCCACGGTACCGATGACGTGGTCGGTATCTGTGAGTGATTCTGGTGGTGTTTCACCACGGGCTTCAGTGATCGCCTTGACCACACCGAAATCACTAATATAGGGTTGGCCTGTCGGGTCAAACAGGATGTTGGAAGGCTTGATGTCCCGATGGACATATCCTTTCTGGTGGATGAAATCGAGTGCCTCGCAGACCGGTCCCAGCCACGGGGCGAGCCTGCTGGGATCGTAGGGAAGAACAAGGCCCGCTTTATCAATCAGACGCTGATCTTCCAGGTCCCCACCGGCCAGGTATTGCATGACACCGAAGGGTATTCCCTGGTGATTGCCCATTGCCTGGATCTTGACGATGTTGGGATGAGTAAGTTCGCTGAGCGATTTCAATTCTCTTTTGAATCGTCGCGTGAACGTATTGTCTTCGAGGAGACTGGGCCGTGGTATCTTGATGACCACGTCCCGGGAGTGCTTGGTGTCGTGGGCACGATAGACCGTCCCCATTCCCCCTTCTCCCAACTTGTCGACGACCCGATAACGGCCGTCTTGAAGTTCTGTTCCGATCCAGTCCTGAAGGTTGTTGGACATGGGGTGGGTACCAATGGCAAGGCGCTTGTGATGAGCACGCTAGACATCGAGTATATCCCAGAACCGAAAGTAAGGAAAACTCGATTTTTTTGACCCGGAAACCTGGGTGGTAAGGAGGGGTTGCCTAGCCCCTTGGCACCGTGCTAACTCGTAGCAGGCTAAGGCATTGACGTTTTTCTGGGTGTTGCTGGGGGGAGGCGAGGAGGTGGGTTGGTAGCTCGACGAAAGAGATTTCTCAGGCGATCTGCCGGAGTTTCTTCAGCAGACGCCGGGATCTTCTCGGGGGCCTTGGCAGGTTCTTTTGGGGGTCCCGGTGTTGCTCCTGGCTTGGCCGGTGTTGCTGCCGCTCCGTAGTTGAGTTGAACCACCGTGGTTCGGAACTTCAGTTCGACACGCTGCTGGTCAGGTTTTGCCTCGACCCCTACCAACTGATTGGAATAGGAGTTGGTTTTCTTGTAGAGATCTTTGCCAGTTTCCTTGTCCACGCAATGGATGTCGACGGCAGACGTGGTGCGCCCATCCTTGTTTTGTTTCCTGGTTTGAACCGAGAAGACCAGTACCGGGAAGTTGCGGCTCTGGTCGAGAGTCAATAACTGGGGTCCGATATTGGCTGTCCAGTTCAGTTTCTGGCTGTTGATATCGAAGGCATGCAGTTCTCCATTAACAACGAAACGTCCGCTGTTGCTGGAGGAAGGGATGAAGTTGGCCTGATCCTGGTTGCGGTTCACGGCCAGGAAGTACCGGGTGCGGTCTTCAAGCACGGCAATATTTTCGAAGGCCTTGGGTTTCGGGACCTGGTTTTCAAGCAGGACGGTTCCATCGGAAACCCCTTGCACCAGGAAATGACCGTTGGGTTCCAGGATTGCCACGGTTTGCGTATTGATTAAAGTCGGTTGCGTCGCGGGGGCAAAGGAGCGTTGCCAGACGGTCTCCTGTTGCCACGGATCCAGCAGTGTCCAGGCCGTCTCCTTGTCGTTGCTGGACCAGGTCAGGATCTTGCGTCCCAGCGTGATCATGCGATCTTTTTTTCGGGGAAGTGCTCGCGTGGCGAGCTGACGTCCGTCGAGGGTGCTGAGCACGATGGCCTGGTTGGAATCAGGTGAAGTGACGAACAGCAGCTGGTCGTCGCCGAAGAGGTCACTCTTGGGAGTGAATCCATCCCGGGTCCAGAGTGTTTTGCCACTGAGACGATCGACGGCGAGCAATTGGCCGTCCTTCTGGTAGCAAACCGTACTCCTGGAGACGGCCAGTGGGATCGGCTTCGTGGCCTTCAACTTGTCTTTTTGCCAGGCCAGTCGTTGCCCCATGAAAATCGGGCGTGGGATGCGAGCTTGTTGCCGGCCAGCGACAGACCACGTGGGGTTATCCCACAGCAGCTTGCCCGTTGAATCCAGCCCATCGATGGCACAAATGCGGTTACCCATCCAGGCCACGAGTAGATTTCCATCAAGTTGTCCCTGGATGTGATTGTAAGCGGGGCCCATGAAGGGCATGGAAACTTTAGGTGTGCTGAGTCGGACCTGCCAGAGCTGTTTGGCGTTGTCGTCCAGGGCTGTCAGGGTTCTGCCCTGGGAATCAACATCGATATTGATAGCTGGATCGAGTGGGCCAGTTGCTTGTCGGAGGGTGACAGGCAGTCGGTAACGACTGGTATTGTTTCGCTTGGTTTCACTCTGGAGGGGAGTTTTTCGGGGCCATGCAAGGTCACCAGACAGCCATGGTTTCAGCTTGTCATCCTGGCTCATGGTAGCCAGTAACTGGGTGCCGGTTTGGCCATCGATAACGGGCAAGTCCGGGTACTCGCTGGCCAGCAGCCGATAGATATCTGCAGCCAGGCGAGGGCGCGATCTTTGCTGGTAAAGTCGTGCCAGTTCAGCAGCAGCCTGCCGCTGCTGCGTCGCGTTACCATGTTGCCAGACCTGGCGAAAAAATGCCTCGGCCTGGATCCAGTTCTTATTTTCAAGAGCAGCCTGGGCCTCCTGGAGATAAAGATCCGTAACGACGGGTAGGAATTCGAACAGGCTTAGTGCCTGGGTCCGTGGAATGTCGGCAAGGACGGAATCTAATTGCTGGAGAATGACCTGTTGTGATGGCACATCCGCTGCTTGCCAGATTTCATCGATGCGGGCAGCCAGCCAACGATCACGTCGCACACGGCGAGTTCCGGCAATGTCTTCCACGACGTTCAGTCCCGGATCGATTTTCATGAATTGCAGGCAGACTTCAAATGCCTTGCGCTGATCGCCACTGCGTTGATAGATGCGAATCAGTTGCCTGAGGAAGTCGGCGTTTTGCTGATCCTTGATCAGTGTTGGAGCGAGTTCCTGGGCTAGTCCCAGGAAAGCATCATCATCGATCCGCAGCCCCTCTACGATGGCGGCAGCCAGTAAGCGTGAGGTGTTTTCGTTCGGTTGAATCTGAAGCGATTTACGTAATGCCTGGACCGCTGCCTGGATCTTGCCGGCATAGAGCAGGACTTCTCCTGATTGGGCTAACAGGAGAGCATTGTCTCCCTGGTCCTGCAGGCGTTGCGCCACGTCCTGTTGTTTCGTGGCAATGGAAGGGAAACGGTAGATGCCGGTTGTGTTTTGAGAAATGATGAAGTCATCACAGTTCACCAGGTTTCCGGGAATGATGCCGCTGGGAGACTGGGAACGGGCCTGTAATCGTCCTGCCACCAGGTCGAAGACAGCTACCTCAGCCGTGGTTAAAGGCAGGTGAAATCTTCCCGGCGAAAGGTAGCCTCGACCACTGGGAACGGATCCGGCCGGGAACTCAACCTGCGTGGTTGGCCAGGCTTTGGATCCATTTGCCAGGTTCACGGCACTTAGATGACTGCGTCCGACAATGATCACCTTGTTGTCCTCGACGCCGGCTACGTAGAGCCCATCCCCGCGCGGCAGGGACCAGCGTAACTCACCACTGACCAGGTCCAGGCAGAGGATTTTCTCGCTATGCTGGGGTGTCAGGATGACTTTTCCGGCAGCGATGGTAACGGTCGTGTCGGCCCAGGTCGTGGAATGATCTAACGCGGCGCCTCCACCCATGGGGGCCTGGAACGGATTGATCATGCGTTGTGCTGTAGCGGTGTCCTGGTTCCCGGCGTCATAGATCCAGAGGACAGAACGGGTGGTGAGGTTCACGGCTACGAAACTACTGTCCGAGATCGGGCAGACAAGAATTCCTTCTGAACTAGAGGGAGTCGCTCCACTCTTGAATTGCTGGTTCAGCGGTAGCACGAAAGGTGATTGTTTAAACCGTGCCTGTGGATCGTCATCCAGGCTGCTGTCGGCCAGTGTGATTTGCCAGACCAGGCTGCCCGTCTGGGCGTCCAGTTCCAGCAAACGCGTTTGTTTTTTTTCTATGCCGATGGCATAGAGGCGACCTCCGAAAGGAAGTGGCGGTCCGAGGAAAAAGTAACCTGCCAGGGTTTGGTTGGCCAGGTTTTGTGGACCGCCGATTTCCCAAACTGTTTTTCCGGTGGTCAGGTCATAAGAGGCGAGCGTGTTGTACGATTTGAGATGGCCGGGATCCAGTCGCTGGGTTCCATCAGCCATGACGACCAGTCGCTGTTGAATCTGGACATCGCCGAAGCCCAGTCCTTCCACGCTGTAAACCCGCTGACCGTCACTGCTCATTGTTCCGAACGTGGGGTTGTTCCAAAGCCGTCGCTGCAGTCCACGTGTAATGCTTTGTTGTTGTACTTCATCCAGAGCCTGCGCATGGTGTTGAACCAGGTGCCGCAGGCTGTCGTCGAAGGGGGACTTCCAGAGCAATTCCCCTGTTTTACGAGCCACGGCCAGTAATTCTGTCGGCGTTCGAAACAGTACCGTTTCATTAACAACCAGCGGTTGCATGCTTGGCAGTAACGGGAAACGCTTGGCGAGCGTCGAGGTTCGCAGCGTCGAGATTTGTTTTTCCAGGTACTCCGTTTTCTCGATGACTTGCCACTGGGGTTTTTCCAGGTAAGGGATGTTTCCCTTACTCAGTTGATTACGCTGGCTGTTGCCACGAAACAAGGGCCAGCTGTTGCGGACCGCCAGGCGAGCAAAGGGCCCGATCTGGTCGGCGAGCCAGCTGAGGGCCTGGCCTGATTGCGTGAAAAGTCCCTGACGAATCCCTGCCACGTTTAACTGGACATCAGGAGATTTTCGTTTCAGCTGGACGAGTACCTGTTCAGCTCGTTCCGGCAGGCCTGCCAGTGCCCAGCAGGTTGCCATTTGAACATCCAGCACCGGTTCATATTTACGGCGATGATGTGATTTCTGCTGCAATCGCTGGAAATACATTGCTCCGCGTAAAGGATGGTTTTGGTCGAGATAGTGAGTGCCAAGTAAATAGGTTGCCTCGGCACCGGCAGCCGTATGAAAGAACTGGTGCGATATACGTGTCAGTAATGCGGTTTGTCCCTGCTCGGTGGCTTCGTCGAGTAACCGCTGAGCCTGGGCCCCAAAATGGAGCTGGTAAGCTTCTCGACCGGCTGTCGGCATATTGCCGACTACTTCCTCGGCGGCAGCCTTGAGACCTCGCGAGAGAGGGATGTCACGATCCGGTTGGAATGTGTGGTCCGATTTCGCAGTCAGGATCTGGCCCAGTAAAATCACGGCTTCGGCATAACTGTTTTCATTGAGGGCTCGTCGTGCCAGTGATAAACGCCGCGTCATTTCCCGATCGGCAATCGGCATGCCGGGCACCGTGACTTGCTTGGGTTCCTGGTCCTTACCCTGTCCCGGCCGGGGCCTGATTCCCGGCAAAAAAATCGGGGGTACCAGGGGACGACCGGGGGGTGGGACCATGATACGTGCAGGCGGTACCTTGACGGGCTTTTTGGCAGCTGGCTTGACCTGCGGCTTGCGAGGGGCTGGCGGCGGGACGGCTAACACCTGGGCTGCTGCAGCGGGAGCCGGTTTAGCAGCTGGTTTGTCTGCTGGTTTGTCTGCTGGTTTGTCTGCTGGTTTGTCTGCTGGTTTGTCTGCTGGTTTAGCGGGAATGGC
>Ga0315331_10002996_pt1 | contig 12696 bp, 8 predicted proteins | sample M160m34915metaG_FD_203456 | JGI IMG/M metagenome (GOLD analysis project Ga0315331, IMG submission 203456) | Ammonia-oxidizing marine archaeal communities from Monterey Bay, California, United States - M1 60m 34915 | ecosystem: Environmental > Aquatic > Marine > Intertidal zone | place: USA...
GATCATAACATTACACTTACTTGCCAGCCATGCAATTGCAAAAAAGGAGCAATATATCCATATCAAAATTACCGTGGAGAAGAATTAAAAGGCTACAAACCATTAAGGCATTTTCACGCATTTCAAAAAGGGCGCATCGAATGGCAGCCGTTTCTATTTAAAAATTAGACACAAAAAAGCCCCCCATTTCTGGGAGGCTGTATGAACAATTATACTTAGAGTATAATTAAAAACTCGCAGTCAATGCCGCAGCCACAATACAGTCACTTTCAATTGCATCAGAATTAACCTGATCTGCACTCAAAGATAATACAAGATTCTTGGCAATATTTTTACTTGCGCTAATTCCAACAGAATAATAATCAATATTATCTCCACTGTTTAGATCTGTATTACCAAGTGTTCCTCGAACAGATAAATCAATACTATTAATTGAAATGTCGTGAGATACGCCAGCTTCGAATGTGTATTGACTTTCATCAACATTACGAGCTGCAGAAAGCGTTGGACTTAATAATGTATTGAAATCAGCAGACAATACAACATCAAGATTACTTACTCCATCAAGTTGCTCAAAATGCTCAATTCCGCCATAAACAGAAAGTAGTGAACCGAGACTCTTGCCAATTCCTCCAGACAGAATATAAGCATCTCCATCTGCACCTGTGCTATGTGCGGTTTGTGCGCCGACTGAAACATCAAATCCACCCTTTGTGGTAGCATAAGATGCGGACGTTTGTAGAGAGTCTTCTGCGATTAGAGATCCGCGACGAAACACGTCCGAGCCGTAACCTGTGGATAAAGATCCAGCAGAAGCTGCGTTAATAGAAAATACTGCCAAGGCAGCGAGTGTTAGTAATTTATTTTTCATAATTTGAACTGTAGATTATATAGATTTATTCTAGTTTTGTCAATCAATTTCTATTCTTTTTGTTTTTTGTTGTTTTCTGGGTATGTTTATGTATAGTATGCCATCTTTGTTTGTGGCTTTGATTTTGTTTGTGTCGAGTTCGTTTTTGAGGGTGAATAGATTGGTCGACTCGCGCGGTTCAAATTGTTGATGTAGATATTTTTCTTCTTGTTGTTTTGGCGACTTGCACACCACTTTTAGAACACCATTTTCACAAGATAAATTTATATCCTCTTTTGCGAAGCCCGGGCATTCTAATTGTATTTCAATTTCTTTTTCTCTAGATATAATGTTCGCGCGACGTTTTGACTCAACTGTGCCAAACAGCGAATCAGTAAACAAATCTTCAAGTAGATTGCTCCATGCGTTAGTATTTTTATTATATGAATTATTGATATAGTATGACATTTTGTAATTAATATTTAATTGTTTGAGACTATGTGTCACAAAAACACTATGTTTTTGATGTTCACTCTTATATATTTGCTAGTTTCATGCCAAATAAAAAAGCCCCCATTTCTGGGGGCTTGGTAGTTTGTAATTCCTCTTGGAGAATTAAAAGTCGTCTTCCAGAGCGCCGCTTTGTTGGTACTCACGAACTCGGCGCTCAAAAAAGTTGCCCATAGCTTGAACATCAACAACTTCACTAAGCCAAGGAAATGGATTTTTATCGCTAGGAAAGCGATAGTCAAGACCAATACCTTCTAACCTACGATTACCAATATAATGCATATAATCAACAAACATATCCGCATTCAATCCAAGAATGCCTGTTGGTAAAACATCGTGTGCGTATGCAATCTCAAGCTCAACAGCTTTTTTCATATGATCCACAAACTCTTGCTGAATTTCTTCTGTCCAGATTTCTGGATTTTGCTCGATAAGAGTATTGATAAGATATGTACCAAATGCAATGTGAGAGCTTTCATCACGCAGTGTATACTTGATTTGATCAGAAATGCCTTGGAGCTTGTTTTGGCGACCCAATGCAAGAAGCATAGCAAATCCGCTAAAGAAGAACGTTCCTTCGCATACAATCCAGTATGTCAAAAAGTTTCTCAGAAGCTCTTGCTTACCCTCTATTGTTTGCGGGTCAAAATCTTGACGACTGATGTCATTAGTGATACCCATTAGAAAGTCATCCTTTGCTTTGATGCTAGGAATTGTTTCGTATGCGGCAAACACCTCTTCGATATTCAGATCCAAACTGTCACAAATATATACTACCGTAAGATTGTGAAGACTTTCTTCAAATGCTTGACGCAATATGTACTGCCTGCACTCAGCATCTGTAACATATTTAAAGGCAGATAAAAGCAAATTATTACCAACCAAAGACTCAGATCCAGCAAAAAACCCAAGACAACGTTTAACAAGTAATTTTTCATCATTTGTAATTTCATTATTTTTCCATTGTTTAATATCTACCTGCATACTTATTTCAGTAGGCATCCAATTGTTTGCGCAACTTTTTAGAAATAAGTCCCAAGCATATTTGTGTTTGTGTGGCAAGATACGATTCACGCCAGCGATGTTTTCTGTAAGAAGTTCTCCTGTTTTAGTTTCCATGTTTGTATATAACGATAAATTTTTAATTAAAGATTACAATAATACATTATTATTTAAATGAAGTCAATGAAATTCATTTACCCTCTTTATCTTTAATCATTCTTGACTCTAGTTCAAACTTTTTATCCCAATCTATAAATCCATTTTCATCCATCCAAGGAGGGCGCACTTCATTACTTGTACCTGAAAAATAAAAAGATAATCCAACAATAGATATTACTACAAGAGCAATACCGAAACATATCCAAGCCAAATTCTTGATAAAAAAATTCTTTATCTTAGGTTCAGGCTTTAGCCCAGGATCTGGCTTTGGTTGAGGCTTTGGCTGAGGCTTTGGTTGAGGCTTTGGCTGAGGCTTTGGTTGAGGCTTTGGTTGAGGCTTTGGCTGAGGCTTTGGCTCTGGTTCAGGATCTGGAGTATAAATTAACATTCCATCTGCATCAATAATACCATGTCCCCACGAATAATCTTTTCCTTCTACACCTGCGTCGTCAGCATGCTCTTTTAACAAATCTCTAATTTCATCTACTGTATAACTATAACCTTCAGATTTTAATTTTGAAATAAGTAGAGCCACGACTCCAGCAACAAAAGGGCATGCCATAGATGTTCCGCTAAGGCGTGCATAACTTTTTTGTTTATATGTACTGTATATATTTACTCCTGGAGCAGCGATCTCGACTTGTTTACCTCGAGATGAAAAAGAGGCAATAGCTTTATTTTTGTCAAAAGCAGCAACAGCAATACATTCTTCTAATGCAGCAGGATAATTTACCCCAGCAATACCAGAGTTTCCTGCTGCGCAGATAACTACAATATTTGAATCGTAAGCTTTTTTTACAGCCTCTTGTATGCTCGAATTAAGTCTTGGACCTCCCAAAGACATGCTAATAATATCAACTTTTTTCTCTATACAATAGTTAATCGCAGATGCTATACCGGCAGAACTTCCTGAGCCAGAATTACTTAAACCTTTAACGCATAAACACTTAGAGTCAGGTGCTACACCAACCATTCCAGAGGAATTATTCTTTGCGGATATAATACCAACACAATGTGTTTGATGGCCATGTTTATCCTCTGCAGATTCTCCTTCGATAAAGCTTGGTCCCTCAATTGCATTATCTCCAATGTCAGGATGATTTGGAAAACCCGTATCTATCACACCTATAAGTACATTTTTACCTGTTGAAGTTTGCCATATTTTAGGGATATTTAATTGACTTAAACCCCAATCTGTTAATTGGGAAAAGGTTGAGTAAACTTTTTCAACCTTGATGGGGGGTAATTGAAATTCATCTTTCATTACTATATTATAATTCTTATTGACAACTTTCGCAAGTCCCACCATTTTTCATAGCTTCGATACTGCAAGCAGTAGCCTCTGAAGGCTTGGTGGAGTCGGTGTTAGCCTTTTCAACTTTAGACGCCGCACGATTACGAAGGTAGTATGTAGTCTTCAACCCGGCTTTCCAGCAATTCATATATACATCATTCAAATACTTTAATGAGGTAGATTTATTGTAAAGATTAAAACTTACTGCTTGATCAATCCATTTTTGGCGAGCTGCATTACATTCAATAAGTTTAAACATATCGCGGTCAAATGCTGTTTTGTATTTTTCTTTTAATTCAGTTGGAATGTCGCCATTAAGCAAGGATAAATCGCCATCAACACTTTTCACAAGCTCAGCAATTTTACTGTTCCAAAGACCAGCAGCCTTCATATCATCAATAAAGTGTTGGTTTGTTATAAAGAAGTTTCCGCTTTTATTTTCATACACAAAGAGAACCGAGAAATTTGGTTCAATACTTTGCTCGACACCATTGATATAACCAATTGTGGCAGTTGGAGCGATCGCCATAACATTACTATTCCGCATTCCATGCTCGGCAACGTGGCTACGAAGCTCTTTCCATTCAGATGTAAGGGTTTCACCTCCTCCGACACTAGAAGCCTTTCTGTATTCTGTGAGAACGTTATACGAATCTATTGGAAAAATATTTTGGCTCCATAGTGATCCTTGGTATGTTTCATATGAACCTTTTTCTTTTGCAAGGTTCGAGCTTGCAGAAATAGCGTTGTACGAATAAAACTCAAACAAATGATCATTAAATTTCACAGCCTCATCACTGTCTATATTGATGTTCATTTTGTGCAACACATCATGCAATGCCATCATACCCAATCCAATAGGACGATTTCTTAAATTGCTATTACTTGCTTCTTTCGTAGGATAAAAATTAAGATCAACAACACTATCCAATGCTCGTATAGCAACATGTATTGTATTTTTTAATTTATCATAATCTAAAGTATTGTCATCTTTTAAATGATTGAGTAGATTGACTGATCCAAGATTACAAACCGCAGTTTCACCAATTTTTGTTTTTTCGCCTTTATCATATTCAGACGCTTTGGTGTGAAGTGTGATTTCAGTGCAAAGATTACTGCTGTGCACAATACCTTCGTGTTGATTAGTATAACGAATATTGCATGGATCTTTGAATGTGCACCATGGATGGGACGTTTCAAACAACACCTTTAGCATTTTCTTCCACAATTCTTTTGCAGGAACTACTCGATAGTTTTTAATGATACCTTCTTCTGCTTGATTACATAGTTTATTATAACGAGCGTCAAAATCTTCAGCGAAACAATCGTGCAAAGTTTTCCCATCTTCTCCAACTGTGTCTCGAGGATCAAAATAATACCAAGCATCTTCATTTTGAACTCGGCGCATAAATTCATCAGGAATCCAAGATGCTGTATTCATATCGTGACAGCGTAGACGATCATCGCCTGTATTCCTACGAAGATTAAGAAAGTCTTCAAAATCTAAATGCCAAGGTTCAAGATATGCACATCCAGCACCTGGACGCTTGCCACCTTGATTTACAGCAACCAAAAGATCGTTGTAAATCTTCAACCATGGAACTAATCCGCTAGAGATACCGTTTGTTCCCTTGATGTGAGAACCTGTAGAACGAAATGGAGTAACGTCTAATCCAAGACCGCCTGCATACTTGCTTTTTCGCGCTTCTTGCCAAGCGCCATCAAAAATACCGTCAATACTATCATCAAATGTATTAAGGTAACAACTACTCAACTGAGATCTAGCAGTTCCACTATTAAAAAGAGTTGGAGTAGAAGAAGTATACAAAAATTGACTAAAAAGATCATAATACTTAATCGCCCACTCTTCTTTATTCTCTTCGTTTAGAGCAAGTCCCATGGCAACCCTCATCCAAAAACTTTGTGGAGCTTCCATGATTTTGTCGTCTTCACGAATAAAATAACGATCTGTGAGAATTTGAATACCAAGATACTTAAAAGAGTTGTCTCGACGAATTCGAAGCGCTTCAGATAATTGAGTTAAATCATACTCAAGCATGCGCTCGTTCAGTTTTCCACTTTTAACCAACTTCTTGATTCCTTGAATAAAACTCTTGCGATATTGCAATCGAAAAGCGTCGCTGTCAACACCTTCCTTAAATACTTCTTTATATACTGTGTTGAGTAGAAGTCGAGCTGCGGCATAACTATAATTAGGCTCTTTCTCTATCTTTTCTCGTGCGCTTAATATAAGTGACGTGTCGATTTCTTTGGTTGTAATTTTATCGTACAGCTGAAGTTGTGCATCTAATACAATCTCACTGACCGAAACATCAGACACTCCTTCGCACGCACGCTCTACATTAGCATTAATCTTCTCGACAATAAAATCCTGAAGACGACCATTTCTTTTTTTTACTTTTATATCCATATTATGTTTTAAATAGTAACATTTAGTTGGGGTTATGTCAATTGAAATTATCTGTATGTTTATAACTTTTCAAGCTTGACAATATCATTGCGTTTTGATAAAATAGTTGGCATGTTACCTTTATTTAAAAGCCACTATTCAATCGGCAAGAGTATATTAACTCTGGATGATCCAATTACACATAAAGAAGGCGGATCAGACAGTGTTTTTAGTATTGCTGTAGAAAATAAATTAAAACAAGTGATCCTCGTTGAGGATTCTTTAACAGGATTTCTTCAAGCCAAAAAAAATGCGGATAATTTAAAATTAAAACTTATCTTTGGATTGCGCATTGATATGAGAGAGAATGCAAGTGTCGACCCAAAAGAAGAATCTGTAAAGAGTTCGCATAAAATTATATTGTTTGCGCGAGACGCCGAAGGATGCAAATTACTAAATACAATATATAGTGAAGCATTCACCAAACATTACAACTGCGTGGATCAAAAAGTGCTAAAGAAACATTGGAACGATAAACATCTCATTCTAGCAATACCTTTTTATGATAGTTTTATTTATAACAATCTTATGAAGTTCGCAAACTGCACACCAAGTTTTGACTTCACCAAGCCAACATTCTTTATCGAGCAAAACGGCTTACCTTTCGACAATTTCCTAGAACAAAAAGTAAAAAACTACGCCTCTAAAGACAACAATAAAGTGGAATATACAAAAAGTATATACTATAAAAATAAATCAGACGTAACTGCCCTACAAACATATAAATGTATTACTGGTAGAACATTTGGAAACAAAACATTAAGTAAACCAAACTTAGATCACTTCGGCAGCAATGAATTTTGCTTCGAAAGCTGGAAGGAGAATAATGAAAGAATCACTGCTTAGATTTCAAAAGAACAAAAATTATCTTGTTTTTGATTACGAAACCTGTAATCTCAACTTAACTGCAAACAATAAACCTTGGCAATTAGCATTTCTTGTGATAAAGAATAATAAAATTGTAGAATCTAAAGATTATTGGCTCAAATGGGACGAGCTTCATGTGTCCCCAGAGGCTGCAAAAATTACAGGATTTACAGAAGCGAAGTATAAAAAGAAAGCAACCTGCCCAAAAGCTGCACTTGATCATTTAGAGAAGTATTTGTATGACGACTCTTATCTTAAGGTTGGACACAATCTACTAGGCTTTGATGTTTACATGCACAATCTACATCGTAAACTTGTTGACTCAAAGGCTCAAGCTGATTATAGTTACACAGAGCACCTTGTTGACACCTTGTGTTTGGCGAAAGCACTCAAGAAGCGAATCAAGTTAGATAAAGATGACGACTTTCTTGCTTGGCAATATCGACTCAACCACTTGATCGAAAGAGGTTTGAGTTGTAATTTAAAACAATGCTGCAAAGATTTCGACATCGACTTTGATGAAAAAAAGTTGCATGACGCTTTGTATGACATTACTGTTAATTTTGAAGTATTTAAAAAAATGATCTGGGAAATAGAAGTATGAGCGAATTCACAAAACAATTTACAAGTTATGAAGATTGCATTCCTCCAGGAGTGCGTCTTCCAAATATTAAAATCGAAGAGAAGTATTATAAAATGCTGGAAACATCTCCAGACATATCCAACTTTGACTTTCTTCGTAAACTATGTCATAAAGGCGTATACGATCGCGGAATCGATAAGTTTGATAATAAAAAAGAATACTTTGATCGTGCAAAATCAGAATTAAAAATATTAGATGAACTAGGATTTATTGATTATATATTATTAAATTGGGATATACTTAATTTTTGTCATGAGAATGATATTCCAACTGGTCCAGGCAGAGGAAGCGCAGCGGGCTCACTTGTACTGTATTTGATTGGAGTAACAAATGTTGATCCTGTAGAATATAATTTGTTTTTTGAGCGATTTGTTTCGAAAAGTCGTGCTCGCAAAACCGAAAAAGATGGAATCACTTATCTTGACGGAAGCTTGTTGGCAGATGTAGATAACGACATCGCTTATGAGCGTCGTGCCGAAGTTATAGATTATATCGAGCGCAAACATCCTGCTCGTACCGCAAAGATTCTCACATTGAATACTCTTAGTGGCAAATTATGTGTCAAAGAATGTGGTAAAATTGTTGGTGAATTCACCGAGCAGCAAGTTAATGAAGTGAGTGATACTATTCCAAAACGTTTTGGAGTTGTTGTGCCCCTTCAGACTGCTATTGAAGAGAGTGAAAAATTTACCGATTGGGCGGCGCAGAATGGAGAAGTATTTAATATCGCCCTAAAGCTTGAAGGCTTAAACAAAAACACGGGTGTTCACCCAAGTGGTATTGCCATTTCGTTCGACACAATGACTGATATCTGCCCTGTGCAAACATCAAATGATGGTGCATTAGTCACAGGTTATGATATGAATTGGGTGTCTGAACTGATGGTCAAGTTTGATATTCTTGGATTGCGCACGTTAAGCGTGATTTATGATGTATGCAAGAGTCTTGGAATTGATTGTAATGAAATTGATCTCCACAATGCAGAAATATTCAAACCATTACAGGGCCTACGAGCGCCCCATGGCTTGTTTCAGTTAGAATCTGATACAAACTATCGTGTCTGCAAGAAAGTTAAACCACAGAGCCTTGAGCAGCTTAGTGCGGTTATAGCTATTGGTCGCCCAGGAGCTCTTGAGTTCTTAGGGGACTATGCGACTTATATCGAAACAAATGAAGCTCAAGTGATTCATGAATTTTTTACAGACGTTTTGGATTATACAGGAGGAATTCCGCTTTACCAAGAGCAACTTATGCAAATGGCGGTTAAAGTTGGATTTACTCTTGATGAATCAGAACAACTTCGCCGTATAGTAGGAAAGAAAAAGATTGATCAAATGCCTGCGTGGAAAGCGAAGATTGAAGAAAAAGTAAGGCAAAAGGGATTGAGTCCAGATGTCGGAACGATACTTTGGAGTGTTGCAGAGGATAGCGCAAACTATTCATTCAACAAATCACACTCTTTGAGTTATTCGGTTCTTGCTGCATGGACAACATATCTTAAATTTAATCATCCACAACAATTCTTTCTTTCATTATTAAAAATGACAAAGTATGAACCTGCACCACAGGAAGAAATATCTAAAGTTAGTAAAGAATTATCTCATTTTGGTATAAAATTACTGTCTCCAGACTTGGCCAAATCTGGCATGGACTTCTCTATTGAAGGTAAAGATATTCGTTTTGGTTTGAATAGTATAAAAGGCGTTAGTGAAAAATCTTTACAGTCATTGCGTGATTTTCGCTCAAGTGAAACGCCAACCAAATATGACATTTTTCTTGCAGCCAAACAGGCTGGATTGAATATTGGTATTCTCAGCGCATTGATTCAGGCAGGAGCACTAGAAAGCAAAGGATCAAACAGATCACTTATGGTTCTTGAAGCTCAAGCATTCAATCAATTGACTGATCGCGAAAAGCGAAACTTTATACTTCTCGGAGATAAATATGAATATAAATTATTAAATTGTATTGCCGATGCAAAAAAAGGTGATCTTGTGGGAGATGATGGTAAACCATTAATGAAAGAATCAAGGTTCAAAACATTCAAAAGAAAATATGATGTATATAAATCAATTTATGATAAAAATAAACAATATGAAACATTCGCAAATTGGTATTTTGAAACAGAGCTTCTTGGATACAGCCACAGCTCTAATCTAAAAACATGCTTTACAGACAGTTACAATTCATTAAAAGATTCTCGCGACCTTCAACTTATGGACGCAGATGACAAAGGAAAGTTTATTGGCGTGGTAGAAGATTGTATCAAAAGAACTTCGCGAAATGGTAATAAATACATGAAATTAAGTATTGCAGATGAATACGGAAGATATGATGCAATGTTATTAAATTCTCGTCGCGGTAAATTTTATGACAGATATTTTGAATCTGATAAGAAAACTCCCGGAAAAAAGAGTATAATAGTAGCATATGGACGTAAAGGTGAAGATATTGTTTTTCTCGATTCATTGAACATAATGGACGAAAAAATCTACATGAAAATGTCAGACGTTAAGTAATTTAGCGTGTAAATCAATGAAGATGACTCCCAAACCAAACTTTACGCCGCGTGCGCAACAAGCGATCAGTGAAGCAAAAAGAGTAGCAACAAAATTCGGAAATGAATTTGTTAGCCTAGAACATTTGTTTTACGGAATGGTCAATTTGAATGCAGGAATTTTGAGCGAAATATTATTTTTATTACAAATCGATCAGGATCTTCTCAAAGAAGAGGTCGAGAAAACATTCTATATTATAGAAAACGACAGAACTCAAGCTTTTATACCGGAAGATTTTCACGCAGAATATGATGAAGATTTTCATCTTGTATTGAAAGTTGCAGCGAGTATCAGCGATAAACTTGGACATGAGTATGTTGGCGTAGAGCACATGCTGTTAGCTTTATTAAAGTATGAACATTCTAGCATTCCCAGTTTTTTTGATCATTTTCATGCAAGTGAAGATGATATCATCGCAGAAGTTCGAGAATATTTACATATATCAAAAGAACAAACTCCACCAAAACAAGATCGCATAAAATTCATCAAAAAGAATGCTCAAACATTAAAAGAATCAAAACAACCAAATCTCGAAAAATTTGCCACCAATTTAAATGAAGCCGCAAAACAAGGAAAATTTGACAATATCATTGGTAAAGAAAGCGAGATATATGATGTTTCAGAAATTCTTTGCAGAAGAACAAAGAATAATCCCGTATTACTTGGAGAGCCTGGAGTTGGTAAAACAGCTATCGTTGAAGGTTTAGCTCAAAACATTGTAAAAGGTACATGCTCAGACTTTCTACTCAACAAAGTTATATACTCTTTAGACTTAGGATCCTTGATTGCTGGCACAAAATATCGTGGTCAATTTGAAGAAAGATTAAAAGGAATAATCGAAGAAGCAAAAAAGAATAAAGATATCATATTGTTTGTAGATGAAATACACACTTTAGTGGGAGCAGGAAGTGCTGAAGGCAGCATGGACGCAGCAAACCTTTTAAAGCCTCTTTTGGCTCGTGGAGAACTGAAATGTATAGGAGCTACAACTCAATCCGAGTACAAAAAAACAATCCTGAAAGATGGAGCATTGGATCGTCGTTTTCAATCAGTAAAAGTTATCGAGCCAAACAAAGAAGAGACGCGACAAATTCTTGAAGGAGTTAAAGATAAATACGAAAGCTTTCATAGCATACATTATCCAGAAGAAACACTAGATTTGATTGTTGATCTGTCTGCAAAATATATATTAGATAAGCAGTTTCCAGATAAAGCTATAGATATTCTCGATCAAGTAGGATCAAAAGTAAAAATTAAAAATATCGAACGCCCGCAAAAAGCAAAAGATATAGAGCAACAATTAGAACTGCTAGCAGTTCAAGAAGCTAACTTGCAGTCTATAGGTCAGTCTTACGATGAAACCGAAGATCAGCAATTAGATTTGCTTGAGCAGTATGACAAAATCATAACTGAATGGGCAAATAAAACAATGAAAAAACGCATTGCAGTTAAACCCAAGGACATATTCGAAGTTTTGAGTTCTCGCACAGGAGTTCCTGTTCAAGACATGAGCAAGAAAGATAGTGAAAAAATGCTTGGGCTACTTAAAAACCTTAATCGTAGAGTTGTTGGTCAAAAGCAAGCTTTGCAAGAAATCTCAGAATCTATACTTCGTTCGAAATCTGGCTTACAGGATCCTAATAAACCTGTAGGAAGCTTCCTTCTTGTTGGCGCAAGTGGAACAGGTAAAACTCATACCGCAAAATGTATTGCAGAATTTATTTATGGTAGCAAAAGCACATTAATTCAAATAGACATGAGTGAATACAGCGAAAAGATTGCTGCTACAAGATTGATTGGTGCTGCTCCAGGTTACGTAGGATACGAAGAAGGCGGAGAGTTAACTGAAAAAGTTCGCCGCAATCCATACAGCGTTGTTTTGTTTGACGAAGTCGAAAAAGCTCATCCAGAAGTGCTCAATATTCTTCTTCAAATTATGGAAGAGGGAGTTGTGACCGATAACAGTGGAAGAAAAATACATTTTAATAATTGCATAATCATATTAACTGGAAACATAGGCAGCGAGAAAGCTGCCAAGCCAAACATTGGCTTCGGTCAGAGTGATAGCGAATCAGTAGCAAAAGACAAACTTTTCACAGAGTTGAAAACATTCTTTCGTCCAGAATTCCTTAATCGCTTGAATGAAGTAATATTATTCAATGACTTTGATATCAAAGAGCTAGCTAAAATAGTGAAGCTTGAAGCGTCTAAAGTGGCAGATAAATTGATAGATAAAAACATAAAAATGTCTATCACACCAAGCGTATCAAAATATATTGCAGAGCAAGCTGCTAAAGAAAAAATGGGAGCTCGTCCAATAAGAAGAATAATACAAAAATTAAT
>Ga0315331_10002999_pt1 | contig 12692 bp, 10 predicted proteins | sample M160m34915metaG_FD_203456 | JGI IMG/M metagenome (GOLD analysis project Ga0315331, IMG submission 203456) | Ammonia-oxidizing marine archaeal communities from Monterey Bay, California, United States - M1 60m 34915 | ecosystem: Environmental > Aquatic > Marine > Intertidal zone | place: USA...
TGCGAAGCTACGCAGTCATTCAGAAACCCACTGAACGTTCTCGCGAGGGTTTCTTTCAGGTTTGCCCCCCCGGACAAAAAAGAGAAAAACCTTTACCACATCGCCTCGTTTCGACTGGGAAATACTGAACACTGAGTTAGTGGATAATGCCCTGAAAACGACTGAAGCACTGACGCACTCCTTTCTAATACACAAGGGGAACAAAAAGCTGTTCATCAACCCGGGGAGATTTCGAAGGATCAAATAGTAACCCAACCCAATCTCGCAAAAAGCAGGACACACCATCCTTTTTTTGGGGGGTTCACTGGGGAAGTTTCAAGCGCGCTTGGCGAAGCGCCTGAGCAAATCAGCCGTGCTTCTCGATCAATTGGCGGAACTCGCCGAACATCCCGCTCGAGTCGTGCGGCCCGGGCGAGGCTTCCGGGTGATACTGCACGCAGAAGACAGGCTTGGTCTTGTGCCTCAACCCCTCGACCGTCTGGTCGTTGAGGTTGATCCGGTTCACCGCCACGTCGCTTGGTAGCGAGTCGGTTTCCACCGTAAATCCGTGGTTTTGCGACGTGATCTCCACCCGGCCACTCTCTAAATCCTTCACCGGCTGGTTTGCACCGCGATGGCCGAACTTCAACTTGCTCGTCTTGCCGCCCATGGCCAAGCTGAGAATTTGGTGGCCAAGGCAGATGCCAAAAATTGGCAGTCCCTTCTTGAGCAACGCCGCAACCGCTTCCGCCGCATACGTCACCGCCGCCGGATCACCGGGACCGTTTGAGAGGAAAATGCCGGCAGGATTATGCTTGAGCGCCTCCGCCGGCGGTGTGTCCGCCGGCACCACCGTCACCGCAAAACCAGTCTGCCGCAGCTTGCGCAGGATGTTGTACTTGACGCCGAAATCGTAGGCAACAATCGGGATGTCCGCCGCGGACATGGGGTCGCGCTGGCTGCGGCCGTCGAGCTCACCCGGTCCCTTGGGCAGCCGAAATGCCGGGCTCAACTCATCGTTTTCATCCCACGCAAATGCCGACTCGTGGGTAACCTCTTTCACGTAATCGACGCCGACCAGTCCGGGCCACTCATTCGCCTTGGCCAAGGCGCTCTCGACAGTGGCGTTGCTCTCGGTGGTGAGGTAGCCGTTCATCGCGCCACGGACGCGGAGCTTTTTGGTCAGCGCCCGAGTGTCGATGCCCTCAATGCCGGGGATGCCGTTGCGCTCCATGTAGTCGCCGAGCGAACTGTCCGCGCGATAGTTGCTCACGACCGGCGACAGTTCACGGACGACAAACCCGCTGGCGTGCGTCTGGTACGACTCCACGTCCTGATCATTGACACCGTAGTTACCGATGAGCGGATAGGTCATCGTGATGATCTGCCCCTTGTACGACGGGTCGGTCAGGATTTCCTGATACCCCGTCATTGAGGTGTTGAAACAAACCTCCCCGGCGACCGACGCCGAAGCGCCGAACGCCTGTCCCTCGAAAATGGTGCCGTCCTCAAGTGCGAGGATGGCTTTAGGCCCCAAGCCAGACATCGACGGAAAGAGTAGGGACTCGCCACCCAATCGGCAAGCACGCGGCGAAATATTGATCAACTTTCCAAAGCGCGGCGGCGTGACAGTCAAGCTTAGTTCCCCTAGCCTGTGCGGCGTGAAAACCATTTCCTTTCTGGCCAAGCTCATCATCGCCGGCTCGATGTTCGCGCCAATCGCCTTCTCGCAACAGGAGCAGTACTCCGTCCATCCCGACTCGAAAAAGCAGGCTGGCGTTCCCAGAGGGAAAGTTACCCAAGCCAAGTTTGCCGACTCCACGGTGTATCCCGGCACGGATCGCGACTACTGGATTTATGTGCCAGCGCAGTACGAGCCCGGCCAGACGGCGAGTCTAATGGTGTTTCAAGACGGCAAAGCTTATGTCAATGGCTCCACCTTCAACGCGCTCGACAACCTCATCCACCGGCGCGACATCCCGGTGATGATCGGCGTGTTCGTCAATCCCGGCGTAGTGCCGCCCCAAAACGAAAACGCCCAGACCCGCTTCAACCGAAGTCTCGAGTACGACGACATGAGCGACCGCTACTCGCAGTTTTTGATCGACGAGTTGCTGCCACACATCGAGCGGACGCACGGCGTACAGTTCAGCATCGACCCGAACCTGCGAGGCATCACCGGTGCCAGTTCCGGCGCGATCTGCGCCTTCAACGTCGCTTGGCACCGGCCCGATTCGTTTCACCGGATTTACTCGACCATCGGCACTTACGTCGGCCTGCGCGGCGGCGACGAGATTCCGACGCTCATCCGCAAAACCGAGCCGAAGCCGCTCCGCGTTTTTTTGCAGGACGGTGAGAATGACCTGAACATTTACGGCGGCGACTGGTGGATCGCCAACCAGATGATGCAGCGCGCGCTCAAGTTTTCCGGCTATGAGTTGAAACACGAATGGGGCGACGGCGGGCACAGCCGCAAACACGGCAACGCCATCTTCCCCGATGCGATGCGCTGGCTTTGGCACAGCGATGCCGCCGAGGTGAAGACGCATTACGACCAGTGCCGCAACGAAGCGGTGCGCTTCCTTGAGTCGGGCGAGAACTGGCAACTGCTCAGTAACGGCCACGGCTGGGCCGAGGGCTTGGCCGCGATGCCGGACGGCACCGTGTTTTTCACCGACGTGCCGGCATCGAAAATTTATCGCATCGGCACCGACGACAAAGTCGAGTTGTTCGCCGAGAACACCGGTCGTGCCAACGGCCTGCGGCTTGGCCCGGATGGTTTGCTTTACGGCGCGGCCAACGGCGCTAAACAGATCGCCGCGTGGGATCCAAAAACAGCCAAGCGCTCTGTTGTCGCCGAGGGAGTCAAGTGCAACGATCTCGTGGTGCGCCACGACGGCACGGTTTATTTCACCAACCCGGCCGACAACAAAATCATGATGATCCGAAAAGGCTCCGGCCGGGCAGTCGTCGTAGATAACTTCAGCAACCCGAACGGACTCACCCTCAGCGCTGACCAGACGATGCTGTTCGTTGGGCACTTCCCAGGCCGGTTCATCTACAGCTACACCATCAACGGCGACGGCACGCTGGCGAACAAGCAGGAGTACTACTACATGCACGTGCCGGCCAACTCACTCGAGGGACACCTCGACGGAATGTGCGTGAGCCGCGACGGGTGGCTCGTTGCCGCCACCGAGTTGGGTGTGCAAATCTGCGATCAACCCGGCCGTGTGCACCTGATTTTGCCCAAGCCGCGCTTGGCCAAGCGCGTGTCGTACACCGCCTTCGGCGGCAAGGACTGGAAGACCCTCTACATCGCCACCGGCAACCGCGTTTACAAGCGCCGCACCAAGCTCACCGGCGCGCAGCCATGGCGAGCCCCGATCAAGCCGCCTAGGCCCAGATTGTAGTCAAAAACGGCTGTTTTTAGCCACTTTTGCGCTATTAACCGTTGACAATTAACGGTTCTCGGGTATGGTTTTGTGCCCTTTTTTCGGGGAATAATGGCCAAACTGACCGTCAACGACATCGATCTGCAGAGTAAACGCGTGCTGACACGCGTGGACTACAACGTGCCCATGGCCGAACAAGACGGCGCGATGGTCATCAACGACGACACCCGCATCCGCGCCACCCTGCCGACACTCAAGTTGATGATCGAGAACGGCGCGAAAGTCATCCTCACCGCGCACCTTGGCCGCCCGAAAGGCGAGCGCGTGCCATCGATGAGCCTCCGCCCTGTCGCCGACAAACTCGCCGGGCTGATCGGCAAGCCGGTTGCCTTCTGCGAGCAGTGCGTTGGCCAAGCGGCCGAGGATGCCGCAGCCAAGCTGGAGGACGGTGGCCTGTTGCTTTTGGAAAATGTCCGCTACCACGCCGAGGAGGAAGCCAACGACCCGACCTTCGCCGAGCAACTCGCCGGCGGCGCCGACGTGTTCGTGAACGACGCTTTCGGCGCAGCACACCGCGCACACGCCTCCACCGCCGGTGTGGCCGATGTACTCAACGCCCGCGCCGACCAATGCGTGGCCGGATTGCTGATGGAGCGCGAGTTGCAATTTCTCGGCGACGAACTCGAGTCGCCGGAGAGCCCGTTCGTCGTGATCCTCGGCGGCGCGAAGGTCTCCGACAAAATCAAAGTCATCGACAAGCTGCTCGACAAAGCCGACACGATCATCATCGGCGGCGCGATGGCGTACACGTTCAAGCTGGCCAAGGGTCTCACGGTCGGCAAGTCGCTCGTCGAGCGCGACAAGGTCGATATCGCCCGGGCCGCCCTCGACAAGGCCGCCGATCGCGGCGTGCAGTTTTTGATCCCGACCGACAACATCGTCGCCATCCCGACCAAGATTGACGGCAAGTTTGCCTTTGGCGAGCATCGCACGAACGACAGCGAAAACATCCCGGACGACGTCGAGGGCGTGGACATCGGCCCCAAGTCGGCGGCTAGGTTTTGTGAAGTGATCTCCGGCGCGAAGACGATTTTGTGGAACGGCCCGATGGGCATCTTCGAGGATGACCGGTTCGCCGGGGGCACGTTCGACGTGGCCAAGGCCGTGTGCGAGGCAACCGCCAACGGGGCCAAGAGTATCATCGGCGGCGGCGACAGCGTGAAGGCGCTGAACAAGGCCGGACTCGGCGAACAGGTCACATTCATGAGCACCGGCGGCGGCGCGAGCCTTGAATTTCTCGAGGGCAAGACGCTACCCGGAGTCGCGGCCTTGGCCGACAAATAATTTTACGCATGGAAAAAGAACGCAAACTGATCGTCGCCGGAAACTGGAAGATGAACAAAACCGTCGCCGAGTCGATCGACTTGGCCAACGGCTTGGTTCGAGAACTCAAGGACGTCACGGAAGTGGATATCGCCGTCTGCCCGCCCTTCACCGCCTTGGCTGCGGTGTCCGAAATCGTCATCGACTCGAACATCCGGCTCGGCGCACAAAACATGAGCGAGAACGGCTATGGCGCTCACACCGGCGAAATCGCCGCCGGAATGCTCAAGGAATTCTCCGCCAAGTACGTCATCCTCGGCCATTCCGAGCGGCGGCAGTACCAACGGGAGTCGGACGAATTGGTCGCCGCCAAGACCAAGGCCGCCCACGAGGCTGGCCTGAAACCGATCGTCTGCGTGGGCGAGCAACTCGACAATCGCGAAGGTGGCCGCACGGAGGAAGTCGTCGGCACGCAGATTCGCGGCAGTTTGGCAGGCTTGACCACGGCCCAAATGGAAGGCACGGTCGTCGCCTACGAGCCGGTATGGGCCATCGGCACCGGCAAAACGGCCACGTCCGCACAGGCGCAGGAAGTGCATGAGTTCATTCGCAACCTGCTGGGAGATATTTTTGACGAGGACACGGCCCAGAGCGTACGCATCCAGTACGGCGGCAGCGTCAAGCCGGACAACGCGTGTGAGTTGATGAGCCAAGCCGACGTGGACGGCGCCCTTGTGGGTGGCGCCTCACTGGACGTGAGGAACTTTTCTGAGATTATTTTGAACTCGATCTGACATAAGAAAACGAAACCATGAGTATCCTGACTGGAATATTAACAACCGTACTCGTCATAAACTGCTTCTTCCTCGTGCTGCTGATCCTGATTCAGCTACCGAAGAAAGAGTCCGGCTCGGGCCTCGCCTTTGGCGGCGGCACGCTGGACATGGCACTCGGAGCAGGCGCGGGGAATGTGCTGACCAAGCTCACCAAAGCCTCCGCATCGCTGTTCCTGTTGCTCTGCCTAGTGTTGGCCGTCATCAGCGGTACCGGCAAGAGAGGCTTGAGCGAGCGGCTTGCCGGAGACGGGCCACTCCCGCCGGCCACCCCCGCTTTAACGGCCCCGATAGAGGCGACCGAAAAGCCTGAGGGCGCCGCTCCAAGCTCCCCCGCCGAAACTCCCGCACAGGCCGCCCCCGAGACAGCCACGCCTCCGGCTGCCGTTGAGAAGCCGGCTGAGATACCCGCCGCTCCGCCCAAGGGCGAGGAGAAAAAATAAGCGAGGCTCCCATGATTTTCAAAAGCGTTCCTGTGCAACGGCTGGGGACGCTTTTTTTATGCCTTGGCCTGCTTGCCCAAACCGGCTGTTTTCAGCAACACGAACCAGCTGACTTTGTCGTCATCAACGGCCCCGACCCCGAGTCGCTCGACCCGGCGATCATCACCAGCCAGGCGGACGGTCGCATCGTCTCGGCGCTATTCGAGGGACTCACTCGCTTCAACGCCATCACCGCACAGGCCGAGCCGGCCTTGGCCAAGCGCTGGGACATTTCCGGCGACGGCATCGTTTACACCTTTCATTTGCGGGACGGCCTCCAGTGGTCCACCGGCGAGCCGATCACCGCGCGCGACGTGGTTTACTCGTGGCGCCGCGCCGTCGATCCCGCCACCGCCAGCGACTACGCAGGGATGCTCTTTTATGTGAAGAACGCCGAGTCGATCAACGCCGGTAAAACCGCCGACCTGAGCCAGCTCGGCGTGCAGGCGATCGACGCCAAGACTGTGCGTGTCGTGTTGACCGCCCCTACCCCGTTCTTCCTTGAGTTGTGCGCGTTTTGGACGTTGGCCGTCGTGCCGGAAAAGGCAATCTCGCGGCACGGCGACCAGTGGTGTCTCCGCCAACCGCTGTCGGTGAGCGGCTCGCACACGCTTGAGTTTTGGCACGTACGTGATCGGGTGCGCCTCCGCAATAATCCGCTTTACTGGGACGCCTCCAACACGCGCAACAATGTCGTCGATCTTCTGCCTGTCGAGTCACCGGCCACAGCGATCAACCTGTTCGAAGCCGGCCAGGCCGATGTCATCTGGGACAAAAGCCTCGTGCCGACCGAGTTGCTCGATGCCCTCAGCCAACGGCCAGAGTTTCACAAGTTCGACTATCTCGGCAGTTACTTCGTGCGGTTCAACACCACAAAAAAACCGCTGGACGATCCGCGCGTACGCAAAGCAATGGCGCTGGCCATCGACAAAGCTCGCGTGGTGGCGAAATACACCAAAGGAGGCGAGCGCCCGGCCGAGCATTTCGTCCCGCCCGGCACCGGCAACTACACTTCGCCAAGCGGCCTTGCCCACGACCTCGACTTGGCCAAGCGACTGCTCGCCGAGGCCGGCTTTCCCGGCGGCGAAAGTTTCCCGACCGACTTAGAGTATCTATTCAACTCAAGCCCGTTGAACAAAAACATCGCGGTCGAGTTGCAGCGCATGTGGCGCGAGACGCTGGGCATTCAGGTCAAGTTGCGGCAGGCGGAGCACAAGGTGTACCTCGCCGCCCAAAGCGCGCTCGACTATCACGTCACACGCAGCAGCTGGATCGGCGACTACAACGACCCCAACACGTTCCTCGACATGTTCATGACGCAGAACGGGAACAACCGCACCGGCTGGTCGAGCGCCGACTACGACCGACTCATCCGCTTGGCCAACGCCACCACGGACCCGGCCAAGCGCAACGAGTTGTTCCGCCAAGCGGAGACGATCCTCATCGCCGACGAGTTACCAATCCTGCCGATCTTCTTCTATGTCGGCATCAATATTTACAACCCGAACCGCATCGGCGGCATCCATCCGAACATCCTCGACATCCACCCAATCAGTGCCATTTACGCCAAGAAAGCCTCGTCTGCGGCGAAATAATAATAAAAGCATTTTTAACGCTTCCCATTTGCTTCGTATTTGAGACAATCCGCGCCCTTTTCTGCCGGGAAACAAATTGGCTGAAGACCCAAACGCTTGGGCCTTAAGGCTCTTTGGTTTCCTGCAACCAAACTGTAAAATGAGTGAAACTAAAGAAAATGCCCCTTGGGTGACGTTCCGACCCGAGATCAAAGTGCTTGATTGCACGGTCCGCGACGGTGGCTTGATTAATAATCACCTGTTCGAAGACGACTTCGTCAAGGCCGTTTACGACACCGCCATCGAATCCGGCATCGACTACATGGAGCTTGGTTACAAAGCCTCCAAGACTCAGTTCGCCCGCAAGGAGCATGGCGACTGGAAGTTTTGCGATGAGGACAGTATGCGCCGCGTTGTCGGCGACAACGACACCAAGCTCAAGCTCACCGCCATGGCCGACGCCGGCAAGACCGATTACAAAACCGATATCCTGCCTGCCGAACAAAGCGTGCTCGACTGCATTCGCGTCGCCACCTACGCACACCAGATTCCGACTGCAGTAGACATGATCAATGACGCCCACGACAAAGGCTACGAGACGTGCTGCAACATCATGGCCATCAGCACCGTCGCCGATCCCGAGATTGACAAAGCGCTGGAAATCCTCGCCGAGACCCCGGTGGAAACCATCGTCGTCGTCGACAGTTACGGCTCGCTTTATCACGAGCAGATTCGTGCGCTGGTCAAGAAATACGTCGCCATGGCCAACGCTACCGGCAAAGAGGTCGGCATCCACACGCACAACAACATGCAGCTCGCCTTCGCCAACACCATCGAGGCGATCATCCAGGGTGCCAACCGCATCGACGCCACTATGCTCGGCCTCGGACGCGGTGCCGGCAACTGCCCGATGGAACTGCTGCTTGGCTTTTTGAAAAACCCGAAGTTCGACCTTCGCCCGATTTTCAGACTACTGCAGGATCACCTGATGCCGATGCGCCGCACCAAGGAATGGGGTGCCCTAATCCCGTACGTCGTCACCGGCATCCTCAACCAGCACCCGCGAGCGGCCATGCGCGTCCGCACCACCGAGGAGAAAAACCAGTTTCTGGAATTCTACGACGCCTGCACCTCGGAAGTCTGAGCAGAAAAGATAACGATCATATAGGAGACTCAACCAGCCGCCTTTTTTTCGTTTAAATAAAAATAATTTTTTTATGTCTTTATATTGACAGGATTTTCTAAAGATACTATTTTCCTCCGTTTGGAGGAGAAAATATGGTAATATTAGGAACAATACTTACGGTTGTTGGAGCTATTGGCGGATTTGTCACCGGCATTATGCTGTTAATCGCTAACTTCAAGAAGAATGTAGGCTGGGGAGTTGCCAGTCTACTTTTAGGCATTCCACTGCTTGTTTTTGCAATTATGCACTTCAGTGAGATTAAAAATCCATTTCTACTTTATATAGCTTTCATAGCAATGATGATTGTGGGATTTATGCTTTCGGCTGCTGGAGCCATATCAGGATAAGAAGGATTCGACCCAAATTCACTTCAGTAACCTTGATTTTTTCATCTGAAATTGAAAGGCGGCCCAACGGCCGCCTTTTTTCTTTCCCGCTGGCGTCAGTAATCCCCCCTCGCTAACGTCTCTACGTGGACGCGCGCGAGGCATTGGTGGTTTTGAATCTGCTCGAGGGGATCGGGCCGGTTCGGGTGCGGCAGTTGCTCGATTTTTTTGGCGACGCCACAAAGGTTTTGCAGGCGAACCGCCCTGCCCTCATGCGCGTCAAGGGCATCGGCGACGACTTGTCCGGCACGATTGTGCAGTGGCAATCCATCACCGACTTGGCAGGTGAACTCAAGCGCGTCGAGGATTTCGGCGCTCGGCTCGTTTTTCAAACAGACGACGAGTACCCCGAGTTGCTCCGCGAGATTTACGATCCGCCGATCGTGCTTTACGTAAAAGGCAGTATGCTGCCGGAGGACAAAAACAGCATCGCGATGGTCGGTGCGCGGCGCAGGACGCATTACGGACAGGACACCGCCCGCAAGCTCTCGTACCAACTCGCCGGCCACGGCATCACGGTGGTCAGCGGCGGCGCGCGCGGCATCGACTCCGCCTCGCATCAAGGTGCGCTCTCGGGCAAGGGCCGCACAATCGCCGTGCTCGGCACCGGCATCAACATTGTTTACCCAGCCGAGAATGCGGAACTGTACGAGTGTATCGCCAACAACGGCGCGGTGATCACCCAGTTCCCGTTTAACCGCAAGGGCGACAAGCAGAGCTTCCCGATCCGTAACCGCATCGTCGCCGGCATGACGCTTGGCACGATCGTCATCGAGGCGAACCAAAAAAGCGGGGCGCTCATCACCGCCAACATGGCCGCCGATAATAACCGGCAGGTGTTCGCCGTGCCGGGGCGGATCGATTCGCCACAGAGCCGGGGTTGTCACAATCTCATCCGTAACGGCGCCGCGCTGTGCGAAAACGCCGAGGACATCCTCGCGGAGTTTGAGCATCTGTTCCCCAACCAAGCGCTTGGCCAAGCGGACAGCTCCGAGCCGGTGCCGCTGGCCAATCTAACGGATCACGAACAAGCCGTGTTCGATATTCTCGAAACCACCGAGCAGACGATTGACACAATTATTGCCAAAAGCGATCTGCCCACACCAACGGTTTCGGTGGCCTTACTCGGGCTGGAGATGAAGCACTTGGCCAAACAGTTGCCGGGAAAACTCTTCACCCGCCGCTGAGTTACTTTGCAACAGTCTCGATCTTGGCAGCGGCATTGGCCCAGTTGATGGGCTTGTCGGGCAGCAGGCCGAGGTAGAGGATCGCCGCGACGCAAAGGCCAAGCACCATTCGCGTTGGCCAAGCGATCGCCACTGGCGAGTTGTCGGGCGTGTCTTTCGACCAGTATATGGTGCGGATGATGCGAAAGTAATAGTAGATCGACACCACGACACCGAACACCGCCACGGCCAGCAGCGCGAAGTATCCGGCGTCACCGAACGCCTTAGCGGTGACCGATTTCACCAGCAGGAATTTGCCAAAGAAACCGGCAAGCGGCGGTATCCCGGCCAGTGACACGACGGCCAGCGTCAGCGTCAAGGCAAGGAATGGCGAGCGTTTGCCTAGTCCCGCAAGACAGGAAATGTCCTCCCCTTCCCCGTCGCGAGTCAGCAGATTGATAATCATGAATGCCGCCACGAGCGTGAACAGGTAGCCGGCGAGGTAATACAAAATCGCCGCCGTGCCTTCGCCTGACTCCGACTGGGCCACGATGCCCATCAGCAGATAACCGGCGTTGGCGATGCCAGAGTAGGCCAGCAGGCGCTTGAGGTTGCGTTGCGGCAGGGCGCAGAGGTTGCCGTACAAAATTGTCAGCGCAGCAACCACCATCAGCATGCCCGTCCATTGAGCGGTGAGTTCCGGGACGACGCTGCCGAAAAGGCGGATCAGCAACACGAAGCCAGCCGCTTTCGAACCGACTGCGAGGAACGTCGTCGTGGGTGTCGGTGCGCCCTGATAAACGTCCGGCGCCCAAACCTGAAACGGGAACGCGGAAATCTTAAACGCCAGCCCGGCGAACACGAACAGCATGCCGAACAAAAACACGTTGCTTCCCAGCAGTCCATCGTGCGCGGCACGTATCACATCGAACTTGAGGCTGCCGGCCTCGCCGAACACGAGCGCAATGCCGTACACTAAAAACGCCGACGACACCGCGCCGAGAATGAGATATTTTACCCCCGCCTCAAGCGAGTGCATCCGGTGCCGCTGAAAGCTGACTAGGATGTAAAATGTCACCGTGATCAATTCGATCGCGACGAACAACAAACTGAAGTCGTTCGCCGATGAGGCGAACATCATCCCGGACAGCGCGAACAGGATGAACGCGAGATATTCCGACATGCCGCCCTTCAGCCGAGAGGCGAAGTCCATCGCAAAAATCAGGACAAAGATTGCCGTCACCAGGAAGAATCGCTTGAAGAACAGCGCCAGACCGTCGAGCCGATAAATACCGCCGAACGCCTTACCGTCCGCCAGACCAACAAAGCTCTCGCGAAAGCTCAGTAGGAACACGAGGCCAAGCGCCCCGGCGGCGACCCAGCCTAGCGAGCGTCGCGCCGACTCCGACAGGAACAAGTCAGCGAGCAGGACGAGCAGCCCCAGCGCCACCACCATCACCTCGAGTTGAATGAATTGCAGTTGATCGCCCATGTCGATTTACCTTTCGGCCTCCGGCTTGGCCAAGCGTACGATTTTCGTCACTTCGCCCTCAATGCCTTTGGTCAGCAGCCACGGCGCAAAGCCGAACACCAGCAACGCGGCGAGCAGCAGGCCAAGCGCAGTCGCAATCAGCGGGTTGACGTCGCTCGCCTTGGCCCAGTCGTCACCACGCGGCCCATGCAGAATGTTGCGAATGGCGCGCATCATGTACAGGCCGCCGATCACAAATGCGCTCCACGCGGCGATCACCGTGATCGTCTTCAGCCCAGCCGCCCATGCGGCAAAAAAGATCGTTATCTCACCGGCGAAATTTGCGAATCCGGGCAAGCCGCAACCGGCGAACAACGCCATCAGCAGCGCCGAACCGGCTAGTGGCATTTGGCGCAGCAAACCGCCCATGCGGCTCATGTCGAGCGAGCCGGTTTGCCGATACAAATGCCCGCTCAAGCCGAAAGCCAAGGCGGCGAGCAGGCCATGGGCGATCATCACCAACACCGCGCCGGTCAGGCCGATCACGTTCAGGCTGGCGATGCCGAGGAAGATGAAGCCCATGTGCGCGACGCTGGAGTTGCCGATGAGCAGGTTAAGGTCTTTTTGGCGAACAGCGACCAAGCCGCAGTACAGCAGATTGCCCAAGGCCAGCCACGCCAACACGCCGAGCCAACTTTGCGCGCCAACCGGTGCCATCGGGATGGCCACGCGGATGAGCCCGTATAGACCGAACTTCTTCAGCACGCCGGCGTGCAGCATCGCGGTGGCGGTCGGCGCGGCGCCGTAGCCAAGCGGTGCCCAGGTGTGGAACGGCCACAGCGAAACCAGAATGCCGAAGCCAAACAGCAGCAGCGGAAAAATCCACTGTTGCGCCGC
>Ga0315331_10003001_pt1 | contig 12686 bp, 6 predicted proteins | sample M160m34915metaG_FD_203456 | JGI IMG/M metagenome (GOLD analysis project Ga0315331, IMG submission 203456) | Ammonia-oxidizing marine archaeal communities from Monterey Bay, California, United States - M1 60m 34915 | ecosystem: Environmental > Aquatic > Marine > Intertidal zone | place: USA...
AAGTCAAGCATTTCCTGTGGTTTCATCTGTTCCAGTTGCCCATCGGGCATCATCGATTTTGATGATATCTTCCTTGCCTCAATGTCTTCCTTGGCGATCACGACTTGAGGTTGCTCTACTGTTTTAAGTATGACTCGCCTGGCATCTTCTTCAGCAACCACTCCATTTAGCAGTCGCCCATCTACGGTCTGGATCAAGACCATCTTATAGCCGTCCGGTACATCATAGCTTGGATCGACGCTGTTGAGCAAAATGTAGTCCAAGTTCGCGCGATTAGAACCTGTGAGGTCTGGTCCAATCTTCCCACCTTCTCCGTACATCAAATGACACGATGCACAGGTTTTTGAAAATACGGCGCGGCCTCGCTCCGCATCGGCTTTTTCCATCGCCGCAGGGCTGCACATTGCCTTGTACTTAGCCATCAGCTTAGCCCGGTCCGCAGATAGATCCTGAACCTCGCCAAAAACTTTAATGAATTGATCACCGAGCAGAACATCAAGTGAACGGGCTACATGAGCCGGGATATCTTTTCGGTCAATGTTGCCTGTCTCAATCGCGTTCAGTAACGCAGTTGCATAGCCCTTACGCGAAGCAAGCGTTTCGATTATCGCGCGTTGCATCGGTTCATCCATCTTGCTGTATCGGCCCAGCAGGATCTTGGGGGCAGATGCATTTTCAATGGATGCGTAGCCCCGGATTGCATCAAGACGAATCGCAGGGTCATCCAGCAAACTCTCCAGCTTCAGGGACACCTGCTCGTTTTGTTGGGCTAACAAGGAGCGAAGGGACGTGCGTCGTGTTCCCACATCAACGCTCGTATCCTCGATGATCGCTAAAGCTCGCTCGGTGGCTTCGGCATCACCAAAAATTTGTGATAACTGTTCAAATAGGTCGCGTTCCTCTGCATGCTGGCTCGCGTTGAGTTTCTTGCTCAGCTCCTTCCAGCCTTTGGGGGATTCAACATTGCGGCGTCCCGCTAAACCGCTCAGCATGCCTCGCATCAAAATGGTCCGCACTTGAGGGCTGTCAGTTGAATTGAGCGTCTTCACGAGTAGTTCGAGTGACTTTGCATCACTTGCTGCGGTCGCCGGTTGAAGGCTGTAGATGCTGGATACCAGCATGAAGATGACAAGAATGTATTTCATAAGTGAATCAGGGCAGCTGTAGCTCGGGTGATAACCAAAACATTCGATTGTTGGTGAGCGGGGCAACGATAGTCGAATGCTCGCAAGTTGGATCTTGGGTCAACGCACGCCACATGGTCCGGGGGGCATTGCAGAAACCGAATAAAGGGGCTCCGCACCCATTGGTGTGGGATGGAAACGGTCCTGGGACGGACTTCCTAAGCGCTATTCTATGTCCTATGAGTTTACTGGTCTATGAAGTAAAGCGCGGAACAATTTGAGTTATTTTACCGTCTTTGCCGGTGCCAAATGTGACTTGCTGAGTGCACCTGTAAAGACAGATTTAGTGCTGAAATCACCGCGTGTTGGAGCAGGATGTTGGAGCAGCAAATTCAACCAGCGTATTACTTTTCCATCGCTTGATCGACCGTATTTGGTTCCTTGAGGCAACGCAGTGTGTTGAACAGGTGGTTGATTTCAAGGGGGATTGCTGCATCGAAGCCAGCAAGGCTTGAGCTTGTCGATCCGTTTCTCGTGGCTCGCTGCAGTGGGTAGTGCTGAGGCCGGCAATGCAAGTTCAGTCGTGTGAGGCCGGAGCACAACACTGCGAGTTCTTTTTCAGGCTTGTGATTTGTCACGGTGCACTTTGGATCACGGTGCACTTTGGATCACGGTGCACTTTGGATCACGGTGCACTTTGGATCACGGTGCACTTTGAGGAGGGGCGGCTGTGAATCCGCCAACCTCAGAACAAACGCGTGATCGCATCGCTGCTCGGTTGATACCTTAAAGCTAAGTGTGAAACACCGTGAGGTGAGTTTGTGAAACTGGTGTTGCATCTGCCGCGGTAAACTTGCTCCGCGACGTGAGGTGGGGAGACAGTTCTCAGCGATAAGATCTGTCGATTAGGTGATAAATACTAACGGTGAGGGTTGTAGGGGTACGATAGACTCGAATGGTGTGGTCCGGCACCGCTGCGCGGAGATTCCGGATTTTAGCGTGGTTCTACCAACTTCACGGGACACACACATGCGTAGGATCCTAGCGAAGCCTCATCTGATCATTGTCACTGCTTTGATGACAATCGTCTTGGGTGGTTACGCCTACACCCGTATTCCAGCAGATCTGTTGCCGCAATTTGACACTCCTGCAGTGCAGATTGTCTGCTTCTATCCCGGGATGCCACCGGAGGTGATGGAAAAAGACATCATGAGTCGCCTGCAACGCTGGACTGCCCAGTCTGTTGGCATTGAGCATCAGGAAGCCAAGGCGATGCAAGGCGTCTGTGTGGTGAAGGACTTCTTCACTGAGGGCATCAGTAATGCGGAAGCGATGGCGCAAGTATCATCCTATGCGATGAGTGACATGTTCTATCTGCCACCGGGGACGATTCCACCCATGGTGATGCCGTTTGATCCGACGGCCAGTGTGCCACTCTGTCTGGTGGTCGTCAGTAACCCCGAGATGGACGAGCAGGAACTCTACGACATTGCCTACTACGAGCTACGTAACAAATTGCAGTCGATCAGTGGAGTGATTGCTCCAGCCGTGTATGGGGGAAAACTGAGGCGAATTCTCGCCTACGTGGATGCCGAAAAGCTTGAGGCATACGGGCTAACTCTGATGGATGTGCAGGAGTCATTGCGTAAACAAAATGTATTGATTCCAGCGGGCAGTATTAAAATCGGGCAACAGGATCTTCAGATCTTTACCAATGCGATTCCGGAAAAGATTGACGAGCTCAATAGCACTCCTATTCGTGTCGTGAATGGGGTGCCCGTATTGATGAGCGATGTGGGCGAGGTCAAGAATGCTTCGCAGATCCAGTCGAACATTGTTCGCATCAATGGTTCGAGGCAGGTTTACATCCCGATTTATCGCCAGCCTGGTGCTAACACGATTGAAATTGTTGATCGTATCAACGCCCAGCTTTCGACGATTCTCGTTCGATTGAAGAATGAGCGATCAGAAGATCCCAAGATGAAGTCACTGGTGCTCAGCGTTGCCATGGACCAGTCGGTGGGTGTTCGGTCTTCGATTGCAAGTTTGCAAGTAGCAGGTGCTTTGGGAGCCTTGTTGGCTGGTCTGGTTGTGTTGGTGTTCCTGCGCAACTTTCGTCTGACTGCCATTGTGTTGGTGGCTATCCCAATCGCTATCATCGCATCTTTCTTGGTCATGTTTTTCACGGGTGACTCAATCAATGCCATGACACTTGGTGGGCTAGCATTGGCGATTGGGATTTTGGTCGACCAATCCATTGTGGTGATCGAAAATATTGTTCGCCACGCACAGATGGGCAAGAAGCCATTCGACGCTGCGGCTGATGGGACGTCGGAGGTGCTGGGACCTATTCTTGTCTCAACGCTGACCTTTGCTGTGGTGTTCCTACCCGTTATTTTTCTTTCGGGTCTGACGCGATTTCTATTCGCACCTCTGGCTATTTCCGCTGTGGTCGCCATTTTTGCCTCGTTCCTGTTATCGATCACACTCGTTCCCGCCTACTGCGCTTATCTGTTGCCCCGTCAGGAAGTAGTTGACGAGAACGAGGGCCAACAGAATGCGGGCTGGTTTGGCGATCTGTTGCGAAGAGCAATCGCAGCTCGATGGCTGGTGGTTGGCGCCTCAGTCACTGCGTTTGTTTTTGCCGTGTTGTTGAGCATGCGACAGGGGCAGGAATTGTTCCCCGCGGTCGATAGCGGACAAATCACGATGTATGTGAGGCTGCCATCAGGAACACGGATCGAAGAAACCGAAAAAGTAATGAAGGAGATCGAAGCCACCATTATCGATCAGATTGGTGAACCTGACCCTGGCTTCGCACTTGATCCCAACAGTCAGGAGCATCCCGATTCGGCCTTGCAGTTGTTGATTTCGAACATCGGAGTCTTGATGGATTGGCCGGCCGCTTACACGCCCAATACCGGACCCATGGACGCTTTCATGTTGGTTCAGTTGAAAAATCGCGCAGAAACACGTAACGCAGACAGCTATGTCGTTGATCTGCGAAAACTGTTGGCAAAGAAGTTCCCGAATGTCGAGATTTCATTCGATACCGGCGGCATGCTGACAGCTGCCTTGAATATGGGTGAACCTGCTCCGATTCACTTTCAGGTTCAGTGCAGTGATCTGGAAAAGGCTCAGAAAATTGCAGGCATTATCCGTGACACCGCCGGTAGAGTGCCGGGTGCCACTGATGTTCGGATCGCACAGCGGATCGATTATCCAGCATTGGAAGTCGAGATGAACCGTGAGCTTGCCGCCCGCATGCAAATCACGCCCAAGGATGTGATGACCAACCTCGTGGCAGCTACGAACAGTACGATTAACTTTGAACCCACTTTTTGGATCGATAAGAACAAAGGGAATCATTATTTCTTTGGTGTTCAATATCGAGAGGAAGATCTCAATAGCGAAAAAACGATTCGTGATATCCCAGTGATGGGAGGCGATCATGCGATGCGACGGCTCGGAAGTGTTGCTGAAATCAAGCATACGGAGGGGCCAGCAGTTGTACACCACCGAAACATTTCTCGCGTCACCGATGTCTACGCAGGTGTCCTGCCCGGTTATGACGTCGGACGTGTCGTCACGGAGATTGAACGCCGGCTTGAGGCGGACGATCAGTTAGGGGTGACGCTTGGTGTTGACGACCGAGGTCCGATTGCCAATTTGAACGCAGGTGAGTTTGCCGGGACGAGTTACCGCATGATGGGTGAAGTCAAATTGATGCGTGACTCATTCTCCCAGTTGAGCATAGGGTTGGTCATTGCAACTTTGTTGGTCTACCTGGTGATGGTCGTCCAGTTCCGGAGTTTTACTGATCCCCTGATTGTTCTGCTGACCGTTCCGCTGGGGTACGTGGGTGTTGTCATGTTGCTGTTCGCAACCAACACTCATCTGTCTGTCCCGGCTTTGATGGGAATTGTGATGATGATCGGAATCGTGGTGGAGTACTCCATCGTGCTGGTGGACTTTGCGAATCGACGGATGGAAGAGGGAAAAACACCAACTGATGCCGTCATCGATGCTGCTCGTATTCGATTGCGTCCTATTTTGATGACCTCGTTGACGACGTGGCTTGCTTTGTTACCCATGGCAATTGGTGTGGGTGGCAGCGGTACGAACGCACCCCTGGCAAGAGCAATCATAGGTGGGGTTATCGGTGCTACTGTTCTTTCTCTGGTCGTTGTGCCATGTCTGTATGTCTTGATGAAAAGAAAAACTGTTGTTTCGACGGATGAATCTTCCGCTGCGACCGCGATTTGAAATGCCCATTTGAAAAAGAATTGAGATGAGTTCCATAATTCGAAATTCGTGCGCCACTCTGGTCGGTTTGCTGTGGCTTTGTTCGCCCGCAAATGAAGTGCCTGCCCAGGAACCAGAAATTAAAACGGTGAGGCTTCCAGTTACCCTGGAGGGTGATTTGAAAACTGAACTGCGTGCTCGTATCGAAGGCTATGTCGCAATCGTGCATGGTGATATCGGGGAACGAGTGACTAAGGGTAAGGTGCTGGTTACCTTGGACGCACCTGAGTTGGAAGCAACGGTTCAGCGGAGGCAGAAAATGCTTTCCCAGGCAGAAGCCAGCCTTAGTGTCAGCAAAGGAATGATTGAGATTGCCAAGGCAAAGCTCAGTCAGGCGCAATCTGCCCGTCAAGAACAGCAAGCACTACTGAACCTGAAAGTAAGTATTCGTGACCGCTACAACGTGCTGGTAGACGGTGGTGCCGTGCAAAGAGAGATGCTTGATGAAGCAATCTTTGCTGTCAGTGCTGTCACCGCGGCCATTGGAAAAGCTGACGCAGACATTGCTGCAGCCCAGGCTGATGTTGGTGCTGCCATTAATGAGGTGGAGTTCGCGGAGTCGGGCATCCAAGTTGCCAAGGCAGAACTCAGTCATGCTGTCGCCCAAGAACAATTCCGTCAGATCAAGGCTCCCTTTGATGGGATCATTACGGAACGTTCCGTTGACCCGGGGCAACTGGTCAGTCCCGGCAATATCAATGGAAAATCATTGCTTGTGATTGAGCATGTGGACGTGTTGCGAGGAGTGTTGACCGTGCCTGCGGAGGATGCAGCCATGGTGCGACAGGGCGATCTGGTGAAGCTGATTGGTTTCCCTGGTGCAGACAAAATGACGGCACCTGGAGGCGGTCCGCTGAAGGTCAGTCGTGTCAGTCAAACACTCGATATGAAAACGCGAACAATGAGAGTCGAAATTGATCTTCAAAATGTATTTGATGAAAAGACCGGCCGCTATCGATTTTTGAGCGGACAGTACGGGTCAGCAAGCGTCACCACACGATAAGAAATTGATTATCGAATAAGTCGTCGCATACGGCATTACACGGAAGTGCAAGGAGGCAACGGTGCCTGAAAAATATCGAGCGAAACGTGGTAGCCCTTGGCATCGCCGGCAACTCCTCATGCTATGCATGTTGCCAACCGTTGGATGTGCAGTCACATCAAATTCAGCGGATAAGGAATCATGGTTCTCAAAGTTAGTTCCGCGAATTAATGCGGCGAAGACGGAATCCGATCTTGCGAATGCCCAGTTGGCAGTATGGAAAGGTCGTTCTAAGAGTGATCTGTTGGCTCTCAATGCAGCTGCGCAAGCGCAACTAAAGCAAGTCAATGCGGAGGTCATGCAGGACATCGTGCCGATGCCAACGCTGCAGGATGATGCTGGGTCACCGAGCGATGTGATGGAATTGTTGCCTGAGGTTGATTCATCAACGCGTGCGACCATCAGTGACAGGACGATCGGAAACAGCGACATGGAAAACGGGGCTCGCGGGGAAAATGCGAACCAGGCATCAGTCGTGCCTCCCGTCATCGAAACAGCTGATGGCATAGAAGTCATTGGCATGATCGAGACGGCTCAGAGAATTGACTTGGCATCTGCGTTGGGTATGGCTGGAGGGAATGCGTGGACGATCCAGCTGGCACGGCAGAAAACGGTTGAAGCTCACGCCAACCTGCAGCAGGCCGAAGCGTTGTGGTTGCCCACGCTTCAATTCGGAGTGGCATGGAACAATCACAGTGGCCGTATTCAAGCGACTGACGGTAATGTCATTGAAGCCTCGCGAGATTCCCTGTTTGTCGGCGGCGGCGCGACACTAGGGACCGCTCCGGTTGCTGGTGGCAGTGGTGGGCCACTTCGTTTGATTGCAGATTTAGCTCTGGTCGATGCTTACTTCGATCCAAAAATTGCTACACGTCAGTGGTCAGCTAGCCGAGCTGGAGTGTCGGTTGCCAAAAACGATGCTTTGCTGGATGCCGGGTTGGCTTATGTTGATCTAGTGCAAGCGGCAGGCCAAATCGCGGACACTGAGGCTGCCATTGCTGCGGTGCAGCAGTTGTTGAATCTGACGGAAACATTCGCCGCAGCGGGGGCAGGAGCTCAGGCAGACGTCGATCGAGCCGCGACTGCCAAGGCCCGCATGGAGCAAAAGTTGCACAATGCACAGCGTCTGTTCCGCACACGCTCTGCAGCACTCGCTCGTCGGTTGCGGCTTGATCCGCGGTTTGAATTGCATCCTGCCGATCAAGTGGTCCTTCCGCTTGAATTGTTGGCTGATTCCAGTGATCAGGAGGTGCTCATACAGACAGCGTTTTCGCAACGTCCGGAGGTCAGCGAATTGGGGTATGAAATCGCCGGCCTTTGCCTCGAAGTCAAAAAACAGCAAGTCGCACCGTGGATTCCTCTCGTTGCAGTTACGAGTAGTGGTGGGAGCTTCGGCGGAGGGAATGGATCCGAAATCAATAATCAAGCTGGAAGAGCCGATGTCGATGTGCAGGCGCTGTGGCAAATAGACAGCCTTGGGATGGGCGTTGTTGCCAAACGCAAGCGTGCTAGCAGTCGTTTGAGTCAGAGTCGGACGGAGTTGGCGGATCTTCGAGATGAAATAACGGCAGAGGTTATATCTCAGCAGGAGAATGTGCTTAACTATCGCATGCAGATTGATTCGGCCGATGAATCGTTGGCAATGGCGGAGTCAAGTTACGATCGGAATCTTCTCCGTGTTCGTGCTGACGAGGGGCTTCCGATTGAGTTGTTGCAGGCCATTCAGGCACGCGCGTCCTGTCTTGAAGATCGAACTACTGCTGTCGCAGGTTACAATCGCTCGCAGTTGCATTTGCTCTATGCGACCGGACAGATCGGGCGCTGAACAACCGCTTGGACTCACCGGTTCGGGTCAGGACTTCAGGATCTCTGTCAGGTCGTTGGTGCTGTCAGAAAAAGACTCGGTCTCCGTGCCTACACAGTGCAGCATGGTCAACAGCAGATTTGACATTGGGATCTTCTCATCGAATCGTCGATACTGTCCATGGTCTAGTCCAAGCTCTCCACCACCGGCTAGCACAAGCGGGTAATTCCGGTTGTTGTGGGTTGTGCTGTTGCTGCTGCCGTAAAGCACAACCGAATTGTCCAGCAGCGAAGTTTCGTCTTCCTTCGATTCGGACATGCGGTCAAGAAAATAAGAGAATTGCTCAGCCATGAAACGGTCCCAACGGCTAAGCGCTTCGGCACCGTCGGGTTTATTCCAGTCGTGGGCCAGCGTGTGGAGCGAAGCCTTGAATCCTTCCAGTTGTGGGAACTTGGCAGCTTTCGATGAGCAGTCTGCCATGTTTGTGATTTGGTACGTTGCCACTCGGGTTGAGTCTGTCCGGAATGCCAGATAGATAAGGTCGTACATGGTACGAATGAAATTCTTAGGAGCCTCGTCGTCAGCTTCCAAGTGTAGCATTTCGCGATCTTGATCGTTCAGTTCAGGTCGAGGTACTTCGAGCCATTGCTGGGATCGCTGAACGTCTTTTTCAATCTTCTCGACTGATGCAAGGTATTCATCAAGCTTGTTTCGGTCTTGATTGCCCAAGCGTCGTCGCAGTGATTTGGAATCTTCCAGAACACGGTCCAGCATGCCTGCTGCGCTACGCAGTCGGCGTTGTTTGCGTAGCACGTCCGCGTCGCCTGCACCAAAGAAACGATCGAATATTTGCTGCGGTTGATTCAATGCTGGGAGCGGGCGGCCTTTGTGATCATACGACATCGTGCTTGAACGAGTTGGCTCCCCCACCCCGCCATCGGTCGAGAGCACCAATGAAGAGAATCGGGTTTGTTCTGCCGCAGTTGCTGCAGCGACCTGATCAACGGAAACAGTGTTCTGCAGCATTTTGTTGTTGAGGAAGGCACCTGTCAGGAAAGTGTCTCCCGTATCATGCGCACCCATTCTGCGGCCATTCGGATGTGATAGCCCACCCAGGATGCTAAGGCTATCACGATGCTTTGCCAAAGGTTGCAGTGTCTCGGTGAACTTGTAGTCTTTACCTTCTCCTTGCGGAAACCATCGCCACTTGGCTTGATCGCTATCTTCCTTCGGAAGGCTGACACCAAAACCGAAGTAGAGTGCACACAATCGTTTCGCCTTGGATTTTGCCGTGTCAGCAGCGTGCGTCGAACCGCTCATGCACTCAAGCCATGGCAGTCCCAGCGAGACGCCGGTTCCTCGAAGAAATGTGCGTCGGTTCAGATGCCAAGATTTAGATGCCATGATTAATTCTCTCCCTCAAGCATCTGATGAAGATGCCATTGGTGACATTGTTATTTTGTGCGAAAGGTTGGGCTGAGGACCACTTGGGTGATTAAGTTGCGAAGTCGATAGTTGTCAGTCTTGAACGATGATGACAAATCCTGCACTGCGTTTTGATCTGTCAGTTGGATGGGCCGTCCAAGGGCGTAGGTCAGCAGATGAATCACGAATGAGCGTGAGAAATCATCGCTGCGTTCCTCCAGTAGATGACGTTTCAGGCTCTTCACGTCCCTTAATTCTATTCCATCGGGCAAGCTATTCGTTGTTCTTGACAGCTTTTCGTTTTCGCTTGCCAGCGTCTTGTCAGGTTCACGGTGCAATCCCAAGGCATCGAAGTTTTCCAGTGCAATGCCCCATGGGTCAAGGCTTTCGTGACAATTATTACAGGCAGCTTTTTTTCGGTGAATCGCCAGTTGTTCGAGAATCGAACGTTCCCTGAACTTTGGGTCCCCGTCTTCCAAGGTTGGCACGTCTGGTGGCGGAGGTGCGGGTGGGTCATTGAGCAGACGATCTCGAATCCAAACAGCTCGGCGAATCGGATGGGAGTCCGATCCGGTCGAGTTCGCCAGCAGAATACTGCCCTGTGTCAGTAGTCCACCGCGATGATGTTCCGGCAGATGTTTGACCGGTCGCATGCCGGAACCAATCACGCCCGGTATCCCGTAATGACGTGCCAAACGTTCGTTCAACATCACGAAATCAGCATCGATGAATTGCAAGACACTCTCGTTCTCCTGCAGGATTCTGCCAAACAATGCGCGTGTTTGCCCACGGAATGCTCGCTTGAGTGACTCGTCAAAGTCAGGATACCGTTGGGCATCCACGGCGATGCTTCCCATTCTGTCCAATTGAAGCCATTGATCCGTGAATTGATTGGTGAATCTTGAGGCACGTTGATCAGACAGCATCCGTTCAACTTCTGATGAAAGTACATCATCCTTCAGTAGTCTGCCGTTGGCTGCCAATTCCAACAGTCGAGTGTCTGGCATCGTGCTCCAAAGAAAATAAGAGAGCCGTGATGCTAGTTCCCAGCCATCGACGGGTCTTTTGGTATCGCTGGCAGGTTCGACGAGATACAGGAATTCAGGTTGGATTAGTACTAATGCCAGAGTTTCTCGCAACGCTTCCACTTGCGTTGGAAAGTCAGGGCGAATGAAATCGTAGTGATCGGCGAAACGCTGGATTTCGTTATTGCTGACTGGGCGGCGGAAAGCTCTTGTCATAAACCTCGACAGGATTTCGCGTACATATGCCGCGTCGTCGACATTTTGCAATGGCGATTCAAAAAGGATCTTTCGATGGCTTGCAGGTGGCCATTGCTCAAACACCGGACCGTCAAACTGAACAGATTGAATCAGCAGTTTGGGCAAATGGGGTTCATCAGGATAGAACTTCTTTTTCTGCTCATCCTTTTGTTCCTTGGGCAATTCGCTGCCATCGTCATAGACATTGCGGACGCGTACAACCAATCCTGGATACTTACCTTGTCCACGGACTGGTAATGGAAAGTCTTCCAGCTGCCCGCGGAATTCGAATACTTGCTCGTCCGCTTGTGACACCTCAACCGGTTCAAATTCTCGGACCAATATTTGGGTGTCAGGGCAGTATCCGACAGAGACTTCGAGTAGCGGAAGACCTCCATCGGGGATTAGTTCTGCCGTGATCTTCACCGTCACAACAAATTCGCCTTGTTCAGGATACTCTTTCATCTTGGCAAGGAATTCCTGCTGACGTCCGAGTCGATTCGATTTCAAAGCTGTGCTGATCCATTTGTCGTTTCGGCTTTCTGAAAATTCGTGTCGAAAGACTTTCGGTGCTTCACCTGATTTCAGTATGCGGTCCATCGCCCGCCGCGATGTTCCGAGATAGCATTCAAGTTGGAACGCTGACATGCGAAGTGATTGGCCATCATTGTTGAAACCATCAGATGAAACAGCGTCAGGAGGTAGGTCCTGTGCATAGTCCATTTCCACCCCCAACAAATCAGTCATCGTGTTTTGGTATTCCTGGCGATTCATTTTTCGCAGGATCACGCGTCCGTCGGTTTGTTGTCGCGACTCAATTGCTTGCTGAATGTTACTTGAGACCCATTGTGTTAATTTGCGTGTCTCGTCTGCTGTCATGACAGAGGCATCTTCGGGCGGCATCTCACCTGCCGAGACGACGTTCAGAACCTCATGCCAGACCTCGACTGCTTTACGGTCAGTAGTCATGTCCTGCGATAAACCTTCCAAACGCACCCCCCCCTTTGAATCCTTCTGTCCGTGGCAATCAAAGCAGTGCTTTTTCAATACTGGCAGGACATCGCGTTTGAAGTCTGACTTAGGATCCGAGGCAGTAGATGACGTTGCTTCTGCAGCGTGTGCGAACGGAAAGCCTGCGATTGTCATGCATGCTATCGCAACGCATTGCAAGATTGTTTCGAACCGGAGGCAGGAAAAAAACAAAGCAGTTTTTCGGCGTGGTAGGGACGGCTGTGGCGGATTCGAATCATTCGAATGAAATGCAGCCATGGGGCAGGGCTTGCAGTATACAGCACGCAGGCAGTTGGCCACATATGAAAGCCGCAGGTTGCATGCTGAGTTTGTTGAGAGTCTCAGCAATGTGGTGCATCATTTCAGCGGTGCATCATTTCAGCTTTCCTGGATTGCACACCAAACAGCTCACACGGCAAGTCGGAGCTGATTTGGGCTTCGGTTACTTCAGGGGTCTGTCATTAGCTGTTCGATGGCGTCTGTGACTGTTACTTGGTCGGAGCCGACTGGATGCAGTACAGGTTTTTTTCACCACGAATCAACACGTTGCCCTGTTCAGGCACAGGTGATCCGATCACCGGTTCATCCAGTTCGTTTTCTGAGATCAATTGGAATTTGTCATCTTTGACGCTCGCAATGAACAACGCCCCGTCTTCGCGCGGTGCATACAGGATGCCATTGGCGATCATTGGTGAGGCGTAGTAGGAACTGCG
>Ga0315331_10003004_pt1 | contig 12670 bp, 28 predicted proteins | sample M160m34915metaG_FD_203456 | JGI IMG/M metagenome (GOLD analysis project Ga0315331, IMG submission 203456) | Ammonia-oxidizing marine archaeal communities from Monterey Bay, California, United States - M1 60m 34915 | ecosystem: Environmental > Aquatic > Marine > Intertidal zone | place: USA...
GAATACTGAAACTGAAGTTTGGTCTTAAAAATACTTAAAGGCTAGGTAGAAATATCTAGCCTACAAAATTTACACAACAACAAATTATAGGAAATAAATAAATGACAAAAGCTAGAAATATTGCAGACTTACTAGATGCAAATGGAGATGTAAAATCTGGAAGTTTAGACAATGTTCCTGCTGTTGATTTAACTAATCTTTCAGCAAGTAATTTAACCTCAGGTTCTATACCTGATGCTAGAGTACCTGCTTCAGCAGTATCTCAACACGCAACATCTTTTGATGACAACAAAATTGTTAATGATATTTCTACTTTAGCTATTAGACAAGCATCTAACGAAAACAAAGGTGCTTACAATACTAACTCAATGTATGTTGATGTATTCCAAGATGCTACAGGTTATACTAATGGTGCAAATACATCAAGAGATGCTTTGGAATTTATTAGCTCAACTACTGATAGCACTCCTGCTTCTGTAAAAATCTTAATTCAAGGTAACGATACTGCTTGTAAAGAAGCAGTTAATGATATTACACCAACATTAACAACTGCTACTCAAAGTACAGGTCATAAAAAGTATGGTACTGGTTCTGTTCACTTTCCTAGTGCAGGTGCTAAAGCTAGATATGGAACTATATCAGCAGGAAATATTGCAACAGACCAAGATTTTTCAATAGATTGTTGGTGTTATCATTCTGATTCTCATAGTTCAGAATCTCCAGTATTTGATATTGGTGGTTATTATACTGGTGGAATAAATGGTGCTTTAATGTGTAGAATTGACGAACATCAAGAAAGTAAAATAGCTATACAAATGACTGATGGAACTTCAGTACAATATACATTGATTGGAAGTGCAGGAGATATTCCTAATAGTGCGTGGTTTCATTTAGCACTAACAAGACAATCAAATACTTGGAGAATATTTGTTGATGGTACTCAAAAATCTATGACTGCAAGTGGTTCAAATCCAGAAAATCAAATTACAATGGGAAGTAACTATGGTTTAGATTTAGGTTGGCTAACACAACAAAATCAATCAATGGATGGATATATAGATAACTTTAGAGTTTCAGTAGGAACAAATTTATTTGGTACTTCTAATTTTACACCTTATGCTTCTGACATTAATTATGTAACAGCAAGTGCAACTGGTAATTTTACTTGTCCAAATATTACAGCACCATCAAGTGTTTCAAAAATGGGTGCTATAATTACTTATCAAGACAATGCAGGTACTAACACATTAAATACAGATATAGTTTTAAAACTTTCTGCTGATGGTGGTTCTAACTATTCAACAGCTACAATGACAGCTATGCCTGACTTTGCTTCAGGAATTAAAATGGCAAAAGTAAATGACTTAAGTGTAACAGCAGGAACAAGTTTAAAATACAAAATAGAATTTGCTAATCAAGCTAGTGGAAGTAAAGAAGCTAGAATAAGAGGAGTTTCGTTACAATATTAATTTTTTAACAAGGAGTATAAATGGAAAAAATAAAATCAATAGCTAAATGGGTACAAGATAAAACAGGACTTTGTGATCCTTGTATGAAAAAAGTTATTATTGTTGGTATAGTATCTGCTATTATATCAGCTTGGATATTCTAAACTAACTTACCTATCCAATTACCTTTATTATTTAATACCATAGGCATTAGTCTAGGTATGCCTTCTACTATCATACCACATCCTAATATAAATCTAGTTTTAAAATTCTTTGCATAAGAAAAGGCCATGCTTTTTTGATTAATAAGACATCCTACATTCATACCAAAGAATAAGTTATCGGGATTAGCCCAATAAGATATTACAAATTTAGTATGGTAATGGCCTTGTACTGCTGACATACCCATTGTTTGAGATACTTTTAAAATATCTGCTGATCTTCCGTGTGTAAAGAAACATCTTTGTTTATTAGACATTGTAAGAGTTAGATCATCTACCCATTTCCATTTTTTAGTACCAAGAAAATCACCATAACCTTTTAGAAATTCTTTACTCATTCCATATTTTAATGCTCTTCTAAATACTAAACTACTATGGTTTGAATCTACTTCCGTTACTTCTGGGAATAAAGATTCTAATTCTTTAATATAAATTCTTGATTGTTTTAATTCATCACCAGCAGAATATAAGTCTGGATTGTGATCGTGCATAGATATAGCATGGAAATCAAGTAAGTCGCCAATATTAACCACGAAGTCTGGCTTATATAATTTTTTAATTTCTCGTAAGAAAGCAAAGCTATCTTTATGATGATATGGTATATGTAAATCACTTATTACTAAAATCCTTTTGTACATATCAATTTCCTTCTTTACATTCTTCCAAGTTTTTTAACTTTTCTTTTGGATCAATGTAAGTTACAATTCCCTTGTCTATATGTACATCACGGACAATAGGAATCTCTTTGTCTAGTTTATCGTAGTTTATTATTATTTCTTCAAATACTAACATACCATTGTAGAGTGTATAGCAAAGTTAATTAACTTTTGCAACTTCTCATAATGGTCGAAAGACTTTCTGCTCGTTTTGGAGTTTGTTTAGCCCAACGGCTATCCATCATTTGAAAAGAGGCTTCTCCGTAATCGCCTTTAGATAATGCTTCCCACATCATTTTAAATTTGGAAACACCACCAATTCCTAATTGGAAAACCATCTCAATTATGACACATTTAGCATCATCAACTAATTCAATATCACCAATTAAAGATAAAGCATTTTTTTTAGCCTCTTCAAAATCTGTATCAAAGACATATTCTAATTGTTCTTTTGTGTATTCTTTGCCTTCTTCCCATTGTTCACCTTCTTTTACAAGGTGGCCAAATCCGATTGTGGCAAATCCTAGACTATCTTTATATATTCTAGGTACAAAACCTTCATGTTCTTTAATTCGTTCTTTTAATTCTTCATACATACTATTTAGGCTTTTTCATAATATCAGCCCCTTTAAGACCATATATAGCCGAAACTACACCAATAAACAAGGCTTGATACCAAAAAGGCATATTATTAAATTGTGTGAAAAACTTATCTACTTTTTCCATTATGGCAGGATCATCACTAAATATTGACCAAATTAAGATCATCACGGGAGCCGAAACTAAAAGCAAAACGAACTCGTCTTTCCATCCCTGTTGATTATTAGTCATAACGGCTTGTTTATATTCTAACTCACCATTTGCCATTCTTTCCATATGTTTCATTTCAGCAACACTTTCTAATCTTTTAGTGTTCTGTTTGTTTTTCATTATTTCCATACCTAATTTAATTCCACTAGGTAAGATTTTTGTAAGTAATCCAATCATAATTTATCCTTTAAATAACTTAATTGCTCCTATAAGTAAACCTATAAACGAGCCTACCACAAAGAAGGCTTGAATACCACCTTTACCTAAATTAACTTGCTTTTTTAATTCCTCTATATCCTTACTATTTTGTGCTAAATCTTTGTGTATTTCAGATAATTGGTAAGAAATTACCCCTAAACTATCCTTTGTGCTAGGAGTTTTATGTGTTGATCTTTTTCTCTTCATTAATTGTTTTTTCCTCACACCAAAATCTAATTATAGGTTTAGATTTCATAACGGCTTGTTCGTCTAGTTCATTAATAAATTTTGAGCCTTGATCATATCCTTGAAGAATACAGGATTTATAGTCGTCATATATAAAATCAGCATTGGTCATTGGGTTAAAACATACACCACTCGCACCATAGCATAATTGTATAACTAATATGAATTTAAGCATAGTACAGATTATATACTATGTTCTTGGTTTGTTCTATTTAATATTTAGATTTTTGAGTATTCGCTTTAACTTTTCAAGATAGACTATTTTGTCCCATGCCTCTTCTTGTGCGTCTTCTATCCATTGATCTACGGGTTTATCCGCCTCAACCATAGTCTTGCCGTGTTCAGCTATACCAATTTCTGATCGTTTGGCATATCTGTGAAGCAAGTCCATGATTAAAGTATCTTTAGTATAAGCAAATGGCCTAACTACATTATCTTTTTTTTTAGCCATTAGAAATTAACTTTCATATAATGAGAACAAAATTGATTTACACTACAATAATGATTGCACCTTGTATCTTCACCTAATCGTTCAACAATACTACAACCCTTACCTTCAACCATATTTTGAGATTTAAGAAAGTCCAATGCTAATTGTCTTGTATCAAATAATCGCCAAGCAGATTTTCTTCCCGATTTCATAACGGCATATTTATCTTCTTTCCGCCACCTTTCAGTAGCAGTACACATAGGCAATTCTGATACCTTTTCAGCATTTTGGTGTATTCTTATTCGTTCCTTAATATAGTTTTCTTGTTCATCTTCTGTCCACCTACGAATAGGCACCATAACTACTTGTTTTCTTGGGTAGTTATCAGATTGCATTACTCGTAATTTAGACCAATCTCTTAATATAGCCATAATAGATAATCGTTTTACTTTTATTTCAGTTTTGTAATTGATTAACTCTTTTGGATTTTTTCTACATAAGAAGTCTAATACATTAAGTTGGTTTTCCCATTCGGGTTTTCCCTCACTTAAAGCAGAAACAACCGACCAAGCAGATGTACATTTAAAATCAATTAAATGTCCTTCTCTATTTAATAAATCAAACTGACCACTTAAAGTCCAACCATTAGTGATCTTATCATCTTTATAAAATAATCTTTTTTCAGCTATTTCTTTTCTAGTCTTTGATCTTTCAATAACATGATGAACAGATTGCCCTAATAAAGAGAATACTCTATCGGATATATCCTCTTCAATTAAATCCCAATTCCTATTTTGCAATACTCTAATACGAGGCGGGGCTATCAATTTTGTAGTTGATATATCTGATCCACTACTATCATAGGGATCATTGGCCACCGCCCTCTCTATTGCTTTAGGGAGATTTGACGCATTAGTATATTTCATTAAAATGGTACCTTGCCCAAATCGTTTCCATTACCTTCATCACCAATATCAGAAGTATCTATTCCGTCTAATTCTTTAGATCGTAATATCATCTTTCTAATACCTTCCGAGAGTTTATTAAATTGCTCTCTTTGGCCTTTCTGAAAGTCATCTATGCTAAATGATATGCTTTCGTGGTATTGTTCGTGTATCTGTGTGTCTTTACCTAAAGGCATAACACTAGATACTTTTTCTTTACCACTATCATTGTGCATTACATTGATTTGACAAGGGACACCAATTAGTTTTGTTATATCAAAACCTTCTTTTTCTTGTTCAGTAAAAGGTCTTCCTCGCCATGAAGTTAAATCCATACCTAGATTAGATTTTTCATGTAAAGACAAAGTATAGAATTTACTGATTGTCATTGGTTGGTCATTACTCATTTGATCGGGTACTTCCCATATAATTAACACTTGTCTTTTAAATGTTATATTTCCACCATAATCACTTCTTTGTGTTCCAAGATCAATTACTCGTACACATCTTGCATTATGGACACCCGTTGGGACTTTTGGGTACTCATTGGTACCCGTTGTTGCTACAATAGTAGTCATTTTACCTCGCTTTTTTTATTATTTATTATTAACTTTTATTAATATAATACTTGATTTTTGTTAAGTCAAGGTCTATATATTTAAATATTATGGCAACAATTTTAGATGAACTGATTGATGAACTAACGGCTAAAGAAAAAAGAATAGCTAAAGAGGTTATAAATCTTGATCGTTCTAGTGTTATTCCCGATCATTACAAAAAGGCAGAAGCAATACTTAAATTGGCCAATGAAGGAATTGAAACTAGAGAACAAGCAAGGTATTTGCTTGGATTAAAGCATGAAATAGAGGGGTTAAATAATGGCTAGTACATTTAAAATAGCACAAGAACGGAAAAGAGAGGTAGTTAATACATATGGGGGTAAAAAACTCTCAAAAATGTTAGGGATTTCACATCCCGCAGTATCTAAATGGAAAGTTGTTCCACCATTTAGAGCATATCAGATTGCAAAACTTGGTGATTTTGATATAGAGTATATAAGACCAGATTTGGACTTAAATCCAAAAAGATAAGGTCTTGTTCCGTAGGGGCGATTAGTTTTTTTTCTTTCTCTTTAGGTTATGTTTTCTAATCGCCCTTATTTTACACCATTTTCTTATAGCACCGCCATGTTTTTGCTATCGTTTTGCTATTGGCAAAATATAGCCCTTCACCTTCACCTACAACTACACCTACACCTACAACTTCAAACAAGATAGTAGTCAATAATCCCCTTGACAATTAAAATGGGAAATAATATATATTTACATAAGTTAATAATAAATATGAAACAGAAAGAGGACAAAATGTATGAAATAAAAAAACTTACAAATTGTGGAAATATAGATTATGACCAAAATCCTAATACTATATTATGGGGAACTAAATCACTTAAAAATATAAAGGACAAAAGACTATCTAAATTAAGAGATTTAATTAATGTTTATATTAATGAATATGATTTAGGTGGTGGAAATTTTATTCCACCTAAAGTTTATAAAGACAATAAGTATATTGGGTGGTTTTCTTACAATGGCCGTTTTTGGCGATCTAAATATTTAACATGGGGGAATAAATGATTAAATCTAATGGTGATTGGCACCCCGTAGGTGAGGTCATTGAGAATTTTGTTAAAAAGAAAAAGTATGAATTAGAACAATTTATACACCAATCTAAAAAGGGTGATGTACACGAATACTACAAGGGATTTCTTGCTAAAGATTGCGAAATGGCACAAGGTACTGAAATAAGAAAACTTGGATCATACGCAAGAAATTTAGAGGCAAGGAATATTATTAGTTTAGTACAAAAAAGATTAGCACCCGAAGAATTTAGTTATATGGCGGTGAAAAGGTGAGAAAATCAGAAAACCAAGAACAATCCCCCGCATTCCAATTTTATGCGGGTGATTGGATAAGTGATCCCAATAGACTTAAAATGTCTTTAGATGAACAAGGGGCATATATTTTATTATATTGTCATTGTTGGCGAGGTAAGACTATTGAATTTGATTGGGAAATATTAAGTAGATTATGTAATTGTAGATTAGATAAGATCAAAAAGATTTGGCCTAAAATAGAACATTTATTTGACAAAAAAAAGAATGATAAAACGGGTAAAACTGAATTGATCTGTATAAGTGCAGAAGAGGAACGAAAAGAACAAGAAAAGAATAGAAAACTAAAACAAAAAGCAGGAAGACTAGGAGCAATGAAGAGGTGGTCTTCTGAAACATTAAAAGAGGATTAGTGGATTTAATAATATTAAATGACGGATTGTATCATTTAGTAGAGGTTTCAAAAGAAATGTTGGGAGATATAAAGTTATTTGCCCAAGTAGATTGTTTTGATCTTTGCGATATTTTAAGAATAAAATTAACTAATTATGTTGGTGATCCCTTAAATCAACACATAATGAAAGACGGAAGTGGTGATTTTTATGGATGTATATGTAGGTAATTATGAGTAAAGAAAAAATAAAAGAACTAGAAGATATGATAAACAAACTTTCGGAAGAGAGAGATAACTTTGAAATAATAAGCAATTCACATAAAGAGTTAAGTAGTCAATTAAGAAAAGAGTTAGACGAGGTTAAATTAGACAATATAAGATTGGCAAAACAAGTAGAACATCAATTAAAGGGGTTTAGAAACAAAGGGGAACTATGATTGAAAAATGTATAAATCCCGAAAAGAAAGATTGTGATAAAGAGGCAGAAAGAACTCATATTTTAATAGAAAAAGATGATACAGAAAAAGAATATCCTATGTGTGATGATTGTTATGAAAGTTGGGTAATGGGTTAGTTATGAATGAGTATTCGGAACTATCTCATTATCATAGTTTTATGGAATATTTTGGTGATAAAATAACATTCCAAACTTTTGATGATAAAGTTAAAAATAAGAAATTAATAAAACAACTACACGGATCACTTAAACAACATTTTAAAACTTTAAGTAGATTGAATAAACAAGGTGCGGGTATATTCTTTTGTGTTAATGAAACAAATTTAGAGGGAAGATCAACAAAGAATATAACTAAAGTAAGGGCAGTATTTATTGATCTTGACGGATCACCTTTACCACAAAAATTTGAAGTACAACCACATATTATAGTCAATTCAAGTCCCAATAAATATCATTGTTATTGGTTAGTAGAGGATATGATATTAGATAGTTTTAGTTTATTCCAAGAGGCTTTGGCTAATAAATTTAATAGTGATCCTAAAGTTAAAGACTTACCTAGAGTTATGAGAGTGGCGGGGTTTTATCATAATAAAACAAAAACACCTTATCCCGTTAAAGTTATTAATAGAATTGATAGACAACCATACACACAAAAAGAAATTAAAGAGGGTTTAATGTTGCAAAGGCCACAAAGAAAAAAGATAACTGATTTTAAACCTTCTTTGTATAAAGGCAAGTATTCGGGAACATTAAGGTATGGATCAAAGGAAGGTGATAGGCACGAACAATTAGTCCGTATGTTAATTGCTATCAGATTAAGAGGTGAGAGTTATGACTATCTTAAAAATGAGGCCTTAACTTTTGCGAGATTGTGTGATCCACCCGAAGATGAAGGGGAAGTAATGTTTCAAGTAAATGACATATTTAATCGTTATCAACCAAGAGAGGCAAAATGAGTAATACATATGATATAAATGTTAAATTTAATATCGCTACAAGTGGCGGTTTAAATAAAAAAGACAAAATAAAAGAAATACAACATAATAGAAAGCAATTTGAGATTTGGGTAGAGAAACAATTAGCTAAATTTGATGACGCAGAAAATAATATGGATGATTATTATGAATTTGATAATGATTATGTTTCTTTTGATATTAAAGAACACGGAATAGATTATATAAATAAGGAATAAAATGAATTTATTAAGAGATTATCAAAAGAAAGCTATTGAAGATATTAGGTATCATTTTAGAAGAGGTAAGAAAAGAGTATTACTTGTTAGCCCTACGGGTAGTGGTAAAACTATTATTGCTTGTTCTATGATTGAGGCGAGTAAAAAGAATTTTAATTTTAGTTTATTTATGGCACATAGAAGAGAACTTGTTATGCAATGTTCTAACAAACTATCTACTTTTGATTGTCCACATGGAATATTAATGGCGGGTAAATCCCCAAATCCTTTTGCAGATGTACAAATAGGATCAATCCAAACTTTTACGGCTAGAGTTGAACGGGATGATTTTATTAAACCAAATGCACATATTATATTTTTAGACGAAGCCCATAGATCAACGAGTGATAGTTTTAAAAAGTTATTAGATCAATACCCTGACGCATTTGTTATTGGTTTAACCGCAACACCCGTGAGAACTGACGGAAAAGGTTTAGGCAATGTTTATGAAGAGTTAGTTGAGGCGGGATCAATAAAAGAACTAACAGATCAAGGATATTTAGTTAAAAATAAAATAGTTGCTCCAAGTATTCCCGATTTACAAAAAGTTAGATTGATTGCGGGGGATTATGACAAAAAGCAATTAGAAAACAAAATGAATAAACCAAAATTAGTTGGTGATTTAGTTAGTCATTGGACAAAATATGGTGAGAATAGACCAACAATAGTATTCGCAACAAGTATCAAACATAGTAAATATATTTGTAATATTTTTAATCATAATGGAATACCCGCAGGACATATAGACGGGGAAATGCCCGAAATTGAAAGAGAACAAGTATTACAAAAACTTGATAATGATGAGATTAAAGTATTATCAAATTGTATGGTCTTGACAGAAGGGTGGGATCAACCAAAAGTATCGTGTGTTATTATTGCAAGACCAACAAAATCTTATTCAATGTATTTACAGATGATAGGAAGGACTTTAAGGCCATATCCTAATAAAGAAGATACATTAATAATAGATCATAGCGGGTGTGTATATGAACATGGATTTCCCGAAGATGTACCTCAATGGACTTTAAAATCAACAAGCAAAAAAGAAAAAGAGAAGATTACAAAAGAGAAAGTTGAAAAACAACCTTTGACTTGTACTCAATGTCATGCAGTTTATAAACCTGTTAGGGATGACGCAAGTTGCCCTCAATGTTCTCATGTTCCAACAAAAAAAGAAAGACAAGTTTTGATCCAAGAAGGCAGATTAGTTGAAATGCCTAAAATGAAACCAAACTCAAAAGACAAAGAGAATTTTTATGCTCAATTAGTTTTTTATGCAAAACAAAAGGGGTATAAAGAGGGGTGGGCTAGTTGGACTTTCAAAAGAAAGTACGGACATTTTCCACATACTAAAAAAGTATTTCCTGTATCAACGGGAAAAGATGTCATTAAGTTTATTCAACATTGTAATATTCGCATGGCAAAATCAAAAAATGTTAGGGAGTTGGCAATATGAGTGAAGAAGTATTAGAACAGAAATTACAAAAGATTAGGGAAATTGGCGAAAACCATGCCAAAGCTAAAGCAGAACTATCAAGATTAGAACATGGTAGAAAAATATTATTGGCAGTATTAATGAAAAAGTTTATGATTAATTCTAATACGGGCAAGTTAGATAGTGCAGTTGCCCAAGATCGTGAGGCCCGAGCAAGTGATGAATATAAAGCACATATTGATGAACTTGCAAAAGCAGTAAAGGAAGAGGCCAAATGGAATTGGGAAAAGAAACTTGTAGAAATGAATTTTGAGAAATGGAAAACTGAAACAATAAGTCAAATGAAAGAGTATAAAAATTATGGCAACAAAATCTAAAATAAAAGATATTCCATTATATACTTATGATAAATATGAGTGTTGGTGGGAAGATCATGCGAGTGCGTGTGAGTGGAAGTCTATTAAAGACGCAGAAAAAGATAAACCCGAAATTTGTTTTACTGAAGGTTATCTATTAAAAAAAGATAAAGATTGTCATATATTTGTTATGTCTTTTTCGGGGGATGAAATTGGGGATGAAATGATTGTGGCTAATAAAAATATCTTGTCATTGAGGAAGATAGGAAACAAAACATTTTACGAGAAGGACTTTGTTTATGGCGAGTGGAAATAAAACAAAGCATGAAAAAGAACACATGAATAGGATCGCAGAATTTGGGTGTATTATCTGTTATAAAATGGGTTTTCCTAAATCCCCGTGTCAATTACATCATATAAAAGATAAACGAGGACTATCAAAAAAGTCTTCAAATTATGAGGTGATTGGTTTATGCTACGAACATCATTTAGGCAAAACGGGTTATCACACTTCACCAAAAAAATTTACTGAAAAATGGGGATCACAAAAAGAATTGCTAGAATTGAATTTAAAATTAGCACAATGTTGCGGGGGAGAGATATGTCAATAGATTATGATAAGTTTAAAAAAGTATTTGGTGATGAGTTTGATCGTCAAAAAATAGATACTATGATTAATGTATCGGGACTAGAGGTTATTTCTAAATATGATGAGGAAATGATGAGGTCAAAGTTTAGTGCTTATGAGAATAATAGAATGAAAGATTTAATGACAGATAGAGAGAGAGAATTGTTTGTTGTCGTTAGGTCTATTGCCAATAAGGAAATAAATTTTTTACTTAATGCTATTTCAAAGCTATTAGTTAAAGATTAATTTTGGTTTGTTGTAAAGATTTTTTTAATAGTGAAAGTTGTAGGATCAAACTCTACTTTTGAACAACCTAGAAACAACAAGGCAATAGAACAAAAAACACACATTAGAATTATTCTAAAGTATCTAATTAAAGTTTTATGTCTTATCGCCTTGCCGTATATAATCATTTTATTTTGATAACATTTTAAATTTAGATAAATCAACATCTAATATACCTAAATTAGATATTCCAGCTTTTTGTAAGTGGTATTTGATTAAACCTAAAATAGCAGGATCACTATTAGAGATATGTAATGCGTCAATTAGCAATTCTTCTGTTTGTTCTAAATCATTAATTGATTTACCCTTAACAGATTGATTAAATTGCTTTTCACATTCCTCATAACATCTTTTAGAGAGATAATCTAAAATTTTATCTGTATAATCTCTCTCATTGCTATCGTCAAAATCTCTACTACTATAATCTTCTGTCCATTGTCTAATAGTAGAGTATCTATTAACTTTATCTTTTAGTTTTTGATAATCTTTTGACATTATGTTTTTTAACTCTCTCTCAACCTTCTCTTTTTCATCTTTAAACTTCCAATACTCTTTAGCAGAAGTTTGATACTTTTTAAAAAGATTGTCAAGATTTAGTGATTTAAAAAAAGATTTCCATTTCTTATCTTTCATCTTTTGTATATCACTTTCAAAGACCGCTTTTAAATCCGATCTTTGATTGTCTATTAGTCTTTTGACTTTAGACCGCCAATGCTCTTTATCTTCCTTTGTCATTGGTCTTGCTTTTGGTTGTTGTACATGAGTTGATAAATTACTCATATTGACCTTCCTTCCTTTATTGTTTGTTTTCGTCTTTTAAGTCTATAAATCTGTCAGTTAGATCATTTATAATATCGTTTAAATCGGTCAATTCATCACCCATTAAACAAAATTTATGGTCTTCCTTCCATTTTATTAGACTATTTATAGCATTATCAAGTCCTTCTAACTTTTTTTGCTGATAAATTCTGTCCCTATTAATAGAATCTCTTAAATCGTGGCTATCATCTCTTTGTGTCATTTATTCCCCTTCAATT
>Ga0315331_10003006_pt1 | contig 12666 bp, 8 predicted proteins | sample M160m34915metaG_FD_203456 | JGI IMG/M metagenome (GOLD analysis project Ga0315331, IMG submission 203456) | Ammonia-oxidizing marine archaeal communities from Monterey Bay, California, United States - M1 60m 34915 | ecosystem: Environmental > Aquatic > Marine > Intertidal zone | place: USA...
CGGGACAGGGGAAGCCGGGGTCAAGATCGCTCGATCCATCGCGCGGCTCGCAAAGCCCGCCCTGGTGATGCCTGGAAACAACGATGTGGAATTCCAACCCGCTATCTCGGCGGAGTTCCTCCACCAGCGAGGCTTGATCGACCTGCTCGACTCCACCGCGCTCGAGCGACGCCGGTCGGTCTCTCATTCCTCTGGCCGCGTGGCGCTATGCGGGTACAGCCTCCACCCGCTCACACTCTCCTGCGGTGACCTGACGGTGCTCGCCGGGCGCCCCCATTCCATGGGGGGGCCGACGCTCAGCTTCCCGGACGACTTACAACGAAACCACGGCATCCCGTCTCTCGAAGAGTCGACAACTCGCTTGATCGAGTTGGTGAATTCAGTACCCACACGCGACCTCATCGTCCTGAGCCATAACGGCCCCTTTGGCCTCGGCAGCTCGCCCACCGACATCTGGGGTTGTGATTTCAAAGAAGGCGGAGGGGACTGGGGTGACCCCGACCTGCGGGCTGCGATCGACCACGCGAGGGAAGTGGGAAAACGAGTCCGTGCCGTCGTCGCAGGTCACATGCATCTCGTCACACGGGAAGGCGAGTCACGGACGGAGCGCGTGACCACGGAGGGAACGCTGCACCTCAACGCAGCTCGGGTGCCCCGGATCTTCGCGGGCCCCGAAGGCGCGATCCGCAGTCACATGAGTCTCGAAATCAGCGAGCAACATCTATCGGCCCGAGAACTCTCGATCCCATCCGATCGCTAGCGGCCCAGCAACTTCTCGACGCGCGCTGGCGAGAGACCGAGCCATTCCGTCAGTGTCACGAAGGTCGTCGTTTCATCGTTCTCGACACTTCCATCCGCAAGCGCGAGCGCCGCGCACAAGGCCACCGTCATCTCCGCGTCCTCCGGGTCGGCAGCCAGTTGAGCACCGACGCGCATCAGGCGGGCGTCAACCCCTTCGCTCTCAACGCTCGTGGCATAGACATCCAACATGCCGTCGAGCGCGTCATCTGACAACATTCCAGCCGTGAGCGTCTGGATCGCCTCCCGAAGAGAGCTGAGCTCACTGGGGCTCGATTCTCCATCGGCGATCATCATGAGGTAGAGCGCCTCACCCATCGGTGCGACCCGGCGGACGAGCGCCTGGATCTCAGGGGAAGCGGGGTCGAGCGCACGCGACGAGCGGTCTTGCCCCCGCTCTCCAGCTCTCTCGTGGAGCCTGACTGCGAGTTCACGGATGGTCCGCGTATCCAGTTGCAATGTCCCTTGGGCTCCCTCAATGGTGGACAAATGGCCCGACCGAGTCCCGGGGCTTCCCCCGGGCGGTTTCGGCGCGGCAGGAATGCACGCTGGGAGTCTAGTCGAAGCCAAGCGAGGGGGCGGCGACGGCAGGACACGAAGTCCCTTGAGCCTGAGAGGGCGAGACGGACTCCCTCTGCAGCGACGGTTCCGCCCTCCTCATCCGCCGGTGGCCCACGGAGCATACCAAGCCGACACTCCCCAGCGAGCGACGAATCCCCGTGTTTCTGTTTGCGAAACGGGCCATCCAGTCACTGCGTCGAGCGAGCGTCACCGTGGTTTTCGGAGCGCTCAACCAGCCGAGACAAGCCGCACGCGATCGCTTCGAGGCTGACCTGAAAGAGGTCCTCGAGGTCCGCGATTTCCCCGGCGAGATACTGCTCGATACCCGGGTACAAATCGTCAGACCGCGCAATCATCTGCTTGAGGTCCGCGTGAAATCGGACGTTGTAGTCCGTTGGAAGCCGGAGCGAATCGGTCGAACCCAAGAAATCCGCCATGATGTGCCAGGACATGATCGCGTCGGCCATCGATAGACCTGCATCTGTGCTCACACGGAGCCATCTCTCGAGTCGCACCAATAAACGCGCGTCGGGCTCCCCGCCCGCGAAGCGCAGGGCTCCGAATTCGGTCGCGAAGATCGACGGGTCGACACGACTGTCCTTCAGAAAGCTCGCATGAGCCTCTCCCATCGCGAGTGCGATGGCTGCCACATCGGGCAAGGTCTCTCCATCCGCCGGCACAAAACTCGGCACCAACTCGACCAGAGCCCCCGCGAGGTCCGCGCGGAGCGCCGCCAGGTTCGGGTAGTACCGATACAAGGCCTGGGCAGAGACATTGAGCTTACGGGCAACCTGCGGGAAGCCGAGTTCACTACCTGGAAGACTCTTCGCAGCTTCGATGATTGCTTCTTTCGATAGCTTTCGAGGACGCCCCGCCATCTCTGGCCTTTCCAATTCGCATTTCCTACAACAAAATACGCACCACATTGATGCGAATGTTCATTTGGCTCCAAAGTGTAGGGATGTCGCCAGTCATCGAGCACTGATCTAGTGTGATCTCTGTGTGATCTCCGCGCCGGCGAACACAGCCAGACGGTTCCACCACGAACTGGGTCTACGCGGTCTGGCTGTCGCTACATGTAAAGACAGCGCGTCCCACCCGCATCATCACGACAGGGGAGAACGATTGATCTTTCGGTTCGGAGACTGCGAACTCGACACGAATTCCGGCGAGCTTCGTCGCGCTGGAAAGGCCGTCGAGATCCAGTCCAAGCCGTTTCTCGTGCTCCTGTATCTCATACGCAACCAAGGCCGCCTCGTCGCCCAGAACGAACTCACCAGAGAGCTCTGGCCTCAGACCGCTGTCAGCGCGTCCGCCGTACGCCGCGCACTCAGCGTGGTGCGGAGCGCAATCGGGGACGATGGATCGACTCAGGCGATGCTGCGAACCCATCGCGGCCACGGCTACGAGTTCATCGCGCGAGTGACCCAAATCGGCCTCCCCGGTGCAAACCACCCCGCAGCTCACAGAGGTGTGGGGCCATCCACGTTCACGGGTCGTGAGGACATCATCGCCTCGGTCGTCGAAGCTCTCTCACTCGCCCGCGCTGAGGGCGGGCAACTCCTGCTCTTCGAGGGAGAAGCAGGCATCGGGAAGAGCCGAATGCTCGAAGAGTGCGAGCGCCATGCGGTCACGGCGGACTTCGAAGTCCATCGTGGAACTTGTCTCGAAGGGGAAGGCACCCCTCCCTATCTCCCCTGGAGACAGATCCTCCGCAACCTGGTCGACCAACGCGGGCCCGAACAGGTCCAAGACGCAGCTCCCAACGCGACCGCGGACCTCCTCACCATCGAGCCCCGCCTCAGAGACATCTTCTGGAGCGAAGCCCCACCGCCAACCATCGCGGGTCAGCAGGCCGCCTTCCGACTCGCAGAGTCCATGAGCCTGCTGCTTACCAAGCTGGCAATGGACCGGCCTCTCTTTCTCTCAATCGACGACCTCCACTGGGCCGACAACGGCAGCCTCGAACTGATGAACCACATCATCCGCGACCTCAGCGACACACCCCTCGTCATCGCCGGGAGCTACCGGACGTTCGAAGCCAGCCGCGAACCATCTCGCGCTCGCCTCCTGGCTGATCTCTCGAGGCCCCGCCCAGAGTTTGTATTTGAGTTGAGCCGTCTTACCCGCAGCGAGCTGCGTGATTTCATCAGCGCTCGTACGGAGATTGACGTCCATACAGAGCTGCTTGAGAGCATCGAAGAACGAGCCGGCGGGAATCCATTCTTGACCACCGCGCTACTAAACATGCTTGAAGACCGTGGAGAGCAGGCCGTCCTCCAACCCACGGAAGGACAGATCGCTCCTTCGGTGATAGAAGCGGTGCTTCAACCACTCCACCACCAAACGCCAGCCGTCCACCAGACGCTCACACTTGCAGCCTGCGTCGGCGGCCCCTTCGACCAAGCAATCCTGGCTCTCGCCCACACCGGTAGCCCCGAAGAAATCACGCGAGGGCTCGAGCAATCGCTGATCACAGGTCTCATCCGGAAGCACCTGAAGCGACCGGATCACTATTACTTCTCACACGCACTCGTCGCAGAAGCGATTCGCAATTCGATCTCGCCCGGCGAGCTTATGGCGACCCATGCCCGGCTCGGGACCGCGCTCGAACAGCTCTCTAATCCGAACCTCGCCGAGCGGACAGGCGAGATTGCGCACCATTTCCACCAGGCAGGTCCGGAGTTCCTGAAGCAGGCCGCCACCTACTCGCGAGCCGCTGGAACTTACGCAAAGGAGCACGCCTCGAGAACCGAGGCGGCCGTACACCTCCAGCGCGCGAAGGGTGCGCTCGAACAGCTCCCAGGGAATCAGGATGCTCTGAGCGACGTAATCATCGAGCTCGGCGATACGCTCATGGGCAGCAACGAAAAAGGACGCGCCCGCGACATTATCCGGGAAGCACTCGCGCTCACGCGAAGCAACGGAAAACCTGCGCTCTTCGCCCAGGCAGCGCTCATCTACGCCGACGAAATCTCGTCCGGCGCCTACCGACCCGAGAACAACAATCTGCTCATAGAGGCGCTCCGAAACGTTCAACAGGCTGAGCCGGATTCATCGATGCTCGCTTTACAGTCTCAACTCATGATCCGAATAGCCTACGGCCGGACGCTTGAGATCCCGCCGGAAGAACGGGCTGCCCGTGCTTCCGAAGCGGTCGCTCTCGCGCGCCAATCCTGTGATTCTCGAGCCTTGCTGCTTACGCTCAAGGGTCGGCATTATTGCTTGATGGGCCCCGGCTCACAGCAAATACGGATCGAGGTAGCGGAGGAAATCGCGGCGACTGCCCGCGACACTGGCGACCGAGAGTCGTTGGGGTGGTCCGCAAAATTCCAGGCGGAGACCGCGCTCGAGCTCAGTGCCGAAAACGCGCTCGCCCGTGCTTGCGAAAAGCTCCAGGACTTGGCGGAAGAGCTCCGACACCCCCTCTTTCGATGCTACAGCCTTCATCACCAAGCCATGAGAGCCCTCCGGACCGGAGCGCTCGACGAAGTGGAGGCACCGATGACCCAGGGGCTCGAGCTCGGATTGCGTTCTGGGAACCGAGTCACACTCCTACTCTACGGCATCCAACTATGGACGCTCCGAAGAGAGCAAGGCCGCCTCAACGAGATCGTCGATCAGGTCGAAACGCTGATTGACCAACACCCCGACAGCACAGGCTGGCGCGCCGCGCGCGCATACGGGCAGATCGAAGCGGGGCAGAGAGGCCCGGCAGAGGACACGCTCATTGAACTCATCGCTTCCGAGATGGACTCTATTCGTAGGGGCGTAAACTGGGCGACGACCCCTGCGCTCCTGTCAGAGGTTTGTTCTCGCGTTGGGAATGAGTCGTGCGCGAGAATCTTGTACCAGGAGCTCCTCCCCAGCGCGGAACAAAACGTCACGGTGGGCTTGTCGATGGCGGACTTTGGGCCCGTTCACCGTTTCCTCGGGCTTTGTGCTGCGACCTATGACCCAGAACTCGCGCGCGTTCACTTCGAGCACGCGATCGAGAGAGCGGACCGAGCCAATCTGGCCCCCGCCTCCACCAGGGCCCAGATCGATCTCGCTAGGCTTCTCCGGAGGCAAGACCGAGACCGTTCCTCCGAGCTCGCTGGGCGCGCTGCCAAGCGAGCCGAAACGATCGGGATGCCCGCCGTACTCCGCTCCGCCCAAGAGGTCCTGCAGAGCTGACCCACACCGCCAGAGCAGACCACCGATTCCGTATCCAAGCGGCCGCTATACTCCTCTGACGGCCGTGACCCTACCCGTTCCGGCGGCAGAGGTAGACCCGACACGATGCGAATCAACAGCGGCCCGCTGAAAGCTGTCCTCGCTGCGACCGCGAGTTCTTTCCTCTTCGACCTCGGTATCAGCCTCGCCCGAGGCTGGTTTCCCGCTCCGGACTACGTCGCCTTTTGCGCCCTGCTGGCCTTCGGCGCCGCGCTCGCGATTGGGCTCCTGACGGCACCAACCCGTCGTCCCGAGCTCGCGCTCGCCGTATGGGTAGGGCTCAACGTCAGAGCCGAGGCGATGCTGTATGTCACGCCCACCACGCTCCACGTCGCGTGTTTCGCGTTGCTGACTTGGCTCTCGTTCCTCCCCAACGACCGCCGCCGCGATTCCCCCCTCAGTTTGGGGCTGGCAGCGGGCGTCGCATTTGGTTTCTGTGCCGTCATCCTGCCCAGGCTCTTCTCGCAGCTCAGCATCCCCCGCCCGATCGGTGAAGCCTACGTCGCCACGGCGTGCCTCGCGTTCGCCGGGCTCCTCCTCGCCCACTCAGGCTACGCGCGCGTCCAAAGAGGCCTCAAGCGTCTCCCCAGCGATGTTGCCGTCTGGAGCACGGGCACCCTTGCCATGGTCTTGGTCGTCCCGTTCGTCCTGACCGGCCCCAAGACGGAAGACACCGTCGACGTTGGCCCGGCTCACGCGCAAGCCACTCTTGACGAAGGAAGCACCGCGCCGGTCATCCTGCTGATCGTCCTCGACACGGTACGCGCCGACCACCTCTCGCTCTACGGCTACGAACGGGACACCAGTCCCGCGCTTGAGAACTTCGTCGAGAATCACAAAAGAGCGGTGGTGTATCCGCTCGCCTTCTCAACCTCGAGCTGGACGCTCCCCGCGCACGCGTCGTTGCTCACCGGGCTCCTCCCCTCAGATCACGGTGCACACAGCGGGCACCTCCTCGACCTCCGACACTCCCTCTCCCCCGACTTCAGCTTGCAGGCGGAGACCACCCTCGCAGAGGTCATGCAAGAACACGGCTTTCGAACCGCTGCGCTTCTCGCGAACGCTCAGGTGATGTTCTTCAACGGGATGAACCGCGGCTTCGACCAGGTCGTGCGGCCCGGCGCACGAGGTTGGCTCTCCCTCACAGGAGAAGCGCTACGCCGAACATGGCTGCCGGGAGTCTACGCGCACATTCTCAAGCCGTATCCCGAGGCGCCCCGCATCACGGAGGAGATCTTCAAATTCATCAAAACGTGCGGAGATGAACCCTGCTTCATCTTGGCCAACTACATGGAGGCGCATTGGCCGTTCGCGGCGCCACCGCCGTTTCAAGGTGTTTTCAACAAGGAAGGTTGGCCCGGAGACCAGACCGCACGGTACGACGAGGAGATCTTCGGCCTCGACGCCAGGATCGGCTCGCTGCTCCAGCGACTCGAGGATCGCGGGATCTTGGATAGAGCCTGGGTCGTCATCACCGCCGACCACGGTGAAGAGTTCCTCGAACACGGGGCCTACATGCACGGGACCTCGGTCTACAACACCCAGGTCCGTGTCCCCCTCATCGTCCACCCCCCAGTCGGAGCATCGGTCTCGCCATCCGCGAGCGCGGTCAGCATTTTGGATCTCACGGCCACGCTCAGCGCGGTCGCAGGTGCCCGCCCCCTCGGCTCCGGCCAAGACCTCCGCGGGCCCATCGTGCCGGCTCCGATCGGGATCGAGTGGTACGGGCAGCCATCGATGCCGCCGGACACCCGCGAAACGGGCCGAGCGGTCATCATGGGCCAGACCAAATTGATCGACCGCAATGGATCCGCGGAGCTCTACCGGCTCGCAGCCGACCCTCACGAGCGACAGAACCAGGCCACGGCCAACGCCGCCGAGGTTTCCGAGATGAAGACATCGCTCCCCCCCCTTCGGATCTTCCCCGAAGCGACTGCCAGCGGTAAATCCGAGCTGTCTGTCGATGAAGTCGAGCGTCTCAAGGCGCTCGGTTATGCCGACTGAGATCTATTCAAGCTCGTTTCGACATATTCGGCGGCAGAGTCATCACTGACGAACGCCAGGCGGTGAGGGCTTCAGACGCAGCCTGGCCGACCGCAGAGCGGTTTACGGCGCGTTCCAGAGCAGCACTCGGGCGCCCAGCCACGCCTTTTACATGCGGGGAAAAAACCCCCTGACATTCCGGCCGCGCTACGGCATACCCGTGTAAGCCCAGGACGCGAAAGACCACCAAACACCATACGCAGAGCTGGAAACGGTTCCGCGACGAAGAGGAGACGCTCTGCTCATGGGCGCTATTTCACTTGGTATCGGCCTCGCCGAAGCCGGCTTGTTGCCGGACCCGATCGTTCGGACCGGGATCCGCGGCCTGGTCCGCGAACGCCTCTCCGAAATCCGGGAGGAGTCCTGCGAAGAGTCCCTGGCGGCCAAGCGGGCCCGCTATGCAACGCAGTCACAAGGCCCCATCGCGGTAGAGACCGACCTCGCGAACGAGCAACACTACGAGGTCGCGCCGGCCTTCTTCGAGCAGGTTCTCGGCCGCCACCTCAAGTACAGCTGCGGTTTTTGGGAGGGCGCCGAGAGCGACCTCGACAGCTCCGAATCGGCGATGCTGCGCCTGAGTTGTGAAAGAGCCGAGATGCAGGATGGCATGCGCGTCCTTGACCTCGGCTGCGGCTGGGGGTCTCTCTCTCTCTGGCTCGCTGAGCACTATCCCGCGGCAGAGGTCGTCTCGGTCTCGAACTCCAAACCGCAGCGTGAATTCATCCTTCGTCGCTGCGAGGAGCGAGGAATCCAAAACGTCGAGGTTCGCACCGCGGACGTCAACGTCTTCGACCCCGAGAGCAAGTTCGATCGAGTCCTCTCGGTTGAGATGTTCGAGCATGTACAAAACCACCCCCTCCTTTTGAGCCGCATCGCTCGCTGGCTTGCCCCCGACGGAAAGCTCTTCGTTCACCACTTCTCACATCGCGAGACCACCTACCCCTTCGAAGTCAATGGCCCGAATGACTGGATGGGCCGCTACTTCTTCTCGGGTGGGATCATGCCTTCGGACGATCTCCTGCTGAACTGTCAGAGCGATCTCCTCGTGGAGCAGCACTGGCGGGTATCTGGAACGCACTACCAAAAGACCTCTGAAGCTTGGCTCGCGAGACAAGATCAACGCCGCGAGGTCATCCTTCCGATCCTCGCCGAGGCCTACGGACAGGATCAAGCGAAGCAATGGTTTCACCGCTGGCGGCTCTTCTTCCTTGCGTGTGCTGAGCTCTTTGGCTACCGCGGCGGTGAAGAATGGTTCGTGACTCACGCCCTCATGTCACCACGGAGGGACCATTCGCCCCAAGGCAAGGCATGAAGATCGCGATCATCGGTAGCGGTATTTCCGGTCTCGTCGCGGCGCATCGGCTCCACAGCGCCCACGAGATCACCCTTTTCGAGGCCTCCAGCCGCGCTGGCGGCCACACCCGAACCTCGGACGTCCGCCTTGGGGGCGACAGCTTTTCAGTTGATATGGGCTTCATCGTCTACAACGAGCAGACCTACCCTGGACTCGTCCGGCTCTTTGAGAGCCTCGGCGTCGCCACGCAAGAGACCGAGATGAGCTTCGGCGTTCGATGCGACCGAACCGGCCTCGAGTGGGGAAGCCGGGGAATCCGCGGCGTCGCCGCACAACCCGGGAACCTCCTTCGGCCCAGCTTCGTGCGCATGCTCCGGGACATCTTCCGATTCAACCGAGAGGCCCCTCAACTACTGGCGACACCCCAGGAAAAGATTTCACTCGGAGACTATGTCCGGGGCGCAGGCTACGGTGATGAGTTCGTAGAGCACTACCTCGTGCCCATGGGGGCAGCCATCTGGTCCGCATCCGTCGAGGACTTCTTGCACTTCCCAGCGGCCACCTTCGTCCGCTTCTTCCACAATCACGGCCTGCTCTCGACGAGCCCGGACCTCTCGTGGCGTGTGGTCCAGGGCGGCTCGGCTCGCTACGTGGAGAGACTCATCGCGCCATTCTCCGACCGACTCCGCATCGACTGCCCGGTCCTCTCCGTACGCCGGAGCGAGGAGTCCGTAACCCTCGAGACCGCGAATGGCATTGAGCGCTTCGACGAGGTCATCCTCGCGGTTCATAGCGATCAAGCGCTCGCGCTGCTCGACGACCCCAGTGAAGCCGAGCGGGCGATCCTCAGCGCGATCCGGTATCAGGAGAACCATGTCGTCCTGCACACGGACGGACGTTTCCTCCCGAGCCGTGAAGCGGCGAGAGCCGCGTGGAACTATCGAATCCCCCGGAGCCCCTCCGACCGGGTGTTCGTGACCTATGACATGAATCGCCTCCAGCGAATCGAGTCAGAACGCCCCCTCCTCGTCACGCTCAACTCGCCAGAGCCGATCGACAGCCAACACATCCTCGACCAGTTCACCACACAACACCCCGTCTTCGACGCCCGCGCGGCCGAAGCCCAATCTCGTTGGGACGAGATCAGCGGCCTGCGAAGAACTCACTATTGCGGGGCCTATTGGCGCTTTGGATTCCACGAAGATGGCCTGCAAAGCGCCCTCTCCGTGTCCGACAGCCTGCAGGGCACTGCCTAACCGTGGAAAGCTGCATCTACCAAGGGCAGGTATTCCATCGGCGCGAGACTCCGATCGCGCATCGTTTCAGCTTTCCGCTGTTCATGATGTATCTCGACCTCGAGGAGCTTCCGACGCTGTTCAGTGAGTACGCAATGTGGGGCGTAGACTGCTTTCGTCCGGCGTCGTTCCATCGGCGGGACCATCTCGGCGAACCCAACGCCCCACTAGATCAGTCCGTTCGAGCGCTCATCGAGAAGCGCACAGGGAAGCTCCCCGCAGGCCCCATCCGGCTTCTCACCCACTTGCGCTACGGAGGCTTCGGGTTCAACCCGGTCAGCTTCTACTACGTCTTCGAAGAAGATCGAGAGCGCATTGGAGCGGTCGTCGCGGAGGTTCACAACACACCCTGGGGCGAACGCTTCTGTTACGTACTCGATGGCGACCGCCTCGAGCGCCCTACGGATCGGATCGAGGTCGTCACGAAGAAATCGTTCCATGTCTCTCCATTCATGGGGATGCAGCAGACCTACGACTGGAAAATCGAGACGCCGGGAGAACACCTCTCGCTACGAATCGCGAGTCGAGAAGACGACGAACAGATCTTCGCGGCGGCCCTCTCGATGAAGCGCACAGAAATCAACCGAGAGTCCCTGACCCGCGCTCTCTACCAATACCCACTCATGACCACTCGCATCGTCGCAGGGATCTATTGGCAAGCCTTGCGCCTGTGGTCGAGAGGTGCCCAATTCCACCCCCACCCTCGTCGCGGCGAGGACTCGATGGAGCTGACAAGTTGACCAAGACACGCTTCGACAGCGGAAGCGAAAAGCCTAACGTGCGGCCTAACTGGTTTGACCGCATCGCGCGTGATGGGCTCATCCGACAACTGGCCCAGATTCAGGATGGTCGTCTGACCCTGGAGGATCCCCACTTCGGCCCCGCGGCGGAGGTGGTGTTCGGCGAATCGAGTCCAGACCTTGGAACGCGAGTCGTCGTTCGAAACCCTCGGTTCTACCGCGCGCTCGCGTTGCGTGGCGCGATCGGCGGTGCCGAGAGCTACATGGATGGAGATTGGTGGACCAACGACCTCGCAGAGGTTACCCGGCTCCTCGCGCGTAACGCCTCTGTGGTCGAGGGCTTCAATGGGGGCGCTGCACGCGCGGCGCGCCTGGGCTTCCGCATGTACCACTGGCTACACCGAAACACGCGAGAGGGGAGCCGGCGGAACATTGCCTCCCACTACGACCTTGGGGATGACTTCTACTCGACGTTTCTCGACCCGACGATGACCTACTCCGCCGGGATCTTCGAGCATGAGGACACCTCCATGGAAGAGGCCTCACTCACCAAGTACGAGCGACTCTGCCAAAAGCTCGACCTGCAGCCGGAGGACCACCTCCTCGAGATCGGCACCGGGTGGGGTGGCTTCGCGATTTACGCCGCCCAGACGCGTGGGTGCAAGGTCACGACGACAACGATCTCACGAAACCAGTACGAGATCGCACAGAAGCGTATCGCCGAAGCGGGCCTGTCCGAGCGCATCTCCATGCGGATGAACGACTACCGCGACCTGTCTGGCACGTTCGACAAACTCGCCTCCATCGAGATGATCGAAGCCGTTGGTGCGGAACACCTCGCGGCCTTCTTTCGCGTTTGCCACGAACGATTGAAGCCGGATGGCGTAATGGCCCTGCAGGCGATCACGATCCCCGACCGGGACTTCGACGCGCATTGCGACACAGTCGACTTCATCAAGCGCTACATCTTCCCAGGTGGCAACCTCGTCTCCCTAGGCGCGCTGGGAGCGGCTGCGGCCGAGTCTGGCGACCTCCGCGTTACGCACATCGAGGACCTCGCGCCGCACTACGCCGAGACCCTTCGCCGCTGGCGCCAGCGCTTCCTGGAGAATCTCCCGGAGATTCAGTCCCTCGGCTTCGACGAGACGTTCCAGCGGATGTGGGAGTTCTATCTGTGCTACTGCGAAGGCGGTTTTGATGAGCGGCAGATCGGTGTCGCTCAGGTCGTACTAGAGAAGAGTCGCACGCGCAGGCCCCCCCTCTTAGGAGCCTTGTCTCCCTGACCGACGTCCGCCACGTTTCTCCCGGCCACAACCGCCGGAGGATGCGACTCCTGCCGGCTCCAATCCTTCTGCGACACAGCCCCGCGGGCTCACACCAAGATGTGGCCGAGAGCGTAAGATCAGGGAGACCCGAATCGTCCGGGTGGGCACAACATCACGACGCCCCGCTTGGGAAACACGCGGGGTTGCTGGAAGGAACCGAAGCCTATGGCCGCGCTGGATCTCGGAACGCCGTACTTGAAGGGGTGGGTCGCAGATCGCGTCCTTCACGTACAGATCGACCGAACGGACCGACGAAACGCGATGACCCTCGATATGTATCGAGGCGTACGAGACGCGGCGATCATCGCGGATGCAGACGCGGAGATCGACGCCGTCTGTCTCCGCGGAACAGGCGATTGGTTTTGCGTCGGCGGTGACATGTCAGGTAACCAGGA
>Ga0315331_10003009_pt1 | contig 12658 bp, 15 predicted proteins | sample M160m34915metaG_FD_203456 | JGI IMG/M metagenome (GOLD analysis project Ga0315331, IMG submission 203456) | Ammonia-oxidizing marine archaeal communities from Monterey Bay, California, United States - M1 60m 34915 | ecosystem: Environmental > Aquatic > Marine > Intertidal zone | place: USA...
CCGAACTGCCGGCTGTCCTGCCGGGCCTGTTTGCCGACGCCGCCGGGCGAGCAAGGGAAGCGGGTTTTGACGGTATCGAGCTGCACTACGCCCACGCCTATACGATGTCGTCCCTGCTGTCCCGTCTAAACACCCGCGAAGACGGCTATGGCGGAACACTGGAGAACCGGTTGCGGCTGCCGCTGGACGTATTCCGAAAGGTCCGGGACACCGTTGGCGACACTTACCCGGTTGGCTGCCGCTTTCTGTCGGAAGATATCGTCGACGGCGGCAACACACTTGAAGACACCACCGAAATCGGCGTCGCTTTTGCGAAAGCGGGAATGGATTTTCTGTCACTGTCGCGGGGCGGCCGGTTCGAAGACGCCCAGCAACCGTCCGTCGGTGCGTCGGCCTACCCGTATACCGGCCCAAGCGGTTACGAGTGCATGCCGCAATACGTCTCGGACGACAAAGGCCCGTTCGGCCGGAATATCGAACCGGTTGCGGCCATCCGAAAAGCCGTCCGCGATGCAGGGTTCGATACCCCCGTTGTGAGCACTGGGGGTATCCACGGATTTCAACAGGCCGAAGGCATCCTGGCGGAAGGCAAGGCCGACATTGCCGGATTTGCGCGCCAGGCGCTGGCCGATCCGGACTGGTTTCTGAAAGTCAGGATGGGCCGCGGCGACGAAAACATCGTCTGCGAATACACCAATTATTGCGAGGCGCTCGACCAAAAGCATGTCCCGGTCACCTGCAAATTGTGGGACCGGGTTAACATGGACGAAGCCGGTATTCTGAAAACGCCGGACAACAAACGGCGCCTGTCCGCACCGGTATGGGAACCGGACATGGACATCGACAAGGCGCTTTCCGGCGATTGAGCCCCGTCAGCGCTAGTCGGAACTGTCGCTACGGCCCTCGGAACTGGCGAAGGAAATATCTGCCGTATCGGCGCCCGCCGTCTTGCCGCCGAATTCCTCAACCGCATCGCCGCCACTTGCCGGCCCGCCATTCGATGTCGCAACCGACATACGCAATAGCACATCCTGCAACTGCTTCTGCGCCCCATCCGACAGATTGACACCGCCCTCTTCGGACACCTGGTGTGCGACTACGCGCGATAGATCGACGACGGTTTCCGGCGACATCCGCATCTCGCGAACATTCTCGACAATTGCACTCATTTCGCCGGCAGCAGTTTCGACCGAAGTCAATGGGGGCCCTTGCGCCACGCACGGCAGCTCGGGTGTCGGCGACATTTCCCTGCGGCTCGGCGACGGCAGTCACCGCTCCACTAGCAGACGCCTGGCTCATTAAATCAGCCGTCGGCAAGCGTGACAGACACCGCCTTGTCCGCGCTTCCACCCGACCGGAAAGTCAGTTCCAGGGGACTGCCCCCGGCATCGGGATCACCGGCCAAAAGGCCAATGCCGTTAAATTGCGTCGACGAGGCGACATCATCGATCTCATCCAGAAGATCATCGAATTCACTGTTTAGCACAACGCGTTCCTGGGAAGACAGTTCCGCGGGCGTATAGGTGGATCCATCGGCACGCTCGACCCGCGCAAGGGAAGCGGTATCCGCGAGGACCTCGAGCCACCCAAGGGTTGTTTCGATTTTGGATAGGCCGGCATACGCAACATCGAGCAGCGATGCACCTGCCGCCGCATTGGCAGCCGACTGGCGTAATTCGATTAACTGGCGTCCGAACTGAGCACCTGCAGCGACAGCGACCCTGTCCGACTTGACGGTGACGCCGCCAAAATCGATCGTCCGGGCGGGGTTTCCGCCGGTCTGTTGTGCAAGCGCGACAATACTATTTTCATCTGTCGTTCGCCTGTCGATCACCGACACGTTGGCCAGCGACATTTTTTCTATATCCACCATAACTTCGTCCTTCATCCAAGCAGATTCGAAGCGCACCAGGCAGTCGTCTTTTTCTTTTATTCGCAGCGCAGGCTAATCTCTATTTATCAATAAAACGTGGATATTACCGACAGGTGGAATCATACACGGTCGTTATTAACCGCTGTCTTGAGCCGCAAATATCTCAAATGCGATTTATCCAGCCCATTCGGCAAGGTACCTAGCGTAATACGAAGGGATTCGGCGCCTCTGCGTTCGACGTTTCGATCCACACGGATTTATGCTGGAGATATTCCTTGATCATTTCCTGGCCGCTTTCACGACCGATCCCGGATTTTTTGTACCCACCGAACGGCGACAAATAGCTGACCGCACGATAGGTGTTTACCCACACGGTACCCGCCTGCAATTTGCCCGCCATGGATATCGCGCGCCCGATATTCTGGGTCCAGACACCGGCGGCAAGGCCATAGATGACGTCATTGCCGATTGAAATCGCCTCTTCGTCATCCTTGAACGGAATGACGGACAGCACCGGGCCGAACACTTCTTCCTGGGCGATACGCATGTCGTTGCGCACGCCGGTAAATATCGTCGGCTCGACAAACCAACCCTCGCCGATTTCCGGCCCGGACGGCGTACCGCCGCCAAGAACGGCCTCGGCGCCTTCGCGCTTTGCGACATCGATATAGTCCAGCACCTTTTCGTATTGAGGGATATTGGTAACGGGACCGACCTGTGTCTCGAAGCTGGTGGGATCGCCGATCTTGGCCGACGCACCAAGCTCAACCAGCTTTTCGACAAATTCATCATGGATCGATTCCTGGACAAGGAGACGCGACCCGGCGATGCAGGTCTGCCCGGTTGCGGCGAAAATACCGGATATGACGCCTTTGACGGCATTGTCGATATGGGCATCCGCGAACACGATATTGGGCGACTTGCCGCCTAGTTCCATCGTGACTTTTTTCATATGTTTTGCGGCCTGGGCATAGATCGCCGAGCCGGTCGCATCGGACCCGGTGAACGCAACCTTCGCAACTTTCGGATGATCGACCAGCGGGCTGCCGGCCTCGCCGCCAAAGCCGGTGACGACGTTGACGACGCCGGGAGGAAAGACCTGTTCTGCGATCTTCATAAACTCCAGCGTTGACGCAGAGGTGTACTCAGACGGCTTGATGACCGCCGTATTCCCTGCGGCGAGCAACGGTGCCAGCTTCCAGGCAAGCAGCAAAAGGGGCGAATTCCAGGGCACGATACAGGCCACGACACCCAGCGGTTCCCAGACGGTGTAGTTGAAATGGCCCGGCTTATCGATCGGGATTACGGAGCCCTCGACCTTATCGCACAGCCCGGCATAGTAATAATACCACTGGGCCAGATACGCGCATTGCGCACTCATCTCCGCGATCAGCTTGCCGTTGTCGCGCACCTCGGTTTCCGCCAGTTCGCCGGCTTTTTCAACGATCAGATCGGCAAACTTACGGATCATGTGACCGCGCGCCGTTGCCGTCAGCGCCGGCCAGTCGCCGGATTTGAAGGCCTTATCGGCTGCTTCGACGGCGCGGTCGACATCTTCCGCATTTCCTTTGGGCATTAGCGCCCAGGGCTTTGCGGTGTAGGGATTAAAGGATTCGAAAGTATCGCCGGAGGCGGAATCAACCCACTCGCCACCGATAAACATTTTATACGTCGTTAAGCCACCCACGCCGGAATCCATACCATCTTCTCCCCGTTTAATCAGACGCGGAGCCTATCCGAAGCGTGACGCGTTGGGCAAGCGGATGACAATGCGCACAACGAAAAACGGCGGCCCGAAGGCCGCCGCTCTCAACAGACCCGGCAAACGCCGAACCCGAATTGTTACGCCGCGCGGCGCATCGGCCGCCGATTGGCCGATTTGCGAACCGTTATACGTGCAACGGCTTTGCGGGCCGCCGGCTTTTTCTTTGTCGGTGCCTTGCGGGCGGTGTATTTCTTCGCCGGAGACGTCTTCTTCAGCTCTTTGTGGAGCTTCTGAAATTCGCGACTGAGCTGCCTGCGCAGCATTTCGATCTGGCAATGAACCGCCTTACGGGCAGCAGGCTTACGAGCCGGCTTCTTCTTCGCAACGGGCTTGCGTGCCGTGGTCTTCTTCGCGGCAGGCTTCTTCTTGACAACCGTCTTCTTTGCTACGGATTTCTTCGCCGCAGGTTTTTTCCGGGCAACAGTCTTCTTCGCAGTTGTCTTCTTAGCTAAGGCTTTCTTGGCCGCTGGCATTTTCTTCGCGACAGTCTTTTTCGCTGCGAGCTTCTTAACAGCGGTGCGTTTGGCAGGAGCCTTCTTCGCGATAGTTTTCTTGGCCGCGGGTTTGCGAACCGGTTTCTTCTTCGCAACAGTTTTGCGGGCAGCGGTCTTCTTCGCGGCCGGCTTTTTCTTTACAGCAGTTTTGGTAGCCATCACTTGGCTCCTTCCTAAGATTTCGATGATCAGGGAGTACGCTCAACTAAACTAAGTTGTTGATTACAACCTGCGAAATACCTGCCTAAAGTTAACAAAGTCTGAATTTCAACCGCTCAAGGGACGTCACGAATTTCCCGCGAAACGCTTTTTTTGTTGGCGCACATCACAGCGATTGTCACCAGTATGAAACCGACCGCACTGCCCCATCCGATCGGTTCGTCCAGGATCAGCGACGCGAACAGAATCGCGGTCAACGGGTTGCAACCCACCGCCACAGCCGCCTGTGTGGGCGTTACAAGCCGGAAACCCGAAATGAAACACCACATCATGAATGCCCCGCCGGGGACCGCAAGAAACATCAAAGCGCCCCACCCCTTGAGGCTGAGATCGAGAGAGCCCGAGAACGGTGCGCCAAAAATCATCGCGACAACAAAAAGTGCAAATGCTCCGAAAAACATCGACCATGCCGTCATGGCGACGCCGTCATATTTCATCACGTAGCGTTTTGCGAACGCCGTATAGGCGGCAGAGAACGCCGTACCGATTGCCATAATAATATCGCCCCGGAGTGCATTCGGCGGCGCATCGACATCGAACCCGATTGCCGACCAGACGCCGGCAATCGCAAAGAGCACGGCCACAAACTTCCACGACGTGATGCGCTCGATCCGAAAGATTGCGGCGAGAGACATCGTTGCCAGCGGCATGCAGGCATAGATAAGCGCACCCCGCGCCGAGGTCGTGTCCTCCAGTGCGCGCGCGAAACAATATGGGAAAGCGGCAAAAAAGATCAGGGCGAGGACAATCAATCCCAGCCGGTCCCGAGGATCGACCCTGAGCCTGCGCCCCTGATAGACAACCAGCGCAAGCAAACACGCCGACGCGATAAGGTAGCGAACGCTCGCCAGTGTAAATGGATCGGTTTCGGGTATGACAAACCGGGTCATGACAACGGTAAAGCCGCCGATGCTCGCCGCCGAACATACGAGCGCCATCCCGAGAAGCGCCCGACGGTCAATCACGTAGGGGTATTCCTGGAGATCAGTCGTACGCCCGGTCGCCGAGCACGGATTCGCGGAAGCGGGCGCGGATCGCCGTTCCGTCGCGCATCGGCAGGATCATCGGTACCGGATCTGTAGTGACCTTGATATCGACGAATACCGGCCCCTTGGTCTCGTATAATAGCGGCAATGCGCCTTTGACGTCCTTCTTTGTCCAGACCGTTGCGGTATTGGCAAAGCCAGCCGCCGCCGCCATGCCGGCAAGATCGACGCCATGACTAGTATGGGCCTCCTGCATGCCGGTTTCGCCGTAATGCTGGTTGTCGATGACACACACCGCGAGATTGACGGGCGCCGCCACAGCGATGGCCGCAAGCGCGCCGATCCCCATGAGCATTTCGCCGTCGCCGGTCAACACGATGACCCGCCGGTCGGGTTGCGCCCGTGCGAGACCTAGACCCGTCACCGCCGCAGCACCCATGCCGCCCCATAGGTAAAAGTTGTTCGGATGATCTCCGGCCGCCGCGGCATCCCAGGTCGCCGAGCCGAGCCCAGTGACCACAAGCGTATCGCCGCGGTCCTTGACTATCCGCGCGACGACATCGCGCCGGTTGAGCGTTATTTTTCTTTTCGACGCCATTATTTCCGCCAATCCTTGAAGCCGATAATTCGCTGGCCGATCAGCACCGCTACCGCGCGATAGGAATTGAATGCGATCTGGGATGCGGCATAAATAGTCTCGGCCACGTCATCGGCATGGTCGACGTGATAGACGATCACGCCTGCGTCCTCGAGCGACTTTCGGGTGCCCTGCCCCATCGGAATCTGCCACGGGTTAAATTCACCCCATTCGCCACGCATGGTCACAAGCATCAGCAGCGGCGAGCGCGTTTCTTCGATAATCGACAGCATATTGATGCAGTTGCCAACACCGGAAGACTGCATCAACAGCGCGCTGCGCTCTCCACCGAGCCATGCGCCGAGCGACAGCGCGACGCCTTCTTCCTCTGTCGTGAGACGGGTTGTCTTTATTCGGTTATCGGCAAGACACGTATTTATCAGCGCGGTGTGCCCGGCATCCGGCACGTAGCTGACCTGCGCGATATCCGCATCCTTCAGGGTCTTGAAAACTTCCGCCGGCCATGTGGGGGCCGCCGTTTTCTTTTTCCGCGTTGTCGCCATCATCATTCCGGATTGTGGATAAGTGTCACACGAAACCGTGCACCCATCTATTATCCGCTTCGCGGCAACAGTACAATCACCCGGGTAAACAGCGGGCACAGGAGACGGCGCACGAATGGAACGGGTCGAGGCCAACGGGATCAACATCAGCTATGTCATCGACGGACCTGAAGGTGCGCCGTGGGTGACGTTTGTCACCGGCATCACCAATGACACGACGATGTGGGACGATCATATCCCCGCTCTGAGTGAAAATTTCCGCCTGCTGCGTGTCGATTCCCGCGGCCATGGCGGCACCGACACCTCACTGCCGCCCTATTCCTTCGAACAACTCACCGGCGATGTCGCGGGAGTCTGGGACGCACTTGGCATCGAGCGCTCCCACGTCGTCGGGATCGGGCTGGGCGGCATGACCACCCTGGCCCTGGCACTGCGCTATCCAGGGCGCGTCTCAGCGATTGTCCCAACTGCGTGCCGCGCCGCGCTTGTTCCCGAATATGCCGGGATCTGGCCGCCCATGCTGGAAAAATCCGCCGCCGAGGGGATCCAAGGCATCGTCGACATTACTGCAAGCCGTTGGTTTCCCGAGGCTTTCCAAGACGCAAACCCGGCAAAAATGAATGATGTGCGCACGATGATCCGCAGAACGTCGCTCGACGGCTATCACGGGTGCATCCAGGCGCTGCTATCGGTCGATTTCGCCGACCGTCTGAGCGAAATCCGCATGCCGGCGCTATTCGTTTCGGGCGCACTCGACGCCATTGGCGGTCCGCCCGACGTGATGCAGGACCTCGCCCAATCGGTCCAGGACGGCCAGTACATTTCGCTGCCCGGCGCCGGACACATCTGCAATATCGCCAATCCCAATGCCTATAACGACGCGCTGCTCAGCTTTTTCGAATCCCTTTAGGAAAGCCCAAACTAATGTTCAATCCCCTCAATCCTGACGGCGTCGCATCGCCCGCCCGCAAATACATCCACACGATGACCGTGCCGTCCGGCTACAAGCTGATCAGCGTATCGGGCCAGGTCGGCACCTTGCCGGACGGGTCCATCCCCGACGGCATCGAAGCACAATCGGAAGCCGCCTGGGCGAATTGCCTCAAATGTCTCGAAGCGCACAACATGGGGATCGAAAACGTTTATAAGGTCGTCCAGTACCTTACCGACCCGCGTTACCGGGATGCCCATTTCGCAATACGGGACAGGTATCTCGGAGACCATAACCCGACATCGACACTGCTGTTTATCTCTGCGCTCGCCCAGCCCGAAATGCTGGTCGAGGTAGAAGTCTTCGCGGCGGGGCCGGAATGATCCGCGGTCTCGCTGTTGCCGCGCTGACGCTGACAGTGTTCACGGCGCCGGCGGCCGGCCAGAAAAAAATCCCCGTCGATCTGGAACTTTCCCTCGTCGTCGATGCGTCCGGGTCTATCGACCAGGAAGAAATACAGCTTCAGCGCCAGGGTTATGCCAGCGCGATTGCCAATCCACAGGTGCTGAAAACAATCAGCAGCGGGTTTCTGAGATCGATCGCGATATCGTATATCGAATTCGCCGCCGATGGCTGTATCTGGCAATGGCTGAAATGGGTCAAAATCTCCGGCCACGACACTGCGCGGGCAGCCGTCAAACAAATACTCGCCGCCCCGCGTGAATTTTGTTCCGGCGGCAATGCGATTGGTGACGCCGTCGCCTTTGCGACCAAATCGACACTCGAAAACGGCTTTGACGGCACGCGCAAGGTGATCGACGTCTCAGGAGACGGCCCCGACACCACGGGCCTTGTCGCCGTGGAGGATGCTCGAGCCGATGCGCTGGCCAAGGGATTTACGATCAACGGCCTGGTTATTCACCGTCCGTCGATGCCCGGTCTCGGCGACTATTACCGCACCAGCATTACCGGCGGGCCGCGGTCTTTCGTCATCCAGGCAAAGAACCGCAGCACCTTTGCCGATGCCATCGTCAAAAAACTCATTTTGGAAATCTCCGATCTGGTGCCGGTGCGCCAGCACGCCACACGCTAGCGAATATTTCTGGCCCAAAAATTCATCAAACCAAGGTTTTCCGGGCACTGCAGATACGCTAAATTGTTCTTGGGTTTGCCGTAATATTATTCGGCGTTGTTGATTTACAGAAGGATTTGTCCTCTGCGTTGTATGTCATTTTTGTTTGCACTCATTGCAGCTGTCGTTGTTTCATCCGGCGCGCGCGCCATGCCGACCACGTATTCCGGCGTCACCTTCCCCGATGGCGATATTTCCTTCGCAGATGAAGTAATCAGCTTTTCGCCCGGCCCCGACGTTGGCGCACCACATCTCAATTCACGTCAGGTTCTAGGTGCACCGGACGGAAATCATCTATCGCTCGGCGATAACGGCTCACTGATTGTCCGGTTTTCCGACAACTCGTTGACGACATCGGGAGACGCGAGTGCGAATCTGCATATCTTCGAAGTCGGCGCCGTCGTGGAAATATTCAACGTTTCCATTTAGCAGGACCTGATCACCGGGATTGACCTCGGCAATCTCAGCGGCCAGCCAACCAGTATCGATATCGATGGTGTCGCCGGCGTGGTTGCTTTTGCCCAGTATTTTTATGTCCGCCTGATCGATGTCGACCCCAGCCAGACCGGGTCACCGTTTGGCGAAGCCGATATCGACTCGATCGGCGCGATTTCCTCGGCCCCGCCGGTCGCGACTCATGCGCCGGGCGCGCTTGCGATCTTCGCATTGGGTGTGGCCGGACTGGGCTGGCGACGCCGCAAGGCCTAATGCCCCTTCCCCCGCCTTCGGGTTCAGACCACCGCGATCATATCGATTTCGATCATCATGTCGGGATGCGCCAGACGGCTAACTTCGAACGTGGTTGAGGTCGGCCAGCCGGGGCCAAAATATTTCTGGCGGATATCGACGCATTCAAAAAACGCTTCCATATTGGTGACGTAGGTCACGGCTTTCACGACATCATCCAGTGTCGCCCCGGCCGCTTCTAGTCCGTTTTTCAGGTTCTGGCCGACCTGTTAGAACTGGGCACGCATATCGCCCTTGCCGACAGTGTTTCCGTCTTTATCCCAGGAAAGCTGACCCGACAGGAAGATCATACGCTGGCCTTCGACCGACACGGCGGTCGGGAGCATCGCCTTGCCGTCCATGATGCGGGCATAGACGGTATCGGGAACAAAATTTACCCTTTTCGCAGACATGTGATCTTCTCCTGTGGGTGTTTGCCCTATGAGATGGCCCCATGAGATTTTTGCGACCCCCACCGCCTGTTTTGCGCTTTATCTTGTGCTCAGCGCAGCGCTTCTTACCGCGCAGAGCGTCACAGCGGCACCATCGGACGTTAACGCGGCACCGTCGGACCCGATCTTCGATACCGCGATGTCTCGCGGCGAAGTTCTACTCGCCGGCGGAGACAACGCCGCGGCGGAGAAACATTATCGCACCGCCCTGCAGCAGGCGCCGACCGGCGAAGCCCGCGCCGACGTACTCCACAAGCTCGGGATTGCCCTTGCCCATCAGGGCCGCTTCACGGATGTAGAACCACTGGTCGCCGAAGCCGAGACCATCGCCCGGGCCCGTCCGGGCGGAGTGTTACTGGCCGACGTACTGCGCGCAAAAACGGTCATCCTCTACCGGACCGGCCGGATCGACGCCGCGTGCACTGCGTTCCGAGAAGCAAAACGCATCCTGGAGGCCAACGCGGATGCCTGGAAAACCGAAGCGGACGGTCAGACATGGCATCACACGCCATCCAACTGGCGGTTCGTAAACACAAACGGCCCGTTCAAGCGGATCAGACGCACGATGCTCGACGAAACCGGGCACAGTGTCATCGTGCATTACCGGATCGGGGAGAAAGGATGGGGTGCGTCGCTGGTATCGATCTATCTCAGCGTCGACCGGAACGTGCCGCTGGCGGGCGAATCCGCCGCCACGCGGACGGAGATCATCCGGCGGTACCCGAATGCAAAAACGGTTCGAAACGGTAAAAAGAAACTGGCCGCCGATGACGGGTTCGAGACGGTCATTGTTCTGCCGCCGTCAGACACCGGCAAAACCCAGCGCACATCGCTGACGGCGTTTTCCCGCGGCAATGTGCTGCTGCGCTTCCGGGCAAGCTACCCGGCCGCGGAAGCAGGGATCCGCGCGGACCAGGTACAATCCCTGATCCGCACGATCATGAACCAATAGGGCCCGCGCTTACTTGCCAGTAAATTTGGCTTTCCGACGCTCGGAGAAGGCATCGATGCCTTCGTTGTAATCGTCGGTCCAGCGCAGCTTTTCATAGGAATGCCCTTCGACCTCGAGCGAGGTTTTGAGCGGCGCGTCATAGGCCGAATTCAGCACCTTTTTGAGCGACGCCAGCGCGATCGGCGACAGCGCGTTCAGCTGAGCGGCATATTCCTCTACCATCGTCTGCAATCCGGCAGCATCGTCCGCAACATCCGTCAGCAGTCCCCAGTCCAGCGCCTTTGGTGCCGGGATGCGTTTACCGAGCATCACCATGTCCTTAGCGCGCGTCAGACCCGCGATACGGGCGACGCGAACGCTGCCGCCGGAACCCGGCATCTGACCAAGCGAGCTTTCAGGCAGCCCAACCAGCGTATCCTTGGTCGCAAAACGGAAATCGCAGGCCATCGCCAGTTCGAAACCGACCCCGAAGCCGTATTTTTCCATCGCGACAATCACCGGTTTCTCCGCCCGTTCGGGCGCGCCGATATTCCAGTGCAAATCCGACATCTTGTTCTTCGGGATATCGGGAAAGGCCTTCACATCACCGCCCGACGTATAACAGTCGTTCGCCCCCTTGATGACGATCACGCCGATATCGTCGTCTTCATCCATTTCCTCGATCAGCGCACGGATCTGCGCGCGGCCGGTATAGGACACGATGTTGAGCGGCGCACGGTCAAGGGTCAGGTACCCGATCCGTTTTTCCGCATCGACGTCGACCCGCAATCCATCAAGATTTTCGAGTACCGAGGCGCGTTGTTGGGCGTAATTTTTCTCTGCCATGTTCTTTTCCTGTTAAAGCGTGGATTCAAATTCAGGTCGTATTTCGTAATCGCCGTCGCGCAAAAATCTACGCAACAGCTTGCCGGCTGCCGATCGCGGTATCCGTGTCACGAATACATAGGCGCGCGGCCGCTTGAAACGCGCAAGCGTGCTGTCGAGGCACCAGGCGTCCAGCGCATCCGCCGAACAATCCGCAGAGGCGGGCTCGATAAAAGCGACAATCTTCGATCCCATCCGGTCGTCCGGCATACCGATCACGGCGACCTGTTCGACCAGCGGCGATTTTGCGAGGATGTCTTCGACCTCTTCGGGATAAATATTCTCGCCGCCGGAAATCACCATATCGTCGACCCGGCCGATAACATAAAGCTCACCATCGTCGTCGAAATAGCCGAGATCGCCGGTAAAATACCAGCCGTCGCGGATCGATTTGGCATCTGCTTCGGGCCGTTTCCAATACCTTGAGAAGGCTTCCATGCCATCCATCGGCGCGATGATTTCACCAGACTCACCGGCGGGCACCAGGTCATTGGGGCCGCTGCCACCGTCCGGATCGGCCTCTACCACGCGGATGATCTGCCCCAGACCGGCACGTCCGGCGCAGCCGGGCTTTTCGGCGACATGATCGCAGACCGCAAAACAGAAAATCTCGCTCGACCCGTAGAAATTCAGGAAATGCCGCGGCTGGAATTCCCGCTGACACATATCGGTCAGCGCGGATGTCATCGCCATTCCGGCATAGCCTATATTCTGCGCCGCCGACAAATCGTAATCGCCGCGCTTCGCATGATGCAGCATGTCGTGAAACATCGTCGGCACCAGGAACAGCGTATCGATTTTTTCATCCTGGATCAGACGCATCGCCGTCTCGGCATCCCAGGCCGGCAGGACCACCAGCGCGCCATTCAGCAGCATCGACATCAGGATAGAACGGATGCCCATGGTATGAAACATCGGCATCACGCCAAGGGCCGATTCACCATGACGGTAGTATAGTTGCGCAATACAGTGGCTTGCTGCCAGCCGCTCGGCACGATGCGAGCGCGGCACGCCCTTGGGGCGGCCGGTCGTGCCGGACGTATAGAGCATCAGACAGATTTCGGCTTCATCCACGTCCGACGGCCCATCGACCGGTTCCGACGCGAGAAGCGCATCGAAGTCGC
>Ga0315331_10003012_pt1 | contig 12652 bp, 8 predicted proteins | sample M160m34915metaG_FD_203456 | JGI IMG/M metagenome (GOLD analysis project Ga0315331, IMG submission 203456) | Ammonia-oxidizing marine archaeal communities from Monterey Bay, California, United States - M1 60m 34915 | ecosystem: Environmental > Aquatic > Marine > Intertidal zone | place: USA...
GGTATCGGTGGAGCTGACGGCGGTCTGTGTGACGGTGAACTGCCCAGGATTGGATCCTGCTTCGGCTGCTGCTGGATCGTTGGCCGCAATGGAAACCGTGGCCGAGTCGTTGTCGGTGATGGTGACGGTGGCCGTATTGGCACCGCCCGATGTATTGATGGTGATGTCGGCGTCACCGCTGCTGATACTGCCGAGTGTGACAATGACGTTCTCGTTGGCTTCGACAATGGCATCATCAATGATGCCGGCGACGTCGATGGTGGCGGCAGTCGCTCCGGCAGCGATGGTGACCGTGCCGCTGAGGGTAGCGTAGTCGGTGCCACCGGCCGTGGCATCGCCGGTAATGTTGTAGGCGACGATGGTATCGGTGGAGCTGACGGCGGTCTGTGTGACGGTGAACTGCCCAGGATTGGATCCTGCTTCGGCTGCTGCTGGATCGTTGGCCGCAATGGAAACCGTGGCCGAGTCGTTGTCGGTGATGGTGACGATTTGTTGTTGGGTGCCGTTTTCAGTATCACCGGTGACGCTGTTGATGTCGACGACGATCGTTTCGTTGGCCTCGACGAGTGCATCGTTCAAGACGACAACCTGGAGGTTTCCAGTGTCGAATCCATTGGGAATCTGGATGCTTTCATTCACCTGGAAGACGCGTGCATGGCCTCTGGATGAATCATGCAAAGGGGAGCCCACGATCAAGGTGCTGCCATCGCCGCTCAAGGCAACGGCGGTACCCGACTGGTCATTGGCTGCTGCGCCGTCGATGTCGTCGACGATCTGGAGCCAGTCAGAGCCAATGTATTTGTAAATACGCGTGTGACCGGAGTGGGTACCGTTGCCATCGTTCAAAGGAGCTCCGATGGCGAGGGTCGAACCATCGTTACTGAGTGAAACAATGCCTGAGTTATCCCCACCATTTTCACCATCGATGTCGCTACCGAGTGGGAGCCAGCTTGAGCCGTTGTATTGGTAGACCCGGGTATGACCGGAGCCGCCCGTGTTTCCGTCATTTATTTTGGCCCCGATGGCCACGCGAGTTCCGTCTGCATTGAGCGAAACGGACACACCCGATTTATCGTTATCTGCTTCGCCATCGATGTCGCTACCGAGTAGGATCCAGTCGGAGCCGTCGTAACTGTAAATCCGGGTGTGCCCTCGTTCGGTTCCAGTTCCATCGTTCGTGTTAGCACCGATGGCAACCCTGTTACCATCGCCACTTAATGAGACGGAAACTCCAGATTTATCGTTATCTGATTCGCCATCGATGTCGCTACCGATCTGGAGCCAGTCGGAGCCGTCGTAACGGTAAATCCGGGTGTGCCCGGAGTCGACACCGTTGCCAGCATTCCTCTTGGCGCCGATAGCAACGGTGGTTCCGTCGCCACTGAGAGAAACAGCCGCTCCCGACTGATCCAGGCCAGCTTCGCCATCGATATCGTTACCGAGTTGAGTCCAGCTGCCCGTGTTGTACTCGTAGACTCGAACATGTCCGGCATTGTTAAAACTTCCATCATTGTTCTTGGCTCCAATGGCAATCTTGTTACCATCATCACTCAAGGAGATGGAGATTCCCGACTGATCCTGGCCAGCTTCGCCATCGATATCGGCACCGCGTGGAGTCCAGTTGCCATTGCTGTACTCGTAGACACGAACGTGTCCTTTCTGGCCATCGTGTTGAGCGGATCCAACAGCAACCACGCTACCATCTTCGTTCGTGTCCACGGAAATTCCGGCCATATCTGCTGCCTCAGCACCGTCAATGTCGGTTCCGAGCTGCAGGGCCTTCAACAGGTAGTCGACACCAAGTTCGGCCGAACCACTGAAGTCGAGGTCGACATTAATTGGTGCATGCGTGGTTCCCACGGTGGTGGTTGCCGTGAAGGTAGCGAGACCTGCATTTTCAGCCAGGGAGGTATCCGCTCCGAGATCAACCGTCAGCAAGCGCCGTTCTTCGAGCGGCTCATGGTTGAGCTGTCGCGCAATTTCATTGACAAATTCGCGACGCCGGTGTTGGCGATTGCGTTGCTTGCGCTTGCGGGCGGCTTTACGAGAGAGTAGGTGGTGGAAGAAAGACATCGTATCTAATTTCTCCAGGCTCAAACGTGATAAGGCGGCGCGTAACGAGCGCGTCGGCGCAGCGTTAGCGACGTGATGATTCGAACGCACCGACAAGATCTGCGCTTTACGCAAGATCTAGCGAGTGCGAAATATAAGTAAATTGAGACGTCATGGTAACTTATGTAAAATACGTGGTCAACCAGCGACCCTCCCGTCACAAGTGGGTTCGACAGCACGTCGGGGCGAGTCGTTGGGGGTCTGGGGCAGCGCCTACCAGGTTGGCTGGTAGGGCCCTGGAAGAAGGGTGGTAACTCACTGTTTAGAAGTGGGTTAGACCTGTTCGAAGCTCAAGAAGTAGGCCGGAATCCTCGGTGCCAGGGAGGTTTGGCGGAAGCCCATCGGGCCTGGTGGGCAAGGAATCGCGACCGTGCCTCGGGGAGAAAGTCAACGAGCCGGACCGTTTGGAGCAACGATCCGGCTCGATGTCGGGAGTTCACCAGTTATTGGCTAGGTCACCCGGTTATTGATTTGCGGCGTTGGTTAGAAGCGACCTTCGACGCGGGCTACCAGTCCGTCGTAGGTCATGGTTTCCCCGAGGTCGAGGAAGTTATTGGTTTGCACGGCGTTAATAAACTCGTCGGTCTTCACCACGTTGGTCCAGGCACTGAACGAGTAGCCGGCCGAGATACTCAAACGTTCTGACTTGCAGACATGTCCGAGTCCCAGTTCCAGGTCCCAGATAGAAACGATTCGTCCTGCTTCCCAGAGGGTATCGACGACGGAAGCATCGAATGCCTGGCCCTGGTCGAACTTGGCATTGAATTCACCCGCGACGAAGTTCACGTAACTTTTTCCGTAGACGAACCAACGACTCTTGTGTCGGAATCGTTCTCCTTCCAGGCCAAGTCGAACGCCCAGGCCATTGAAGTCGATGTCGGTTGCGACAGTCTGGTTACCGAGGATGTTGTTGTCGTGCAGGAATTCCTGTTGCAGGTAAACGTAGCGCAGTCCCACGACGTAGTTGGTTTCGGTTGTTTCGGAAGAAGAAAGCTTTCCGCGGTACTCGAGGTCGACCAGGTCAAAATCGATGTCATGGATACCGGTGGCAAACGTGCCGCTGGAACTGGCCGCTGCTGTCGAGGGATGCAAGACGGACGATTCAATCACGTTGGAAAGACTGCTGCGGTCAATGCGATCGGAACGGTGAGATTCGAGCATGGCCCAGCTGGCCGTCAGGCTACTGGACTCATCCAGCGTGTACGTAATGCCAAAGCGAACTCCAGGATCTGCTGTCTGGTCGACCATACCGACGCGACCAACCTGGACGGGTGGCGCGGGTGGTGCGAGGGATGTGTTACTCTCAACCCCGTAGGTGACCTCGGAGTCGCGGGAACGCAAGTAAAGAAACTCACCCCAGAGATTCAGCGTGCGGCACCACTTGCTGCCAGCTTTTTGCGCGGGGGTTTGCTTGGCATCATTCGGGGAGGCGGTCGTATCCTGGCGGAGGATGAGGTTGCCGTAGTTAGTGAAACTAGCCGGTTGATCGTTGCCATTGAACAGGCTGGCTTCAGTAGCTGGAACGGATTGGGGCTGGCGTTTGGTTGTAATCGCCTGGCTAGGCATGACAGGTGTGGGCAAAGGAGCCAAGGGCTGAAGCGTGGTGGGTGGATTCAGGGTTCGCGCGGTGGTCGGTGGGATGGCATAGAGCGGCGAAGCAATCACTCCAGGCAAAGGGGTGGTCGGCAAGGGAGCTGCCGGCAGATCATAGCGGGGAGGTGTTTCCTGCCTGGTTTCGGCGATATTACCGGGATTGGTGATATCGCTGGGAGTATTGAGGTCGGAATAAAAGAACGTACCGGTGGGTGTTGGTGCGGGTGCAAACCTGGATTGTCGAACGGTGGGTGCCGCTGGAAGGGTCGTGGGGAAGTCACCGTCCGGCGTTGGTGCGAGCGGAGCCTGGATCGATGGTGTAGTAGCGGTGTTTTGATTGGGATCGCTTTGATTAGGTTCCATGGGTTCGGAACCAGGTTGTGTGGTTGTGACTGCGGAGGGTACTGCTGCGGGATCGGCAAGATCGGAATAGAAAAAGGTACCTGGGGATTCTTCGCGCTCAGCTGACACGCTGGTAGAAGCCTCTTCGTTTTTCGAGTTCGCGGGCAATTGCGCGATCAATGCTGATCCACAGGACAGGAGCCCCAGGGTTAGCGCCAACCAAGTAAGATTTCTTTGATTCATGAGCCAGGCTTCCGTAATACAGGCACTGTGAATTGCTGGTGGTTAACCTAGAGACATAGCCCGTCTCTCCTGGGAGACGAGTATCTCTAGGGAACCACATCGGCGTTGCCTGCCGGAAAATTCAGAATAATCTGCATAACCGCTAAGATTTCCCCAGATTTCGGGATAGGCAAAAAACCAGTAGATACCCCAGGTTAACAGCCTATTGAGCAGTTGGGAGTTGCGAGCCGCTGGCCTGTTTGGCAGGGCTGTCAGCAGATTGGCTGGCCAGGTTGTTTCCCTGGATCACCCGAACAATTCGTAGACCGGTTGTCCGCCGTTGACCAGGTTGTGGGGTCTTCCGAAGCGATCGTAGATACGACCCTGGTAGTCGATACCGAGTGCATCATAGATGGTGGCTGCCAGGTCTTCGGGGCTGGTAGGACGGCTGGTGGCATAGCCAGCATCGCGATCGGTTTCGCCGTAAACCAATCCCCCCTGGATCCCGGCGCCGGCCAGGACGGCGGGAAAGAGTGTACTCCAATGTCCCCTCCCCCACTTGTCGTTGGCTTTTGGGGTCCGGCCCATTTCTCCCATGGCAACGACGAGGGTTTCGTCGAGCAGGCCACGTTGTTCGAGGTCCGTCAACAGGGCGGATAGCGCCTGGTCGAAAGTGGGCAGTAGATTTTTTTCCAGGTAGTTGCTGGTGCGGTGGGAGTCCCAGCTATAGCCATCGACGCAGTCGTAGTGAACGGTGACAAATCGAACACCTGCCTCGACCAGCCGCCTGGCCATCAGGGTTGACTGTCCGAACAGGTGTCGACCGTACTGGTCGCGCAGCGAACTTGCTTCCTGTTGAAGGTCCAGTGCCTGGCGTGTCTTATCGGAGGCCACCAGGTCGAGTGCACGTTTTCGGAACTGGTCCATGGCATCGATGTTCAGGGCATTTTCTGCCATGTGCCGTTGCTGGTTGAACTGGTCCAGCAGGGAAGCACGTCCCTTGATTCGGTCCAGCGAAATTCCTGCGCGCGGTTGCAGTCCCGAGATAGCAAAGTCAAGTTCTTCATCGGTACAGTCACGGAAGTATGGATTGTCCTTGTTATCTCGCTTATCGATGACGGTATTGAGTGGGTCGTAGGATCGTCCCAGCCAACCAGCAGTTTCTCCAGGTCGACGCAGCTGGACCTTGTAGTCTTGCAGGCGTCCGAGGGAATTAGGAACGACCACGTAGCTGGGCAGTTCGAGGTGTGCCTGTCCGGCATGTTGCAGGTCATGTTGCTTGACGACCGATCCCATCGAGGGCCAGTCGTTGGGTGTGACGTTGAAGCCACCTCCGATCGGTATATTCCAGCGGTGTCCAGTCTGGATGTAGTGACCGGCGCCACTGTGATCGTTGTAGGAGTGGCTCATGGTTTTCACGACGGCATACTTGTCGGAGATCGCAGCCAGTCGAGACAGGTGTTCACAGATCTTGAGATCGGGTGAACGTGCGGGAGTAGGTTTAAAGGGTCCGCGGATTTTTTCGGGGGCCGTGGGCTTCATGTCGAAGCTTTCCAGTTGGCTGGGTCCGCCAAAGAGAAACATGAAGATGACTGACTTGGCACGTGGTTGCCGACGGGGAGTTGCCTGTTCGGCGGCCAGCAGGCCGGGGAGACTGAGCCCCAGCAGTCCGGCGCCACCGGCCTGGAGAATTTCCCGGCGGTTAAACGGCTGGGTCTTGTTTCGATTTGCGCCTTGTATGGTGAGCATGGGTGGGTCTTCCAGGAGTGCTGACCAGGTCGTGAACGACAGCTTGCTAGCCTACTGACTGGATTAGCGGATCACAAGACGATCTTCCCTCAGAAGGCGGTTTTTGACAGACTTTAGCCGCCTCCGGGTACGGATGCGTTGATTTTCTACGGAGTTATAGCAAAGGATGCTGGTGATGCGTCGAATGATTTCCCGTGAGCTTGGTGGTTGGAGACGCTATGCAGTAAGTATTCGGCGATCCTGTCTTGCCTGGATATTACTGTTGCCACTCTTGTTTTCCGCCGGGGTTGTCTCGGCACAGGATGCGCCTGCGGAGAAAGCCACGGTCACGGCAACCGTGGATGATGCGACTGGGGACACGGACCTGGCCGCAGAGGTCGTGGCCGCGAAGGAGGACGTGGAGGCCGGCGTGGTGGCGGCCCAGGAGGAGTTGTTTGTCGATGCCACGCAGTGGTTAGAGGAGCGTGTTTTCCCGCGGAGCATGCAGGGGGTTCATTTCCTGCTCAAGGATTACCAGTGGTACTGTTTGATTGCCGTCATCTTCCTGGGTTTTTTCGCAGACCTGGTGACACGTCAGACATTGAAGTGGCTGACTCGAGCCTGGTTTCGTTACGTCCGGACGGGCACCGAGAAGGAGGCTCCCCAGAATCCCTGGAAGCCATTGGGGTTACTTGCCCAGGTCCTGACCTGGTATTGGGGTACGCGGTTTATCGGTTTGCCGGCCCAGTTGACGATGGTGCTGCTGGTCGCATTAAAATTCTTTGCGGTGTTCGTGGCGGTCTGGACGACCTTTCGATTGATCGATGTGATGTCCAGTTACCTGGCCCGTCGTGCGGAAAAAACAGCGACCAAGTTCGATGATCTGTTGATCCCGTTGGTATCCAAGTCATGCAAGGCGTTATCAATTTGCGTGGGAGTGATCCTGTTCGCCGATATGTTTGACCTGGACTGGACAGCACTGGTGGGTGGGATTGGCCTGGGGGGTGCAGCGATAGCCTTTGCCTCGCAGGATGCGCTGGGGAATTTCTTTGGTTCGCTAACGGTGTTGACGGATCGACCGTTTGAAATAGGTGACTGGATCCTTACAGATGGTGTGGAAGGAACGGTCGAGACGGTAGGGATTCGTAGTACGCGGGTTCGCACGTTTTACAATTCGCTGGTCACGTTACCTAACAGTCGATTAACGACGGCGGTGGTGGACAACATGGGCAAGCGTCAGTACCGTCGCCTGCGCGTGACGCTGGGCGTGGAGTACGGCACGAGTCCTGCGCAAATCGAAGCATTCGTGGAAGGGATTCGCGAGTTATTACGACGGCATCCGTTTACTCGCAAGGACTACTACCATGTCTATTTCAATAATTTTAGTGACAGCAGTCTCGATATCCTGCTTTACTGTTTCCTGGAGTGTCCCGACTGGGGGATGGAACTGCGGGAACGGGAACAGCTATTCCTGAACATTCTTAACCTGGCGGAGCGTCTTGGTGTTTCGTTTGCATTTCCCACGCAGACGTTACATATGTTCCAGCAAGGAGATGGAGAAACTTCGCCGGCGCCGGATCTAGCTACTCCGGGGCGTGCCGGCCAGCAGATCGCGGCCGAGATCGCCGGGCCTCTTGCGGATCCCGCTGATCGCCCTGGTCCCGTTGAGTTCAGCGGGCCCACGAACATGGCCGGTTGAGTGGTTGCTGGGTTTTCACTGTTCGGGGCAAGAAAAGTCCACGGGTAGTTGTTTTCACAGGGAAGCATCAGCTATTATCTGGAAGTTGCGGGATTTGAATTCAGGATCCCGGACCAGTGAGCAGGCGCGTTCTACTGATGGCTTGAACCTCGTGGAGAAATGACCCATGAATGAAATCGCAGTTATAGTTCTAGGCATCGTGGGTCTCTTTGCCCTTTTCGTGGGCTGGATGGTGATGAGTTATGGCAAGTTGTGGTTCCAGGCTTTCATGTCCAAGGCTGACATTAAGTTGTTAAGTCTCGTGGGAATGGGTTTCCGACAGGTGAATCCTAGAGTGATTGTCAGTGCCAAGATCCGTGCAGGACAGGCAGGTTTGGATCTCAATGTCCGTGATGGCATTAGCACGGAGCGACTGGAAGCTCATTACCTGGCAGGTGGTAACGTTTTGAATGTGATCCATGCGATCATCGCGGCACATCGCGCCGGGATTGACCTGGATTTTGATCGCGCGGTGGCCATTGACCTGGCCGGTCGAGATGTTCTGGAAGCGGTCCAGACCAGTGTTGACCCGAAAGTCATTGATTGCCCGGACAAGGAACGTAGTGGCAAGTCGACCCTGAGTGCGATTGCCAAGAATGGTGTCGAATTGAAAATTAGCGCCAAGGTCACGGTACGGACCAACCTGGAGCAGTTGATTGGTGGTGCCACGGAAGAGACCATCATCGCGCGTGTTGGCGAGAGTATCATTTCTTCAGTGGGTTCATCGGATGATCACCTGACGGTACTGGAAAACCCGGACTTGATTACCAAGGCCGTGTTGGAGCGTGGGTTGGATGCCCAGACGGCATTTGCGATTGTTTCGATTGATATTGCTGACATTGACGTCGGTGAAAATATTGGTGCGCGATTGCAGGCTGACCAGGCAGAAGCGGATACGCGAGTTGCCCGAGCTGAAGCGGAAAGTCGTCGCGCGGAAGCGGTTGCCACGGAACAGGAAATGAAGGCGAAAGTCGCCAGCAACCGATCTGAGGTGGTGCTGGCAGAAGCGGAAGTGCCGTTGGCCATGGCCGAGGCATTTCGCAGCGGAAATGTTTATCTCAACAAGGAATAGCCAGGCGACGGCCCGCTGCTGGGATCCATTCTTTGGTGATGATGTTTTTTCTTACCCGATCTAACGAGAGGTTTTCTGATGACGACCTTATTGCTGGTTTCTGCGCTGATGATAGCTGAACCGACGGACAAACAGTTGCCCCTGTTAAAGACCTTTCGCCAGGAGTTTATCTCGATTACACCTGGTCGCGGACGTTTTCCCCGGACGTTCACGATGGGCACCAAGGGTGGTAAACAGGCTGCGGAGCAGCCGGCGCATGAGGTGACCATGGCCCAGGACTTCCAGGTTGCCAAGTACGAGGTGCCCCAGGACCTCTGGGAGGCGGTCATGGGGAGTAATCCCAGTCGCTGGAAGGGACCTCGTAACAGCGTGGAAATGCTGACCTTCGAGGAAGCAGAAACGTTTTGCGTCAAGGTGACCGGGTTGTTACGTGCGGCAAAGCTGATCGGCCCGGGGGAAGTGGTTCGTTTGCCGAGTGAAGCGGAATGGGAGTACGTGGCCCGTTCGGGCACGAAGACTCGCTATTCGTTTGGCGATGACGTGGCGGACCTGGACGCTTACGGATGGCACACTGGAAACGCGGCTGGTAACGATCCACCGGTGGGCGCCAAAAAGCCCAACGCCTGGCAACTGTATGACGTGCACGGCTATCTTTGGGAATGGTGCGTGGACACGGGGCATGCGAACTACCAGCAGGCTCCGGCAGATGGTTCGGCCTGGATACGTGGCGGCAATGCCAAGCAGCGTGTCTTGCGTGGTGGCAGCTGGAAGGACAAGGCGGAGAAGCTGACCAGTACGTATCGTTGGTTGGTACCCGCAACCCTGAAAGATGATGCCGTGGGTTTGCGTTGCGTACTGGCGAAGGAACCGGCAGCCAGCAAGTAGTTGTCTGCCAGGGTCTCCCGTTGCTACTTGAGGTCAGGTAGCCGCGAGCGTGTATTTTTCAGGACGGTGTTCAGCACCAGGGTCATGGAAAACCGGGTCGTTTCGCCAATGGTAACGTCCTTGAGTTCTGCCTGGACGACACCAAAAGGTGCCTTGGCATTACGCCAGGTTTGTAATTGGCAACTGATCTTCCGTTGCTTTTGTTCGTACGTGAAATCAGTTTCCGTTCCCTCGCAGGAGAGTTTCCCCAGCTTGCTGTCCACGATCTTCTTGGGCAGAGTTTTGACCTCGGCGCCGGCACCGAGCAGCACGGGGATGGGGCTGGCCAGGGCGTCGAGTGCATCGGCCAGGGGTTCGGCATCCCGATTTCCTCGTTGAATGTAACCCTTGACCAGGTGTGCCAGCGGCGACTGTCCCGGTTGACAGTATTTTTCCGGGAGAAGAAGTTTTTCAGTCAGCTTGATAAGTCGCTTGTTGGTCGTGGTCTCGTAGTAGATCTCGATCCAGCGACACGGTTCGTCATCGACGGTTTCTGTACCGACGGAACTGATACCAAGGGTTCCCTTACCCGTGGTTTCCTGGTCACCGATCTTGCCCGTGATTTTGATGAGGTAACGAACGGAGGTGCCATCCTCGGGTAATTGTGTCAGTAGGTTTTGGGCATGTGCCGGGGCTGCCAGTAAAAGCACGGCCAGCAGAGCGTGGTAGCGGATGTTCATCATGTTCTCCTGTTCGCTGATATCCGGACGCATGTGCAGCTAACTATTCGCGTAATCCGGATAGCGTTTGTCGTGGGTCAATTGCCTTGAGCGCCTTGAGTGCTTCCCCGCGGATGCTTTCGTCGTTGGATTCACTGGCGATGGCCTGCAGGGGCGCAACCGCACTGCGGGCCTGGGTTCCAATGCGACGGAGGCTCTGGATGGCAATTCTTCGGCAAGCTGAGTCCGCATTGTCAAGCAACTGGACTAGTGCCTGAACGGTTGCCTCGTCCGCGGGTTGGATCAGGCTGATTCGTTCCGTGGCAGCAATTTTAACCAGGCGTTCCTTGCTGCTCATGGCCTTAAGTATTTCACCACGAGCTGCTTTTCCCAGTGCGGCCAGTACCCGGCAGGCAGTGATACGTTGAGCCAGGTCAGCCTGTGGATCATGTAGTATAGTTGCCAGTGCGGGAAGGATCCCGGTTCCCTGTTGTTGGAGCCATATTTCTGCACGCTGTTGGATCTCGGAATCACCTTTTTCGCGGGCCTCGGCGGCGGCATTCAGGGCAGCCGTCATATCGGCATAGGCATCCTGGGGAACCTTGATCTGGGGTTTCTTGCGCATTGTTTTCCGGGAGCGTCGCGAGTTCGACTTGCCGGAGGCAGCTTCGTTGGTTCCGGTTGATGGAGTCATGCTGGAATCGCAGCCGACCAGCACCAGTACCACCAGGGCACCACACCAAATCCATGAGCGAGACAAGAGTTTTTGCATCAATCCAACCGGTTATCTAGGAAAAGGGTTCCAGGGGTCGACAGTAGACAACCTTATCCCTTTCAGGGGTTCGGGGACAGGTGTGGCGTGAAAAAAAGTCCTTGTTTGAAAGTGCGTCTCCATGGACAATGGACTGGAGAGCGGAGGGGTTCTGTTACGCTACGATACGGGATCCAGGGATTCGGCATGATTTGAAACCATGAACCGGGAACGCAAGATGAAAATTGAACCTGCAAAAACCCATATCGCAAAAGAATTAAAACATACGAGCCCGCTGGTGTCCTGTCGTTTTGATCCCAGCGGCAAGTACATTTTTTTTGGAGCGGAAGATAGTCGTGTCTGGCGTTGGGATCTTGCTACCAATGCCAAGGTGGAACTGGCTGGCCACGACAGTTGGGTTCGCGGGATGGCCTTTCATTCAGAGGGTCACACGCTGGTCACGGGTGGTTATGACGGCCAGTTGATCTGGTGGTCTGCGCAGGGCGACAAGCCGGCGTTGCAACGTAAGATTGATGCGCACGAGGGTTGGATTCGAGCAGTGGCCGTCAGCCCGGATAACCAGCTGATTGCTTCCGTAGGCAATGACCTCGTGGTCCGGTTGTGGAGTTTTGACCAGGGGACCCTGGTGCGTGAGATGAAGGGTCACGAGTCGCACATTTATAACGTCGCCTTTCACCCCGGCGGGAAGCGGTTATTAAGTGGAGACTTGAAAGCCAACCTGCTGGATTGGGACGTGGCGACCGGGAAACAGCAGCGATCCATGATCGTCAAATCGCTCTACAAGTATGACAAGGGGTTCATGGCCGATATCGGTGGTATGCGAGCGATGACATTCAATCGCGATGGCAGCCTGGTAGCCTGTGCCGGAATCACGAACGTCACGAATGCCTTTGCCGGTGTTGGTAATCCGTGTATTGAATTACTGGACTGGGAAACGGGTAAACCCAGGATTCAACACCTGAGCAAGAACAAGTTACGTGGGGTCGCCTGGGGAGTGGTCCTGCACGACGAAAAATTCACGGTGGGCGTTTCCGGTGGGTCGGGTGGCTACATGTTGTTCTGGAAGCTGGATGCGAAGGAAGAGTTTCATCAATTGAAACTGCCCAACACGGCGCGCGACCTGGCACTGAGTCCGGATGGACACCAACTGGTCATTGCTCACCATGATGGAGTGGTGCGGTTGGCCCAGATGACCGAGAAGAAACCCGCCTGAGCAAGTCTGCTGGTCGGATGTCCCGAGCTAATGGAGTCGTTGTCCGACCTGTGCACCTTCGTCAAGGCAGGCCAGGAAAACGTCTTCTCCACCGGGTCCGCTGGCAACGATCATGCCTTCGCTGGTACCGAATGACATCTCGCGTGGTGCCAGGTTGGCGACCATGACGGCCTGGCGTCCGACCAACTGTTCCGGCTGATAGGCTTGCTTGATACCGGCGAAGACAGTTCGTTGTTCGTCCCCACCGAGGCTGAGCGTCAATTTTAGTAGCTTGCGG
>Ga0315331_10003015_pt1 | contig 12645 bp, 10 predicted proteins | sample M160m34915metaG_FD_203456 | JGI IMG/M metagenome (GOLD analysis project Ga0315331, IMG submission 203456) | Ammonia-oxidizing marine archaeal communities from Monterey Bay, California, United States - M1 60m 34915 | ecosystem: Environmental > Aquatic > Marine > Intertidal zone | place: USA...
CTCTGTGCTGGTTCAGCGCCGAGACGAGACTGCTCCCTATGCACCGCTCCCTTTCATCGAGGGGCCTTCTGGAGAGCGACTCCGAATCGGCTTCTTTACGGTGAATCCCTATGGCGACGATGCTGAGCCCGAGGTCAAACGCTCGATTGAAGCCACTGCGGCGCTCTGTGCAGACCTCGGCCACGAGGTCGAGCCGGTGGATTTGGATTTCGAAGGCGAGGCCTTTCTCGAGCATTTCATGAATCTATGGAGCTCGGTTCCCGCTGGGATCGTGCAGCGTGTTCAGGCGCGTGGGCTTGCCCCAGAGAGTGTGCTCGAGCCGGTCACGTTGGGCCTGGCCGAACGCTTCTCTCGAGCACCCGATGATGCAGTTCCGCGCGCGGCCGCCTTCTTCGAGGCCTATGCGCGTCGCATCGACTTGTATTTTCGACAGCATGATATGTTGCTCTCTCCGGTCCTGCGCCGTCCGCCGATTCCGATCGGAGAACAGGCGGGAACGAAGCCCTTCGATCAGGTCTATGGTCCGATGATCGATTACGTTTCGTATACCCCGATCTGGAACGCGACGGGCCATCCCGCGATGTCTGTTCCGATGGGGTGGAGCGACGAGGGACTCCCCATCGGCAGCCAGTTCATCGCGGGGTACGGACACGAGCGTCGGCTCATCGAGATGGCCTATGCGCTCGAGGCGGCCCGCCCCTGGACTTTTCCCCGGTCCGGCCATCTGCCTGACCTCGGCTGAGGCCTAGTCCGGGAGCGGGCTCTTTTGGATCGAGGTTTCTCCGGTGGCCCGGGTCTCCATGACGACGAGGTTTCGCGCAGCGGAGCCGAAAGCCGTATCGAGCGAGACCGCACGCTCGTAGGCCTCCCGGGCTTGATTGAAGAGCCCAAGCCGGGTCAGAGCGATCCCTAGATTATTCCAGCTTCGGCCGAGTTTCGGCTGAATCTGAGTCGCGAGGCGAAACCCTCTCTCCGCGATTTCCCACTGTTCGCGCGTCGGGGAGACGTCTCTGCTCATCACGCGCTGCGCGGAAATGTTATTGATGATGTGGGCATAGGCCGTGAGGTCGTCGATCGGACGAAGGTCTTCGACTTCGTCGAGCAGGCCGGTGAAGTCGATGATCATCTGAAAGCTGCTGGCCGCAAGGACGACCGCCATATGGTCGCTCAGGGCGGTCAAGTTTTGAAATTCTCGGGTCTCGGGTCGGTTTCTGCGCGCCTCCGCGTAGTAGATCGGCCAGTCCATCCCCCTCCCGAGAGCGATCAGGACAGACGCGAGGGCGACGCAGTTGCCCGAGCCGCGGGCGAGGGTGGCGGAGGCGTTCCCGGTGGCGCGCCAGTCGTAGGTGAGTCCGAGACCCTGGGGAGTCGGTTCTGTGACGAAATCGACGAGGGCCTGGGCCCGCTGTGGGCCCCGTGGCGCCTTCATCGTATGCACCCGGGCTCGCTCGATGATCGACTCGTCGAGGAGGAAGGGCGCTTCGGCCAGAGCCGGTGGGATGTTGGGAATGCGCGCCTTGAGGGCGGATGTGAACTCATCGGCGCTGTAGATCAAGCGTGTGGTCTTGAGCGCGTTCCCGGCGCACCCACCGCATAAGGCGATCGGGGCGAGCAGGAGGATGAGGAGCGCAAGCGCGTCGGCTCGGTTGCGGCGCATAGCGCATTCTAACGCCCAGAGTGTGTCGGGTGAAGGAAGAGCCTCTCTGGGGCATCTCGACTCGATGTTGGGCCGCAGGTATCTTGGTCTGATGAGAATCCGAGCGTCGCTGATCGTCGTGTTCGTCGTCCTGATCGGAGCGGGTTTCTATCTGATGAGTGCGACGGCGCCGCTCTCCGTCGCCCCCCGCTGGGCGCTCGCTGGCGACGAGTCGATTCCCGATGACGCCCTCACCGTCCGATTTACGGGCACTTCGACCCTGCTCTTCTCGGACGGAGAGACCGCCTGGATGGTCGACGGATGGTTCTCCCGGTTCGGACCGATTGCGCTGCTCAGCGGCGAGATCGCTCCGGATGTCGCGGCGATCGAGCGGGGCCTCGCCCGGAACGGAGTCGATCGACTCGCGGTGGTGATCCCGGTCCATTCCCATTTCGATCATGCGATGGACGCGCCCGAGGTTGCACGACGGACCGGGGCCGTGCTCTGGGGATCGGAATCGACCGCGAATATCGGGCGGGGTTGGGGCCTTCCAGAATCGCAGATCCGGGTGGCCGTTGACCGGGAGCCGGTCGAGGTCGGTCGCTTCACGATTCGTCTGATCGCGACCAATCACTTCGAGTTCCCGGATCCGGAGGTCCGTGCGCGCGCGCTCGATGATCCTGAGATCGTTGAACCGCTCGTTCCGCCGGTCGGCGCGTTCGACTATCGAGTCGGTCAACCTTATGCGATCCACGTCTCGCATCCCGAAGGAACGTGGCTGATTCAGGGTAGCGCGGGCTATCGCCCTGGAGGGTTCGCCGGCTTCGAAGCGGATACGGTCTTCTTGGGCGTGGGTGGGCTCGGGTCGCAGACGCCCGAGTATCGCGAGGCCTATTGGCACGAGACGGTGCAGACGACGGGCGCCCGTCGGATCATTCCGATCCACTTCGACAGCCTGATGGCGCCGATCGAAGGGCCTTTCGAGGGCGAGCCGCGCGGCGCGTCTTTCCTGTCCGAGGGCGACGAACTCGTTCGAGCGTTTCTGGAAGAGAAACTAGCGAGCGCCCCCGACCTCGAGGTCGCGACCTTACCCCGCTACGACCCGGTCGTACTGTTTCGCTGAGTGGACTTCCGCTCGGTCGGGGATCCGGGTGGAACGCATAGGCCGAGTGACCCGTTTCGAACGACCGCCTATGCTGCGTGGATGCCGAAACGACGTCTAGGGCTTTATGGGGCTGTTCTCGTGGGCTCGCTGCTCTTCCTGCTCCCTTCGGTTGGTCTACGGGCCGGAGAGGAGCCCGCTCCCCACACGGAGGAGCGAGAGCCGTGCGCGAACCGAGAGGTGCTGCGCCGACCTTGGTTCGGGGATCTCCACGTCCACAGCAGCTATTCGTTCGATTCCTATATCTCGAGTCAGCGGAACGAACCCGACGCCGCCTATCGGTATGCGCGGGGCGAAGCGATCTGGCTCCCCGACGAGGCCGGCGAACAAAAGGTGCGCGCGCAAATCCAGCGCCCTCTCGACTTCACCTCTGTGACGGACCACTCCGAGTATCTCGGACCGATCGCCGTCTGTACCCAGGATCCGAGCCGTCTAGGGTATTGGTGGCCCCATTGTGTGATGACGCGCGCGAGTCATTATTGGACTCAGCTGCTTGCGGCGAGCTGGTGGACCTCACTCGGCGGGATCCAGACGGAAGAGGTCTCACATTCCTTCGCATGCACGCTTTCCGACTGCGAGGTTGCCGCGAAGGGGGCGTGGGGAGAGATTCAGCGCGCCGCGGAAGAACATTACGACCGCTCTGCCGAGTGCCGTTTCACGACCTTCGTGGGCTACGAGTACACGGACGCGCCCAACGCGTTCAACATGCATCGCAACGTGATCTTCCGGAACGCAAACGTACCGGAGCTTCCGGTTTCGACCTACGACACTGGAGCCTACAACTTCCCGATTCTCTGGGAGCTTCTGCAGGAGCGTTGTGTCGACGCGGGGACGGGGTGTGACGTACTTGCGATTCCGCATAACTCCAATCTCGCCGGGGGCCTGATGTTCCGCGACCCCCTGACGCCAAGGGAGGCGAGTGATCGACTCCGCTTCGAGCCCCTGATCGAGCTGACCCAGCACAAGGGGGCCTCGGAATGCCGTTTTGATCGCGTCGCTGGACGAGGCGTGCTCACGGAGGACGAACTCTGTTCCTTCGAGCAGGTGGTTGCCGACAATTTGACGATGTTGGGCTCGGTCCACGGCGAGGTGTTGGCACCCGAGGCCGCGCCCGTCCCGATCGACGAGTTTCATCCGCGAAACCTCGCTCGCAACGCGCTCAAGGCCGGTCTCGCGTTGGGGCGTGAGACGGGCACGAACCCCTTTACCTTCGGCTTCATTGGCAGCACCGACAGCCACAGCGCGACGCCGGGCGGCGCGGAAGAAGACAACTACGTCGGTCATCTAGGCCGGAGAGACGCGGGCTATCGGAACGTCCAGGACCATTTTTTCTCGAACCCCGGTGGCCACGCCGTCGTGTGGGCCGAGGAGAACTCCCGCGACGCGATCTTCGAGGGGATGAGGCGAAAGGAGGCTTATGCGACGAGCGGGACACGGCCGACCGTGCGCTTCTTCGCGGGGGCTGACATCGAGCCGGGGCTCTGTGCTTCGCCGGACATGATCCAGAAGGCCTATGCCCAGGGCGTGCCGATGGGCGGGACGGTAGAGGATGCCTCGGCGGCGAGCCCGCCGCGCTTTCTCGTGAGCGCGCTCAAGGACGCCGGGCTCCCGGATCATCCCGGGACGGACCTCCAGCGATTGCAGATCGTCAAGGGGTGGGTCGACGAGACGGGTGAGACCCACGAGCGCGTGATCGATGTCGCCGGCGACGCGAATAATGGGGCTTCGGTCGATCACGAGACCTGCCTTCCAACGGGGAAGGGCGCGGCGACACTTTGCACAGTCTGGGAAGATCCAGAATACGACCCGAGTCAGTCGAGCTTCTACTACGTGAGGGTGCTCGAGAACCCGACCTGCCGGTGGAGCACATTGCAGTGTCAGGCGGCCGGGGTGAACCCCTTCTCGCCGAGCTGCGCGGAGCGCGCGCTGCTCGCGACCGCCGAAGCACAGGCTCGAGGAGCCGAAGGGGACGTGTACGGAAAATGCTGCCTCGACCCGAAGAGCGAGCCTTTCTACCACCCGGTCCTCCAGGAGCGGGCGTGGACGTCGCCCATCTGGGTGACGGCAACGACGACGAAGACGGTAGGGAATCAGGAGTTGCAGGAAGGGGCGCTGCTTCAGGCGTCGAAATAGTCGGGCCGCCCGGCCATCCAGAGATCGCCCCAGATTTGATGGCCGCCGTCTACGACGAGGGTCTCTCCGGTGATGAAGTTGCCCGAGGCGGCGGATAGGTAGACACAAGCCTGTGCGACGTCCTGGACGTGACCGAGTCTCCTCATCGGGTTGCTCTTCGCCAGGGCGAGCTGGGCCTCCTCCGGGTAGACGTTCATTCCCTCGGTATCGATGGGCCCCGGGAGTACGCTGTTGACCCGGATTTGGTCGGGAGCCCACTCTACTGCGAGGTTTCGCGACAGATGGGCGACTCCGGCCCTCGAGGCCACGGTATGCGAGACACCGAACATGCCGCGGATGAACGGGGCAACGATGTTTACGATCGAGCCTGCATGCTCCCCGCGGCGCCAGAGTCGTGCGGCGCGCTGCATCATCGTCCAGGGGCCGTTGAGGTTGGTGTCGACGACGGCGCGCCAGCCACCATCGGAGAGGTCGGCCGAAGCCTGTGGGAACTGTCCACCCGCGTTGTTGATGACGACGTCGAGTCCATGGCCCGCCTGCTCGATGGCCTCGAAGAGCGCGTCGACCTGTTCGGGCGCGCGGATATTGGTCGGAACGAGTTGATAGGGGGCGTCGATCCTCTCCAGCAGGGAAGCGGTCGTGGCCAACTTTTCCTCGCTTCGGCTGGCGAGGACGATTCGCGCGCCGAGGCGCGCGAAGAGCACACTGATCGCTTTGCCGATCCCGCTGCCGGCGCCTGACACGAGGATGGTTTGACCGGCGAAGAGATCCGTCCGGAAGACCGTCTCCAGCTCGAGCAGGGCGTCGTCGGGTACGCCAAAGCCTTTTTCGGAAATCTCATTCATAGCCGAAGGACTCCGTAGGAGGGGGGCTCGATCGGCGTATTCAGCGAGGTACTGATCGCGATCCCGAGGGCGTTTCGGGTGTCGACCGGGTCGATCAGACCGTCGTCCCAGAGGTGTGAGGTGGCATAGTAGGCGCTCGATTCCTGGGCGTAGGATTCGATGATCGGGGTTCGGATCGCATCGATCTCGTCGTCGGTGGGCTTCTCACCGGCGCGTTCCAGTTGGCGGATCTTGACCTCGGCCAGGGTATTGGCGGCCTGTTCTGCGCCCATGATCCCGACCTGGTGGTTTGGCCAGGAGAAGATGTAGCGACCGTCATAGGCGCGGCCGCACATCCCGTAGTTGCCGGCGCCGAAGGAGCCGTTGACCATGACCGTGAACTTGGGCACCGAAGCGCCGGACTGGACCATGATGAACTTCGCTCCGTCCTTGCAGATCCCCCGTGCCTCGTACTCCTGGCCGACCATGAATCCCGTGATGTTCTGTAGGAAGACCAGGGGCGTCCGGTTCTTGTCGCAGAGTTCGATGAAATGGGCCCCCTTGAGCGAAGAGTCATTGAAGAGGACGCCGTTGTTGGCCAGGATGCCGACCTTCTGGCCCCAGATATACGCATAGCCGCAAACGAGCGTCGTCCCGTAGTCCGGCTGGTATTCGTGGAAATAGCTGCCGTCGACGATTCGGGCGATCACCTCCCGCATGTCGAACTGGATTTTGATGTCGTCGGGGATGATCCCGTAGAGCTCCTGGGGATCGTAGAGCGGCGCTTCGGACTCTCGCCGCTCGATCGAGGTCTTTTCCGTTCGGGTCCATTGGGAGACGATCTCGCGACCGAGCAGGATCGCCTCTTCCTCGGAATTGGCTGCGTAGTCTGCGACGCCGCTGATCTGGGTATGAACGTCTGCTCCTCCGAGCGTATCCGCATCGACGATTTCGCCGGTGGCGGCTTTTACCAGGGGCGGGCCACCTAGAAAGATCCCGCCGTTGCCGCGCAGGATCACGGCGTAGTCCGAGAGTGAGGGGATATAGGCGCCGCCCGCCGTACATTGGCCAAAGACGAGGGAGAGCTGGGGGACACCCATCTTGGACAGGATCGACTGGTTGCGAAAGATGCGACCTGCCGACTGACGGTCGGCGAACATCTCCGCCTGGAGGGGGAGGAAGCCGCCTGCGCTGTCGCAGATATGGACGACCGGGAGTCGATTTTCGATCGCAATGTCGAGACATCGGACGGTCTTCTTGACCGTGAGCGGATACCAGGCGCCCGCCTTGATGCTCGGGTCGTCCGCGCGGATCATCACCTCTCGGCCGCTTACGATACCGATCCCCGTCACGACGCTCGCGCTCTTGGCTTCGCCGCCATATTCCGTGTTGGCGGCCAGGGAAGAGAGCTCAAGGAAAGGTGTCCCGGGGTCGAGGAGTCGTTCGATCCGCTCGCGGACGAAGAGCTTCCCGTGATGCTCGAGCCGGTCGAGGTCGCGCTGGGGGCGCTCGAAGCGAGCCTTCTCTTGGCGGCTCCGAAACTCACCGACGCGTTTGAGGTTGGCCTCTCGGAATCGTTGGAACTCGGGACTACGCGGGTCCACTCGGCTCTCGATGCGTCTCATCATCGTGAGGTCTCCTCTTCCTCGTCAGCTTCGGCAGCGAGGCGCACGAGGGCGTCGCCCTGGTTGAAATTGGCACCCGGCGCGACGCAGACCTCTGCGACGCGGGCGGAGTGCGGGGCGGTCAGGGCCGTCTCCAGCTTCATGCTCTCGATGGTGACCAGGAGGGCACCGGACTCGACCCGGTCGCCCTCGGCGACCGCGACGGCGACGACCGTCCCCGGCATGGGCGCCCGCAAGACCTCGTCTCCACCGCTCGGCTGCGCGGCGTGTCGGGCCCGCTCGAGTGCATTGATGGATTCGACGCGATGAACACGGCCGCGGAGGTGAATGAAATGTACGTCGCCTCGGGTCACCGCGAAGACGCGTTCCTCGCGCCCGTCGATCTCGAGCGAGTAGGCCCCGTCCTCGGTCGTGGGGGCGAGGTCCGCCTCGACGGTTCTGCCCCCGATCGAGAGGCGTATGCGGTCGAGCTCGTAGAGGGGGTGGACCCGGTGGGTCTCGCCCTGGAGCTGGAAGTCATATCCCATGGTGACTGCGTCTCCTTTCAGTTCTGCCAGCCGCCGATGGAGGCCTGGGGCTCTGGGACCGCATCGACACGTTCCAGGAAATCGCGATCCGAGAGGGCGGCACTGGCAAGCACGGCCTCGCGCTCTTCTGTAGAAAGGGCAGGCGCGGCGAGCGCCTCGGCATGGTCGAGGACGAAGCCCGTCTCCACGTCCCCCGCGGCGAAGGCGGGGTGGCCGAGGACGCGCTCGAGGTAGGCCGTATTCGTCGTACAGCCGAGGATCACCGTTTCGCGCAGGGCGTGGCGGGCGGCCTCGATGGCCTCCTCGCGGCTGGCCCCATGGACAATGAGCTTCGCGAGCATGGGGTCGAAGGCCGTGGTGACGGTTTGTCCCGTACGGATTCCTGCGTCGAAGCGGACACCCGATCCGGCTGCTGGACGGACGAGGAGCAGTTCGCCAACGGCCGGTTGGAAGTCCTGCTCGGGGTCCTCCGCGCAGAGCCGGCACTCGATGGCATGACCCTGGAACGCGATCTCGTCCTGCGTGAAGGTGAGGGCTTCTCCTGCGGCGATGCGGAGCTGTGCCTCAACCAGGTCGAGCCCCGTCACCATCTCCGTCACCGGGTGCTCGACCTGCAGCCGAGTATTCATCTCCAAAAAATAGAAGGTGCCGTCGGGGGCGAGCACGAACTCGACCGTGCCGGCGTTGCGGTAGTCGGCGGCTCGGGCGATCGAGACCGCCTGTTCGCAGATTTCTGCTCGCAGAGCCGGGTCCAAGTCCGGGGCGGGGCTCTCCTCGACGAGCTTCTGGAAGCGGCGCTGGATCGAGCAGTCGCGTTCGCCGAGGTGAACCACGTGGCCATGTGCATCGGCGAGGATCTGGACCTCGATGTGGCGGGGCTGTTCGACGTAACGCTCGGCATAGATACGGCCGTCGGCGAAATAACGCTCCGCTTCGCTGCGGGCGCGCTCGATGGCCGCGCCGAGTTGAGCGGGCTCTCGGACGATCTGCATGCCCTTCCCGCCGCCCCCTGCCGAAGCCTTGATCAGTAGGGGAAAACCGACCTCGGTTGCGCGCTCAGCGAAGGTCGCGGGGTCGTCCTCTTCGCTTGCCGAAGGCGTGAGCGGAACTCCCGCCTGCGCGACGAAGCGACGCGATTCGATCTTGTCGCCCATCAGGCGGATCGCCGCGGGCGAGGGCCCGATCCAGCGCAGCCCGGCATTCTCTACGGCTTCGGCAAAGGCGGCGTTCTCCGCCAGGAATCCGTAACCGGGGTGGAGCGCATCCGCGCCGAGCTCGCGTGCGATCGAGAGGATCTGATCCCCGTCGAGGTGGGCCGAGACGGGGGTGTCTCCCGTGATCAGGCGCGTTTCGTCAACCGCGTCGAGCACGGGGCTCTCGGCGTCCGCGGCGTGCAATACGGCCGCGCTCGAGATCTCGAGTCGGCGAAGGGTTCGGGCGACACGGAGCGCGATCTCGCCCCGATTGGCGATCAGGACCTTTTGGATTCCCGGGACGCGCGTCATACGAGGATCTCCCTGCCGGTAGCGGTCAGCTCAGCCATCGATTTGGGCCTCCAGCCGAGCGACGGCGCGCTCCAGCCGTGAGAGGGTGGGTTCGGTCTCGGGAGCGGTCCGCACGACGATTCCCGCAAGCAGCGCGTCGGCCAGTTGATCCTCGAGTGCCGCCGTATCGAGCTCCTTGTCGCTGAACGTGAATCGCCAGACGGCGTGCTCGATCCCGCCGTAGATCAGATCCCGGATCACACTGGGGACGAGGTCGGGCCTGAGTGCCCCCTCGGCGATGCCTTGCTCGACGACCTCCCGGGCCAGACCCGTGTAGCGGCGGTTCAACTCGAGGATTGCCTCGTCGTAGAGGGCGACGTCAGGTCGTGCCTCTCGCAGGATCACGCGGCAAAGTCCTCGATCCGATGCGAATGTGTCGAGGTGGCGGCGGATGATGAAGCGCAGTCGATTCTCTGTGCCTCGAACGGAGCGGAGGCCGGACTCGGTCCCGGAGATCAGGTCTTCGTAGAAGGTCTTCATGACGGCGATCAGCAGCGCGCGTTTCGAATCGAAGTAGCTGTAGACGGTCCCCTCGACGACTCCGGCGCGAGCCGCAATTTCAGCGACCGCGCTGGCGCCATAGCCTCGCTCGGCGAAGACCGCGCGCGCGGCCGTGAGGATCTGGGCTTCGCGTTCTGCGCGCGGCCGCCGCGTGCGGCGTCGGGGAGGCAGGGCGGCCGCCATGTTTCAGTTGCCCTCGAAGCGCGGGGGGCGCTTTTCGCGGAAGGCGCGGAAGCCTTCGAGGGCATCCTGGGTTCGGGCCATGTTGGGCAGGGCAAGCTGGGCGTACTCGAAAGCCTGGGCCAGCGTCATGTCCTCCATGGCGTGAAAGCCCATCTTCCCCAGGCGAATCGCGCTCGGAGATCGCGAGGCGATCACGTCGAGGAGATCGTCGATCGCCGGGTCGAGTTCCGCGCGGGACACGACCCGGTTGAGCAGCTCCGCCTCCTGGGCCTCTGCGGCGGACCAGCGCGCACCCGTGATGCACCATTCGAGCAGCTTGCGCCGGGGCATGGCCCGGAGCATGTAGGGCAGGATCATCATCGGGAAGAGTCCGATCCCCGACTCGGGCACGCCGAAGGTCGCCGTGTCGGCGGCGACCGCGAGGTCGCAGGCGCACATCAGGCCCAGACCCCCGGCGAGCGCGTGACCATTGACCCGAGCGACGGTCGGCTTGGTCGTCTGCTCGAAGGTCTTGAATAGCTCGATGATCGGGTTCGTCGGTCGTGCCGGATCCACCTCGAAGGGCGAGTCGGCGGTCGACGCCTGGAGATCCCCGCCGGCGCAGAATGCCTTGTCGCCGACGCCAGTCACGACGATCGCGCGGACCTCGTCGTCCGCCTGGGCCTTGCGCAGACCGACTGCAATCAGGGCAGCGACCTCGTCGTTCAGCGCGTTGCGCTTGGATTCACGATTCAGGGTGATCCATTGCGCCGCTCCGCGGCGTTCGAAAAGGACGAGTTCGGTCGCGGTGTTGAGCGCCGCCATCATGAGCTCCTCGATTATTAATGAGATAGACTCATTAAAAAAACAGATATAGTCAATAGGCATGCGAATTTTTTGAGGTAGTCTTCAATTATTATTGAGTACATCTCGATTTCTTGAGGGAGTCCCGATGGCCGCCGGATTCGACTTGGACGAGGACCAGCAGGCGATTCTCGCCGCCGCCGATCAATACGCCCGGGAGCGCCTGGCGCCCTTGGCCAAGCGGATGGACGACGAGGAATGGTGGCCGGATGAAGCTTTCCGGGCCTTGGGCCCGGCGGGCTATCTCGGGGTGACGGCGCCCGTGGAGCTCAGCGGGGCGGGCCTGGACCTCTTCGCGAGTGGTCTCGTCTGCCAAGCGCTCTCGCGTTGGAATTATGCGATGGCCTTGTCGTGGGTCGCCCACGAGAACCTGTGCATGAATAACCTCCTGCGCAATGGGACCCCCGAGCAGGTGGAGCGCTACGTACCTGGGCTGTGTGACGGCTCTCTGATTGGTTGCTTGGGCCTGACGGAACCGGGTGCGGGCTCGGATGCGCTCGGGTCGATGGCGACGACTGCCGTGCGCGACGGCGACGACTACATCGTGAACGGTCGCAAGCTCTACATCACGAACGGGCCGGTTGCGGATATCTGCCTGCTCTACGTCAAGACGGATAAGGCGCGCGGTGCCCATGGTATTTCGGCGCTGGTCGTCGACATGCACGCCCCCGGTGTTCGCGTCGCACAGAAGATGATCAAGATGGGCTTCCGTGGCTCGCAGACAGCGGAGCTCGCCTTCGACGATTGTCGAGTCCCCGCAGCCAACGTGATCGGGAAGGAAAACGAGGGCGTTCAATGCGTGATGAGTGGTCTCGACCTCGAGCGGGCGATGATCTCGCCGATCTGCGTCGGGATGGCGGAGCGTGCGCTTGAACTCTCGGTTGCGCACGCAAAGGAGCGCAAGCAGTTCGGGGAGCCGATTGGGAATTTCCAGATGATCCAGTCGCGGCTCGCGGAGATGGCCGCGCTCGTCGAGACCATGAAGGTCTACAACTATTACGCCCTGGCCTCCATGAACGACCTACCGCCGGGCGAGGGCGGTCGCGGGGAGGTCCACAAGGTCGCTGCGATCTCCGTCCTATACGCGGCCGACTCGCTCAATAAAGTGCTCGACCATGCCGCTCAGATTCATGGTGGCGTGGCCTATATCTGGGAGACCGAGATCAACCGGCTCTACCGCGGGATCAAGCTGCTCGAGATTGGGGCGGGGACGACCGAGATCCGCAAGATGATCATTGCGCAGGAGCTGCTGAAGGGCTGAACTTCCGCCCATGATTCGTGAATCCGAGTTCGTGGGAGATCGCCGCCGGGTCGCTTATGTGACCCTCTCGATGTTGATTCTCGTCAACGTGATGAGTCAGCTCGACCGCCAGATCATGAGCGTGCTGCTCGAGCCGATCCGAACGGATCTCGAGCTCACTGACACCCAGATGGGCGTGATCGTCGGGGTCGCTTTCGCGGTCTTCTACACGCTCGCCGGTTTGCCGCTCGGCCGCCTCGCAGATCACGCGAACCGCCGCAACGTGATCGTGACCGTCCTGGGTTTCTGGAGCCTCGCGACCGCAGCCTGCGGTCTGGCCCGTGGCTACTGGCAGCTCTTCGCGGCGCGTGTTGGCGTGGGCATCGGAGAGGCGGGCTGCGCGCCCGCGGCCCAGTCGATCCTCTCC
>Ga0315331_10003021_pt1 | contig 12638 bp, 18 predicted proteins | sample M160m34915metaG_FD_203456 | JGI IMG/M metagenome (GOLD analysis project Ga0315331, IMG submission 203456) | Ammonia-oxidizing marine archaeal communities from Monterey Bay, California, United States - M1 60m 34915 | ecosystem: Environmental > Aquatic > Marine > Intertidal zone | place: USA...
CTGTACGACACATTGCTGCAAAATCCCTAATCATCTCCGCCGAATATCGACACGGCCGATTCACATGGCGTGTATCGAGGCGTGGGGCACAGGACTCCCGGACATCCCGCCTCAGTGAAGCCCCCCTGCATCCCGTGCCGAATGCGATTGCGGCTGTCCTCGATCTGCCTCCATGTTACAGTCGAACCAGGTCGTTCGTTAATCGAAACCGTCCAGAAGTGTTTCACCTTAGGTGACGTTATGGTCTGCGCGAAGCGAGAGGAAGGTGGTCGGAAACGTCGACTCTGACTCGCCACACGGTGGGCGGGGCTGCGTGGCCATCATTCGCCTGCTATTCACAACCAGTGTTGGGGAATCCTCAACAGCTCTCAGTCCCTGACTGAGCTGACCGGTGGACCACGATGCCGGCCACCGCCATATTCAATGCCTGCGCCACGTCCACCCATGGCCTGCCATTGCGCAATATGGCGTCCGCAAATTCGCTCATGAGGTAACCGCACGACCAGCAACAAGAAATTTAATGTCCAGCAGCGGCCGCTACTGCACGTGCACCGTTTCGTCATGCACTGTCTGCGCGAATGTGAATCCCTGGAACCTTGAACTGGCACAGCATGCTCTGATCAGACAATCGACATCTGTAATATGCCACTCAGAAATCCGAGAAAGAAAGCACCGAGTATACCGCCGCCAATTGCCCCAACGATGTACCAAAGTCTCGCTCAGACAAATCGGAATTGAAGATGGAAATCATCACGCGGACAAATTCGAGTCTGGCGCCGCCCCACCCTAAGGAATAAGCCAACTCGAGCGTGAAGAATCGCAGAGATATTCGAAGGCCGTGTATCACACATTGAGAGCTTAGCGCAGACAGGCTGCAACCCACCGACAACAAGAGTGCAAAGCACAATAGCCGCTCCAAAAAATAAAATCAGGATGCCTTCCTTGCCATGCGTGGAAAAATCCCACGCAAGCAGGGCAATTGCGACGCACAGCAGCGTGAGCAAAACAGGTCGCCCCTTAAGAACAGTTGCCATTGGGGTCAGTGCATAACGTATCGCATCACCGATGCCGGAATGGATGCCATCCATTATAAAACACACGCAAGTCCGCATTCGCGTACATCGTCCCGTTATCCATGCTTTTGCTTAGCGACACCACTCGGATCAAGCCAAAGCCAGGATAAGGCCAAATGCCTCAATGGCATTCGGTGATTAGCTTGCGATACCTGGCCATCCGGTATTCAAACGCATTTCGATCGACTGTTCCATCATTGGTAAAAGTCTTTAATCTGCATGATTGAATCAAGTTAGTCGATTCATTCACGCAGAAAGAATTAATGGCCCTTGCCGTCGATCGGAAACATTGAACACAGCATTAGTTGCCTGAATGCGATTCGGACCGAGCAGCCCTTGGCGGAAGCGTAGCCTCCCAGGCGGCCAGTGCCGATGGGAAACCAGCGCGTCCCAACCCAATGCGTACGAATCGGTCCGAACAACCAAGGCATTCGCCAGGCAGCAATAGTACTCCGTGGTTCTGCGCCAGGTCGTGACAATAGTCAGTCGTATTGGCGAACGGCTGCGTTTGATGGGAGCCCAGTTGAGCCAAGTCAATTTCGACCAGCACCGTGGAGCCAGCTATTGGAGGACGCCAACGGAACAACGCCGATTGCCGTTTCATGAACTCAGCGCAGATCTCTAAATTTGCACGCACAATCTCCCGGCTGCGATGTGCAAGTTTGTCACGAACGGATAACGCCTGAATGGATAGATACTCTGTGGGGGCGGCAGGACAAATTGTCGTATAGTGTTTCCAACCGATCAATTCTTCGCGAATTTGTTTGTCGCGAATAACCAGCCAGCCCGCTCGCAATCCGGGCAAGCCGAATGTCTTCGACAGACCGTTGAGTACGATCGCTTTCGGGTAAATTTCTGCGGCTGACGGAATCGCCGGCTTCCGTTCGAATGCCGTTTCCAAGCCTCGGTAGATTTCATCGCAGAACAGCCAGCAGTCGTTGCTTCGGGCAATTTCCACCAGCTGTTCCAGTTCGCCAGCGGTAGGCTGGTACCCACTCGGATTATGCGGAAAATTAACAATGATTAAGCCAGTTTTCGAATTGACGAGCGACTTTAAACGATCCAAATCAATTTCCCAGCCCGTTTCGGTCGGAACCAGGTGCCACAGCTGAACCTTGCCGCACACGTGATCGGCCACGTGATGCAAAGCGTCATAGGCTGGACTGAGCGCCACGACTTCATCGCCGCCCTCCAGCAACGTCTGCATCGTTAAATAGATACCTTCGACTGGCGACGTCAAAATCACAACATCATCGACAGCAGCGCTTTCGTACATCTCGGCAATCAGTCGGCGGTATTCCGGGTGGCCTTGAGTTTCGGTGTAGCCCAGTTCCACCTTCCCAAACTCTTCCAGCGAACCGCCGGACAAATCCAGCAACTCCGCGATAGAAGTCGTTTCGCAATCCGACGACGCCAGAACGTGAGATGCAGTGAACTCGTAGAGAGCGAAGAACTGTTCGGTCAAAAACGGTTTGATTTTCATTCGTGGCTATCGGCCTTATTCTTCTCCGGCACCGGCGACCACAAACAACTCTGAGCCAATTCGGGATAAAACAACACAGCTTTTACTGGTTGGTCATGGCTTGCAGTTGCAGCAACTGCAACTGAGTTGGATACCCTACAAGCTGCCCGATCCGCCAGAACGGATTACGTCTGTTGGAGCGGCGATAAAATGGTGCGGCGCATGCTCCCCGCGCAGCCAAATCATAACGCGTTACCGGCGGCGGTCCAACGCTTTGTTATCCTGCGTTCTGACAGCCAGGACGATACGTCATTGCCAACTCTCACGAGAAAATCAGAAGCGGTCGACCCTGACGAGATCGCCGGCAATACACATAAAGCCTTGATTTGCGAACGCCGGCTGCGAAATTCAGCCGATAAGCAAAGGAAACTTCCGATCCGGATGAACAGCAATGGCCATGATCGCCATTCTAAGTACTGATTCGTCCACGGGGAACAAAACGCAGATCGGCAACACAGAACATTTCGCTCACGGCTCCAAAAAGAAGCTAATGGCATGTTAGCCGAACCCCGTGTTTTCATTGGTTTTCAGCGGTTCATCGGCTCGCGACATTTTCGGTGGCACCATGAATTCGGTGGCATTCGCATCGATTCGCGAAGCTGTGTTGCCACTTTCTGAACCGCCAGGAGTCCGTGCGTTGAACTGCTCAAAATGTCCATCTGAGACAATTGCGTAACTGCTGTTCTGAACGATGACCCTGTTTCCGATCCATGCCGCTGACCTGCCCCATTAACCGAGGCCAGACTTTGAGTGGTAGACTCTGGTGTTTGCACACAGAAGAGGGAGGCATCAGATGCCACGTAAGCGATTCAAGACAGAACAGATTATCCAGAAGCTTCGGGAAGCGGAAGTCCTGCTTTCGCAGGGAAAGGACGTTGCGGCGGCGTGTCGGCAGATCGGCGTGACCGACAACACCTATTACCGCTGGCGGAAGGAATACGCTGGGATCCGGACGAATCAGGCGAAGCGTCTGAAGGAGCTGGAGAAGCAGAACGCTCGACTGAAGAAGCTGGTGGCCGAGGCGGAGCTGGACAAGGCCATTCTGCGGGAGGCCGCATCGGGAAACTTCTGAGCCCTCTGAAGCGTCGTCGTACAGTGGAGCATGTGCGTCGCACTCCGGGGCATGCTCGGGTATCCGAACGTCGTGCGTGTCGGGTCGGGTACTCGGGCAGTCTCGTTCCACTCAACGCCGTCAGGCTCATGTTCTGGAAGATGAACCGCATCGGGAGCAGCGCCCAAAGTGCCTGGACATCTTCGGAAAGCTTTATGCATCCGATTTCATGCGACGGTCGCGACCCAGCACGACTGCAGCCGCAAAATACGTAATCTCGCAGGTTGGGGGGGCAGTCTTCCACATGGCACAACCAGTGGTTCGGAACGAGCAGGATTCGGCTCAGCCGCATAACGTTCAAGGTTCACCGGCATGCGGTGGGTGATCGTCCATTTTAGAACGCCCGGCTTCGCGGCTCCGGTTCACGCTGCTGTTATGCCCCGATTTCCGCCGAACAGCACAGATCGGGGCGACCATGCCATTCATGAACAATATCACGCATGAGCAGGGCGCAGTCAAATTCGACGGAACCAGTTGGAAATCGCGATTGATCCTCGAAATAGCTGGATTGGATCGTGTCAATGTTTAGTGATGCGACGTGCCAGTTGTCGCATTGCAGTTCAAGACCATCGAATCTGCCATCTGTACTGGTATCCGAATATCCAAGTGATCCAAGCTCGAAAAATCTAGAGGCCGATTCGAGTGAGTCGAACACCGACGAATCCGAAATGTCCGGGACGACCGAACCGGAAACATGAACCGTTGCAACTCCATCGACACTTGCCATCTTCACAGAATAGTGATCGCCATTTTCCGCAACAGTGAATCTCGCATGGTGATGTACCCCGGGGAAGATCCTGCCACCGGCGCAAGAATTTAGCATTGAGTTAGTATCACGACGAGGGATATAGACGCCTTGTATCGTCTGGCCGTTGGAATCCCATTCAACGGCAATTCTGTGCGCTGCATTCTCGGAGCGGATCCCCCAGGGTATTGGCAACAGCTTCGGGCGGACCCGTTTCAAACGAATCAGGCAGATGCCGCCGATCGCGTAACCATGGATCAGTTGCGGGCGGAACGGCGCAGGCAACGCGGCGGCCATGCAGTCAGGGTCGATGCGATAGTTCGCGAGAATGCGTCGATCAATGACACCACTGATTGTAGGTAAACGCATTGGCAAATGGGGCATAACGTCCAGCATCACCGGGCGGCGAAAAGTGATTCTCTATTTCAAATTGCCCGGACTTCGCCGTTCCGGTCCATCATATTGTGATCCATCTTGTCCGCCATTCAGCCGCAGCCCAAATCCCTGACGAAGCTGGCAGTCGGCGTAACCTTGTTGGCATCCACGCCAAGTTGAGTCACGATAAGTTCACGTAATGTAACCCAAATGTCACTTGGCCCCATTGGGCCATGCCTGTTCTTCAGAGTTGCGGTGTTCAGCGCAAGCACACGTTCCGACAACCCGCGAAACGTACCAAAGTCCATTGCAAATTGTGTGGCGAATGGGCTTGTTGCGATTCTACTGAGCCAGCCAACGAAGAAAAGGCAAGCGACGCCGGTCACGAAAAATATCGTTCCAGATACGTCGCGGCCTGACGCCACCAAAGCAGTCAGTACCGAGACGCTGCAGGTAACCAGGATGTTCACCCCGACAACCCATGCCGGTCGCACCAGATCCGGCAGCCTTAATTGCATATTTTTTGCAAGTCTTGTCCAGAATGACCGCCGATTATGATCGGGTGCGATCTCAGTAAGCGAAGTACACGGGCCGAAACATTCGGTGATTCCGGTATCCAGCATTCCCTTGCGAATGTCGCAGAAGGTTGCGGCTGTCAAACACGTTCCAGCGGGAGCCATTTCCATTTGAGATTTGACGCATTCGAAAAGGTCGCCGACGGTGACAATGTTCTGAGCATCCTCGTCTGAGATTTCGATACCGAAAGATGCTTCCACATCCATTAACAGTTCAACAGTGTCGAGCCCCATGGGTCACCAAATGTTTTGTTGGGGGGAGATAACCTCAAGGATGACCAGCACGGCTGTTCCGGCTCCCGTTCATCCATCTGTTATCACGCGATGCCACCGAGCGGGTCATCTCAACGGTAACGTCACGGATGATCATGTAGTATAGACCCGTCATAGTGTTGAAGTGCACTTCCAGCAACCACTGCATGCGAGGTCGCTGGAAGAACAGGCAACAGGATCAACGCGTAGCCTGTTCCAAAACGCCGATAATCATTTCGGCTAGTTGATTGAAATAATCGCATGATGCGCCATCGAGCTGTGAAGAAACGCGTTGCAAGTCCGAAGCGCAGCGACGCAAAATCCTGATGCGATCGAGATCTAAAACGCCATCATTCAACAAAAACGTGCAAATGCAGCCCACCGCAGCGGAATCGAGTGAACTAATGCAGACACCGTCGATCTCTTCACCAGCCCACCCTTAAGGAAACGCACAATCATGGAACTCTGAATAAGCCTGCTGAAGGTCCATGCGAGCAACTCGGAAACGTTTAGCGGGATAACGTTTGAGTTTAACGGGCCGAGTGCAAGGTGTGATGAGCGAAGCGAACGGCGATACAATTCGGCTTCGGTTCATCGATTTGATATGCGGCGTTCGTCTGACACTAAGCGAGAATGATATCATCACTTAACGAATTCGACCTTGACCGTACGTCCGTCCACCTCAATGACTTCGCCAAAGTTGATCTTTCGAGAAAACGCGTCGATGTCTTCGACTGGCGATAGCTCGACCGTCATTTTTTCGCCAGACGCTGAAGACGTCATCATATGGCTTGAGCCGTCGGTCATGCCTATTAGTGTTTCTCGTATGTCGTCACGATCCTCTTCGTCATTGACACCGGTGATTTCCACCATAACCGTCGTTGCGGGATCAACTTCGAAGCTGAAACTGCAGCTGCTCAGCATTAGCAGGCCCACAGCGAGAATCGGCAACATCGTACCTCGAAGTGGTTGGGGCTGGGCGAACATCTCTTTGCTCCTAATCCGCCGAACGCCCGGGATGACCGGGTCGACGAAAAAGTGTAAACAACCAAAAGACTCAATGGCCAAACGCAGGAACTGGACGACTCCGGTTCATCCCATTGTTATGCAGTCATCATCGATAGTCCAATATGCACGATAATCAACACTGCGTTGACAATCGCGACAGCTAATCCGAATCGCGTTCTGGCAGGCGAATGTCCTTTCGTCAAACCGTAACTTGCGATGATCGTGAGTATCAATTGGACAGGAATGTTAAGGAATAACAGCTTCACCCATGTTGATTGAACACGGTCGCTGGTGACCGCAAAGAAACCATCTTGTCCCTGCAGGAACATGTACACGACGAACCAAACAAGAAAGCCGCGGACGAACCCCAGAAGAATCATTTCCTCTCGGGATCGGGAACCATTCGAGTTTTCGGCGCGAGCTTCGTTATTCATTCTTCTAAGGAGCGATCGTTGCCGACCGACTGTATAACGTTATGGATAACCGAGCCGGCAGTTGACGTGAATGAGCAGAGCGAGCCAGCCCGGCTGTTCCGGCTCATGCGTTGATCATGCCGGGGCCGTCCTCATGTTGCAGATCGCTTATGAATTGTCAATCGGCTGCCGAATAATGACCCCTGCAACAAGCAGAATGACACCGAGAATCGCAAGTAGTCCAGCGGCCATTGACGGTATTGATACAACACTCATGTCTTGTGCCAAGTCTGATGGGTTCGGTGCGGTGCTGGAACTGGCAATCGAGTTGAACACCCGGAGCATTCCGACGAGAGTGGTGACGAAACAGGCGAACGCCACTGCGAGGGATGCAATCCCGGATCGAACCAGCCACCGCGTCGAACGCGTTTGTGGATCTGCTGAAGTTGCATTGCCTGGCTCGTAGGGGTTTTCGGTCATTCTTGTCCTTGGCTTGTGATGTTTGTGACACGCCAGACATGGCTAAACGTTGGCTGCCGCGGTTTGTGATGCATAACGATTGAGGTCGCCGGGCTCCGGCCAGCGACTTTGAGTTTAAATCCCGCGCGGTCCGCTGCTGCGTGTGCAACCCTTTGTTATCCCGAGTTTTACGTCAGGATAGCATCAACGGCAGCAACAATCTCGTCAATCAATTCAGGATCCATGAACCTGTAGTTGTCCGGAATATCCAGAACGTGCAATTCCTTGAATCGCATTTCACCGGGGTACTCAGCCATCAGTCGTTGTTTATGTTTTGTTTCCATCACCAAGACGATGTCAGCCCATTTCAGATCATCTGAAGTTACTTTCTTACGAGCATTCCTGCTTGTGCCACAGGAACGTGCATGCACCAGTGGTTTGTCGGCGTAAATTTTCTCGCCAGTCGGACTTCGCCACTGGTTCCTGGAGCAAACAAACAAGACTTTCACTGAATCGTGGTCGAGCATCTCAGATTCACTCACACGAGGATATTCAAAGTCAAGCTGTTTTGCCCGATGTCGTCTGTTGGACCGGGTGTAAACATGCTTCCATTTCTTTTCGCCTGGCCAATCGTCTTTGATCATGATTGAGCGGGATAACGTCCGTGATCACCGACCCGGAACACGCGATCATCCATTTCAAAAGCACACGCAAGTCCGGCTTCGCGTGCATCGCATTGTTATCCCGCGTTGTCCGCCTGAAATTTTCCGCTCAAGGCCGCGCGAGAGAGTCAGTTAACAGACTATCAGTCCCCAGTTCGGCAAGAAACTCTTCCATCGAATTGGCCACCTTGAATGACGAGAAACTAAATCCGTCTGATTCTTCCTGAGACAAATAGTGAATTGTTCCAACAGTTCGTTTCAATTCGATCGCGACCGGATCTCCGATCGGGCAATCGCCGAACAAGACGAATCCTTCGTCAAAGCCGCAGCCATCAATAATTTCATCGTCTGCGCACTCAGCTATGGATACGTAGTCTAGTGTCCTGAGTTAGAAATTCGTTTACAGACATGCTTGACCTTATCGAGTATCAAGTCTGCGGTTGCAGTCCAGCGAAAGGGTTTGGGATTTTCGTTGTGTTCTTCAAGGTCGCTTTTGATGGCCGCTTCGAGATGGCGAACGCTGCGAAAGGCTCCGCGACGAATACGCTTGTTGGTGATTTCGGCGAAGAATCGTTCAACCTGGTTCAGCTACGGTGCACCGGTTGGCGTAAAGGGAATTCGGTAGCGAGGACGACGAGCAAACCATCGTTTCACCTGAACCGTCTTGTGAGTCGCTGCGTTGTTCATGACGATGTGAAATGTGACGCCCTCTTCTTCCGGAATGGCTTTGTCAACGTCGTTCATAAACCGAAGGAAGTCGCTGACTCTGTGTCGTCTGACACATTTGCCGATGACCTTGCCTGTTGCCACGTCAAGAGCGGAAAACAGGCTGGTGGTGCCGTTACGAACGTAGTCATGAGCATGCCGTTCCGGACTACTGCGGGTCATTGGCAGCAGCGGTTGCAGTCGATCGAGAGCCTGCACCTGACTTTTTTCGTCAACACACAACACAATCGCACGCTCCGGCGGGTCAAGGTAGAGCCCAACGACGTCTCGCACTTTGTCGATAAACTGCGAATCTTTAGACAGCTTGAACGTCTTCGTCCGATGTGGCTGGAGTCCGAATGCATTCCAGATGCGAACGGTGGCGGTCTGCGACATTCCGGTCTTTCCCGCCATGCCGCGGGTACTCCAGTCTGTCGCGTTTTTCGGTTTCGTTTACAGTGTGCGGGTCACAACATCTTCGACTTCCGCATCCGTGATCTTTCGCGGAGCACCCGGTCGAGGTTCATCCATCAGCCCGTCAAGTCGATTTGCGACGAATCGTTTCCGCCAGTTTCCGACCGTGGGGTTGGACACTTTCAGTTCCATTGCGACAGCGGTGTTCGTCTTACCGTCAGCGCAAGCCATCACAATTCGGCACCGCAGCGCCAAGGCCTGCGACGACTTTCGTCGCCGCGCCCAACGTGTCAGGGTTTCCCGTTCGCTGTCGCTCAAGGCCAATTCCGGAAGTCGCGCCACCATCAGCCTTCATAATCTCCGTATCTGAAACAAATACGGAACCATACAAACACCAGAAAAATGCGCAACCCATTTAGAACGAACTTACAACTCAGGACACCAGGGTGAATCCGGCGTACATGGATATTCCTCCCACAGAGCCAAGCCGCTGTAACCGAGGAACTTCACTGTGACGTTCCTTTTGCTCCAGCCATTCCCGGTCGAGCTTGTCAAGTTCATCTCTTGCAGTCATGGTCGATCCCGTTACGAGCAGATAATGTCAGGGTTCACCGGGCCGCGACGAATGATATTGATTCCAAAACCGGCGCGACCCGCGGCTCCGTGTGCAACGGATTGTTCGTCAGTTTTTCGGGTTGCTTCCTTCGGAGTTGGACCCAAGGCAGCGAATGAATGCACCGAGCGCAGCAGTGGCATAACTCGGAACCATCAACATCAATCCGACCATCGGCGCTACGAGCGCGGTCGAGATGCCCTCGGCCACTTCCGAAGGTTTCGGCGTCGCGGCGCTCGTTGCAATAACGGTGTAAGAAGCAATACCCCCTTGAATCGCGGCCCAAACTCCGATGAGAAATGGTACGTGAACGATGAGGATGAGCGCGGGAGCTGACATCGGACCATTGCCACGGCGCACGACGATCAACGCAAGCAGGAAGCACAATAGTCCGGCAAGCGGCAGGAGGATCAAGTACGGAAAGCCCAACGCAGCAACCATCCAACTGAGAAGAGATCGTTGAACTGGTTCGGTGTCCATGACGGGTTCCAGTTGAGTGTTGATGCTGACGAACGTTAAGCGTAACCGGGCGGCGACGGTTGACGGCCCATCGAATTCGCGCGTGAATCGCCGCTTCGGTTCACGCAATGGTTATGCTGGTCGTTACCGCATTTCCGTAAGTGACAGTGAACAACTGAGGGTAAGTGTACGCAGCGGACGACTGAATGGAAGTCCTGGATGATTTTCTACTGTCTGACTCGAAGCAGCGGTAATCTGAACATGCTCAGATACTGAACCGCAGCAGTCAATCACATGACCGCAGCGAAGGATGCGAAGAACTTTGATCACGAACGCTGTCGACGCACTGATCGAGCATGAACGTTCGACGATCTGCAAACAGAAAAGCACTGTCGGCCATCAGCCGCAGTGAAACGAACGATCGACTGTGCCAGCATAACGTACAAGGTAACCAGGCAGTGATCCGAAGACTTTCAGCAATCAACATCAGGTAAAAAGCCATGAATGAAAAACCGAACAGCACTGCTCCGTGTTCACCGGAGTGTGATCTATTGCAGTTGAATATTCACTATCGAGACCCGCCTGTATCTTCACGTACCACCAGGGCAGGCGATGACCTGACCATCATAGCCGGGCAAGGGTATTCAATTGACAAGGTGACACTGTTTCCAGCTTTGCGAACAATCAAAGGCGTAAGAATGTCTCACGGCGAAAACGCAGTACGGGAAGAAACTCGTACTGCATAACGACCACGATCACCCGGGGACGAACGAACGACGTTGCTCGCAGATTGCGGATGAGTGAGGACTCGGGTGCATCATTTTGTTATCTGTCCCGTCGATTCGACAGGCGTATCTTGGCCAGTGGCGAGGCTCCTGCCGGTCCACTGGCGAGAGTTAATTGAGTATAGAAAAAGTGAACCGGCCATCTGGACCTGTATTATGTGGTCGCTGTAGAACCTGACACTGGCGACGGCGTCTTCCGGAATCGGCAACTTATCCCAGATGGCTCTTTTGGCGCTGAAGGCGTAGATGCAGTCCTCTGTCTCAAAAAATGCCATTTTTTGTCCAACGATGACATCTGATTTAGGTGCCAACGGAACATTGAGCTCGATGCTGCCCCAAGTGCCAGTGTCGGCACTGAAGGCGGATACGACGCGGCGGGAATTCGGCACGACGACGATTACGTCTCCACCACCGACCCAACTTCCGTGAGTGGTTTGAGGCTGCCCTTCTTCCTGAGCGTCTAAAAGGCACGGCAAGCCAAGAAGGCCACCAATTGCAAGGATCGGAATTGCGGATTGCATGCGGAACATGGAACTCTCCAGGTAGTTTCGTCATTGAGGGCGGGGGAAACTGCAACTGTCCCGGATAACGCGAACCGGGAAAGATGTTCCTGAACAATCTCGAAGTTTTGCGATGAACGCCACGAAACTGGACGCGATTACCTCTCCACCATCATGTGATGACCCTCATTCTATTACAGGGCCATCAAAAAGCGGATCGGTTTGTGAGCACTGCAGGAAGAATCCGTGATCCATTCCATCGTGTGAAATGTGAACAGAATTCGCGGGCAGAGAATCAGGACGTAGCCGCAGCGTTGCTTTGACCGCGTCCGTCCATTGGGGCGGCTGGTTTCGATCAGTTGGCTGGGGCAACCCATAGAGTTCACATCCCGTGGACAGCGACGCACCAAAGCGGCTCAGAAACAACCGTTAGCTCGGTGCAAACAAAAGGCCGAGCGTTTGTTCTGCCGCGGCAATGGATGCTTCGGACGCGGGACCACTACTGAAAGCGTCCGCATGAAGATCATCGAGCTGCGCAGTGACTTCGTCCATAGGTTTCCCGTATAACGCCTAAGAATAACCGGGCGGCGTGAGTACGCTGTCCATTGGTGAACGCGAGATACGCCGCTCCGTGTTCATCCGTTTGTGATGCCGCGTTTTTGGATTTAAACCGATGGAAGTGAAACCAAAATCGCAACCGATGAATGTTCCGAATTTCGTCATTGCTCAGATGCCGCCACGCGAACGGCAGGAAGGCATGGTCCAGTCTCCAAAGTTTCATTTGCGTGAATTGGAGGCGGAAGTGCTGGCGGAGTTGTGTGATGAGTTCCGCACGAACGTATTCGCGAAAGCAGAGAAGACCGACCCAGCAGCATAACGACCCGGTTCACCTGGCCCGAGGAGTTGACGTGTATTCCAGAACCGACGCCCGACGTGGGCTCCGGTGCAACCGATTGTTATCCAGCAT